>Ga0172367_10000924_pt1 | contig 44247 bp, 41 predicted proteins | sample Lak10m_FD_114542 | JGI IMG/M metagenome (GOLD analysis project Ga0172367, IMG submission 114542) | Freshwater microbial communities from Kabuno Bay, South-Kivu, Congo - kab_022012_10m | ecosystem: Environmental > Aquatic > Freshwater > Lake | place: Democratic Republic of the Congo: South-Kivu...
ATGCTGGCGATTTCGGGAGACGGCAAGTCCACCCTTGCGGGCAACGTCTTTTCGGGTCTGGGGATCCATGGCAGCAGTTCCTCGAAGACGTACCCGATGTTCTTCTTCGGGCGTAGCTCCTTCTGTGGTTCGAGCTGCTGCTCGACCGACGGGCCGAGCGATGGGTCTACCTTCTTCCCGTGGATGTGCCTCTGTTCTTTGCTCGCCCTCGGTGGGCGTTTTCTGTTCCGGTTGGATAGTGCTGCTTTCTGGCGGCTGTTTTTGTTCAGATTCTTTTTGTTGTTGATCTGATGAATCCTGTGGATCGATCTGGCTTGTCATGGACATAAAGCCCTCCCTGCAAGTGTGAGAAGTACGTTGGTCCGTCGCAATGGGTGATAGTTGGGAGGGGTGCAAGCGCTATTCCTGCTATTTTCGTTGAGAGATATTTTTAGGATGTGGCGCGAGAATTGATAACAAACACATCAAATATGCGATCCTCAAGACTACCTAAAGAAAAAGTCACTACTGAAAATCCAGAGCAAGCGGATCGCTTTGACCGCGTTCTTTCGGATACAGTACAAGCAATTGAGGAATCTGGAATTCGTTATGTGTTTATTGGTGGAATTGCGTCGAGCGGATTAGGGAGGCCGCGTTCAACACATGATATTGATCTATTTGTGCGTCCCGAAGACGCAGAGATTGCGATTCGAGCACTTGCTAAGCATGGTTTTAAAACGGAACGCACAGACCCTACGTGGCTTTATAAAGGGTTTAAAGAGAATATTCTGGTAGATATTATTTTCCGTTCAAAAGGCGAGATCTATTTTGATCAGGAGATGTACCAGAAAATGACTGTTGCAGAATTTCATGGAAAGCGGCTTAGGCTAGTGGGTCCAGAAGATTTGCTTATCATTAAGGCGGTTGCTCATAGTGAACTCACGCCAGGGCATTGGCATGACGCTATTGGAATATTGACTCATGCTCATTTAGATTGGGAATATTTGTTAAAAAGAGCTCGGCGCGCGCCTAGAAGAATTTTAAGTCTTCTTCTTTATGCACAGTCCAACGATATTTGGGTTCCCAATGCAGTGATTGACGAGCTTTACTTAGTTATTTTTGGACGAGCATTAGAAAAATTATCCGATAAATTACCCGATAAATTGCCAGAGAAATTATATGAAGCAAAAAAAACTCCTTTGGCTCACCGAGCAGTAGACGAAAAGATCATGATGCCACGCAGTTTGCCTCTATCAGTAGTCAGAAAAAATGAAGCTTATCCCGGAGCGACACTTCAATATGATCTTGCACATCTCCGAGAAAGAATTGCAGAGGATGCAAAGACTCATGAGCTCGATGTTCAAATAGAGAGAGAAGGATGTAAGATTTTATTAAAAGGTGCTGTGACGGTCGCTGATCGACGAAAAGCAGTCGAAGAAATTGCACGAGAAACATTTCCTGGTTTTGCAATAGAGAACCAGATTCAAATTGTTGAATGTAGCGAGCCTACCGCGACGGAGGAGATTAAGTGATTCGAGTCGCTGCAGTAGGAGATGTACATTATGATCGTCATTCTAGGCCAGAAATGCGGGCCCATTTTGAGGCTCTTAACGAACGTGCAGATCTGTTTCTGATTGCCGGTGATCTCACTCAGTCGGGATCTTTAGAGGAAGCGCATGCTCTGGCGGCGGATTTGGTGAATGTCTCGATTCCGGTTGTGCTTGTCTTAGGTAATCACGATTATCATCAAGAAAAGCAAAGTGAGATAGTTTCCATGTTTAAAGGTTATGGAATTTTTGCTCTTGAAGGCAGTTCGGTTATTCTCAAAGTTCGTGGAAAAACGGTTGGCGTGGCCGGGCTTAAGGGATTTGGTGGCGGATTTTTTGGCGCATGTGCAACCGAGTTTGGCGAAAAGGAGATGAAGCTGTTTGCTCAGCAGCCCAGGATTCAAGCGGAAGACCTTCGTCGCGAACTCATGAGTCTTAAAACAGATTATCGGTTCGCGCTTTTGCACTTTTCTCCTATTGAAGAAACTTTATCAGGAGAAAGACGGGAAATTTACCCTTTTTTAGGGAGTTATTTAATCGCTGAGGCGATTGATTCTGTAGGGATTGATGCTGTTTTTCATGGTCATGCTCACCATGGAGTGGAGCGAGGAGTGACTCCAGGCGGGGTTCCGGTGAGAAATGTAGCTTTGCCTGTCATTCGTCATTCATACAATATCTATCATTTTGATACATCGCGGGTGGAAGAGCTTCGGTTGCTTTGACTCAAGTGCTTGTTTGTGCTATGAAAAAATTCCCAATGTCAAAATCCGATCGTCCTCAAGAATATTCAGAATACTATATCCTGGATCCTATTGCGTCCGATCCTAAGCAGATTCGCAAGGAACGGGAAAAAGCACAAAAGTTGAAAAAATCCCAATGGTGGTTGCGGCAGATCAACGAGGGATTGTGTCACTATTGCGGTCAAAAATTTCAGTCTAAAGAACTCACCATGGACCATATTGTCCCCATTGCGCGCGGAGGGACTTCGACCCCTGGAAATATCGTTCCTGCCTGTCGTGAATGTAATCAAAAAAAGAAATTAGAAACTCCAGCTGAACAGGTTCTTCGGCAAATGAAGGAAGATTCATGACGCTAGGGGGTGAGGAAACGACAAAGTATTTTTTTGAATTAACGCCAGATCGAGTTCTTCAATCAGTTGAAGCTTCTGGATTATATTGTACAGGACGCTGTGCAGTATTGAATAGTTTCGAAAATCGCGTTTACGAAGTCGAAATCGAAACAGAATTTGAAAAGTCTGATTTACTGGCTTCGCGAAAAGTTGTGAAATTTTATCGTCCAGGTCGTTGGAGTCGAGAGCAGATCCTTGAAGAACATGAATTTTTGAATGATCTCGAAGAAGCAGAGATTCCTGTTGTTGCTCCGATGAAATTTCCGGATGGAAGTACCCTTCATACGGTGGGTGAGAGTGGGATTTTTTATGCAGTTTTTCCGAAAGTCGGAGGACGATCACCTCAAGAGTTGACGGATGAACAGCTTCAAAGAGTGGGCAGATTATTGGCGAGAATTCACACTGTCGGCGCTCGCAAAAAAGCCCAGTTTAGACTTCAATTAACTCCAACTATTTATGGGCGATCCAATTTAGAGATCCTTTTGTCGGGCGGCTGGATTTTGCCTGAATTTCGAGATCGCTACGAAACGGCGATACAGAAAATTTGTGATTTAGTTGATCCGTGGTTCGATGTTTGTGACAATCATCGGATCCATGGAGATTGTCATTTAGGGAATTTACTGTGGAACTCAAGTGGAGCATTTTTTCTAGATTTTGATGACATGGTGAGCGGGCCCGCCGTTCAAGATATTTGGTTGTTGATTCCGGGACGAGATTCTGAGTCGCGACGACAGTTGGAGCTTCTTCTGAGTGGTTATGAAGAAATGCGTGATTTTAATCGAGCTCAGTTGAAGATGATCGAAGCTCTTCGTGCCTTGAGAATTGTTCATTTCTCGGCTTGGGTAGCTCGTCGTTGGACTGATCCAGCATTCCCGGTTGCATTTCCTTCGTTTAATTCACACCGTTATTGGGCTGAAGAAACAGCCGCGCTTGAAACGCAATGGAATTTGCTTTCTCATGCAAAAGGAATGGATCCACTTTGATTGAAATCCAGCGAGAGTCGAACACAACAGAGGAGAGAGAAGGAAGAATGATGAGCTTTTTGAACCGTTCAAAAATATCATTTTTTGTTTTTCTCGTGATTTCTCAGGTGATCGTGATGGGATGGGGGGCTTCATCTTATTCGGCTAGACAAGGACAGTATGTGCCGGAGTTCCTTCCTTGTGATCCTGTCTCGGAATCCACGCCTGATATGGCTAATGGTTCAGATTCGTTGCAGATGGATCCTTTGCCTCAGGTTGATTTTTGTTCAAAATGGAATCCAGAGTTTGCTTTTAACGGACATCATTGCTGTGCAAAAAAAGCAGCGAGTTCTCGAAAAAGGCGAAAGAGCAGTTGTTCTATTGAAAGAGCAAAAGGAAATTATTGTGGAGAGATCACTTCAGAACAGAAAGAATACACTCGTCTTGTTCAGTCAGGACAAGTCGGCGACGTCTTAGATCTATTTCAAATGGCTCGCTGGAGAGAAAGCGATCAAGCCTATTGTACTGTCAATAATGGTTTTTTGGCCTGGGGACGCAGGCTTATTCCAAGTGTGAGAAACCGAATTGCTCTTCGTTCATCAGATCGTTGTACAGAATTTGGTACAGATCAGATGATTGGGATGTTGGAATGGGTTGGGCGACAAGTAGGTCAAAGTTATGCTGGTTCCGAGTATCAAGGAACGCGCTTGGTCATTGGTGATATTTCGGCTCCGCGAGGTGGATGTCTTTCAGGACGTGGAGGGCGACGTGGACATCTTTCTCATACGACGGGTCAAGATGTGGATGTCGCATTTTTGGTGGCCAAAGCTAACAAGAGTTCGCCAGTGAGTTTTCATCGAGATTTTGACGTCAAGCAGAACTGGAGTTTATTGAAACAAATTTTTAAAAACCCCTTTGCTTGCATTAAAGTCGTTTTTCTCGATAAACGATTGATAAGTAAGCTCAGTACAGTTGCTCATAAAGATCAAGAATGGAGCACCTACCAGCGCTTTATCCGACATATGCCGGGTCATCGAAATCATTTGCACGTCCGAATTGGGAATGGTCCAGGATTGCCTGGCTGTGCACCGGATGCCAAGCCAGAGTTTGAGCAAGAAGAGCAAGGCGAAGATATGGATTTAGATTTTCTCGATGAAGAAGATGACTATATGGCTCGTTCGCAGCATCTCCTTTACGGAGCGACCGATGCCTCAACTGAAACTACGACAGAAACAGTGAAGGCTTCACGCCAGCCTTCAAGATCTCCCAGTCAGACTGTGAATATCCAGGAGTGAGTTCAGTTCTTCGTCCGAAAGAAGACGTTTTTTTCGGATCAATGCGATGACCGTTGTTTGCGTTTTCTCAGCTTCTTGAACTAGAGCTGCTATTTTTTCATAGCCGAGTTTTGGACTTAAAGCAGTTGCTACTTGAGGAGTGCTCTCGAAGTAATATTGAAGTCGCAAGATATTCGGTTCGATACCATCAATACATAAATTTTTAAGCGCAGTAGTAGAATTTTGGGCGATTCGTGTTGAGTCTAAAAGAGTGGTGATGATGATGGGCATCATGATGTTGAGTTCGAGTTGACCTGCTTGCACGGCGTAAGAAACCGTCTGATCATTGCCGAGAATGCTAAACCAAGTTTGATTGCACATTTCTAAGATCGATGGATTGACTTTTCCTGGCATAATGCTGCTACCAGGTTGCACAGCAGGTAGAAAAATTTCTGATAGTCCTGTGTATGGTCCAGACGCGAGTAGCCTTAGGTCGTTACAAATGCGAGTCAATTCGAGCCCTGTGACTTTGAGCATTGCCGAATAACGACTGAAGGGAGCCAGAGACTGCATTGATTCATAAAGATTTCTTGAAGTAAAAAGCTTTTCTCCGGTGAGGCCTTCAAGTTCAGGGATGATTTGCGAAATATATTTGTCTGGAACATTGAGGCCTGTGCCAGCTGCGCTTCCTCCTATCCCGAGCTCTCTCAATGTTTCTCGACTTTCTGATATCCATTGGGCACACCGGCGGATGGTTTCGCTATATGCAATGAACTCTTCACCTAGACGCATGGGAACGGCGTCTTGTAAATGAGTGCGTGCTGCTTTGGGGATGAGTTTCCAGTAATGTCCCTTGATTTCAAATGAATCGGCAAGTTGATTTAGAGACTCGATGAGAGGTTTACTTGCCTCGAGCAAGGCCAAACGCATAACCGTTGGAAACGTATCATTGGTTGACTGAGAATGGTTGACATCATCATTGGGATGAATCGGCGAATAAGCTCCAAGAGGTTGGCCAATGAGTTGATTTGCATAATTGGCTAGAACCTCATTGATGTTCATATTGAGATTAGTTCCGGCGCCTGCTTGGTAGATATCGATTGGGAAAAACTCGACCCATTTTTGTTGAGGTGTGTTTCGAATGTCTTGTGCCGCTTTTGTGATGAGTTTTGCTTTGTCGTTCGTAAGTACACCACACTTGCAATTGGCTTGAGCTGCGGCTTCTTTGACGAACAGGTAAGATTGAATTAAAATCGGGTCAATCAAACGACCTGAAATTTGAAAATTTTTTAAAGCACGTGCGGTATGGGATCCCCAGAGACGATTCGTGGGGACTTCAACAAAACCGAGAGAGTCTTTTTCAATCCGATAATGGGGAGTGAGTGGAAATGTTTTCATTCAAAGATGCCTCTTTCGTCTCATTTTAGAAATCTGAAATGAGAAACAACTTTTTTATTGGCCTTCTTTATGCAAGAATCTGCGCAAGTTCTGAGGAGGGGGCGAGTCATGAAAGTTTTAGTCATTGAAGATGATGTAGCAGTACGAGAAACTTTAGGAATGGTCCTCGAAGCATTTCATCATGAGCCAGCATTAGTTGAAAATGGTGAGCAAGCCCTCGAGTACCTCAAAAAACATTGGCCCGACGCTTTATTGCTGGATTTAACTCTTGAAGAAACTATTGGAGAGCAGGTTTACGAGCAAATTCGCCAAGAATTTGGAAGGCTTCCACCCACAATTGTATTGTCGGCTGTACAACATGGAGAAGTTCGTGCGCAACGGATGGACGGTGTTTTGTATTTAGCTAAGCCTTACACGATTGAGGATCTGGCGGATATTTTAGAAGAGGCAGTTAAAAAAATACCAGGAGCTGCTTAAGCTTAGAACTTGAGCTCGACTGTTAATGCAATATGATCCGAAAGTTTGTTCCATCGCGTTCCGATCAGGCATTTTGCACGGTGAGCAGCTAGTCCACGAAAATAAACTCGATCGAGTCTTAACGAAGGTAGCCAGCTTGGGAAAGTTCGAGCATGAGATCCATGCAAATGAAGGAATGCTTCTCGAGCTTCGAGTTTTTTTTCAAATATTTTTGATGCGCGCACGCGCCAGTCGTTAAAGTCGCCTGCAATGATCAATGGCTCATTGTGAGGAACGTGAGATTCGATGCGTTCGCAAATGCTTTGAATTTGTTTCAGTCGTTCAGTTTCGAGCAAACCTAGGTGAACGCAAATCGCGTGAAGGGGTTGTTTTTTTTCTGGGATCTCAATCATAGCATGAAGAAGTCCGCGTCGTTCTACGCGATTTGTGGAGATGTCAATATTTTCCCAGCCTATGATGGGATATTTGCTGAGGATTGCGTTTCCGTGATGACCTGATGTGTAAATTGCATTTTTTCCGTAGGCATAATGTGGCCAAGTTTCGTCAGCTAAAAATTCGAATTGTGTTTGATTTGGCCATTCTTTGAAGTTTTTTTGATGCACTTTGTGTTCACCGAGAACTTCTTGAAGGAAAATAAGATCAGGATGGACTTGACGTATGGCCTGTCGAATCGCGCTGAGACTCAAGCGACGGCTGTTTGGGCTGAATCCTTTGTGAATGTTGTAGGAAAGTACGTTGAGACTGATTTTTCGCTGGTCCATAGAATAATTCCCTCGCTATCCAGCATAATAGAGCGAATGGTAAAAAAGACCGCACGAAGGGTTTTAAGAGTTCTAGGTTTTTTGCTAAATCGCCCAATTCGGATGAGAGTATTTCGCCTAGGCTAATCCACGGGTAGATCAATGCTGGTAAAATCAGCCCCACTCCTAAGATAAACCATGGAAGGGGGATGAAATAAAGGCCAGGATACGAAATCTTCAAATGAATATCGATTCGTGGATCGATTAAAATTCGAAGCAGTGCAGAAAAAGTTCGATTCCCGATGATTTGATCAAGGGTGGGGTGCTCTTGAGTTTTGTAGAGGCGGGCTGCTGTGGATGGAAGGAGTCGAGCTAGAGCATAGCTCCATCCTGCACCAATCCAAAGAGAAGTAAGTAAAATCGGAACAGTCGAAGCAGCATCATTTATCCAAGCGAGAATAACGAGGGTGAATACATAAGGTAATCGAACAGCCCAGATTGCTGAAAGTACCCAACAGAAAAATCCAGCTTCAGGTGTTTGGGTGCCTAACGAGAGATGTGTAGTAAAAATGACGATCATCGCACTGATCGTCCAAAAAGGAAAAATCGATACAATCGCCCATCGGGGCTCATTTAGGAGGAAACCAAAAAATTTTTTCTTCTTGAGGAAAATCCAAGGAGCATTGGGATCAAAAAAAAATTCCCAACGGAGCCAGGTTTTTGTCCAGCTGCGCGAAATATCTCGATCGGTTTGAATCAGGCGGACTGAATTTTGATTCCAATGAGTCAAAATAAATTGAACTGTACGCGAAATGTGGAGTCTTTCGGCAACGGTTCTGGCTTCGAAAGTGAGATTAAGCTCGGTGTCTAAGCGAAAGGCACGAGTTGCAAAATTAGCGGATCCGACACTCAAATAGCGGTCATCGATTATGATGACTTTTGAATGGATATAAATCGGGCGCGGAAAAGTAGAAAATCTCAAATCTTCGGGGGGAAAAATATAAGGGCTTCCGTAAATGAGTCGGACCCTAGAGTGGTGTGCTGTTTTTTTTAATTTTCGGAGAAGCTTCCATTGATGAGGGGCCATTTTGCGTGTGGGAGTGTCCGTTTTTTCGAGATCTGTTAAAATCAGTATGATTTCAAAATCCTGATTTTTCATTTTCAGAGTTTTGTAGATTAAAAGGTCGTTGATTTCAGTGGACCAATAATACTGACCTTCGAGGATGATTCTTTTTTGTGCAGATAAAATCAGATCGCGAAAAAGAAATTCGACTTCGCGAATGGGTGTAGGACTTTCGGGAGCAGGAGCTATTGGAATCAAAGTTCGACTCAGATAGACTTTGTGACCAAAAAGATTTGCTTTTTCGATTGAGCACCGAGGAGGAGGAGGGTCCGGAAATTCAATATGACAAAGCGCGCGCCAGCGTTCGGCGACATGATTTTGCAGCTCTGCGCAAATAGGGCCTGTCACTTGAACTGCTAAATCATGATAAGGCCCATGCTGTTCATTTTTCCAATCAAGCGACCTCCGCGGATCTTGGTAAAGATGTTGAGGAGTATCCCAGCGATCATCGCAAAGGTCGATTCCACCACAATATGCGATGTGACCGTCAATAATACATATTTTTTCATGGTGAGAACCGCCAAAAGGATGTCGGTTGTCAAACACGAAATGGATTCTCGGATGGATATTTTCCCAAATACGAGCTTGCCAAGTTTCGCGCTCGAAAATGTAGAAATAGGCGTGGTCCCACATCAGTAAATAAACGTGTAGGAGAGGGCGACTTTCGCAGAGTCGAATCAGTTTTTCTTTAAGGGTTTCATGCAGAAGCTTTCCCTTCATGGGAAGTCGGGAATCAATCTGCCAACCGACAAAAATAGCAAAATTTTGCGCCGATTCTAGGCAGTCTGAGATCCGATCATAATACGGTCCGGCCTCCCAGATTTCTTCCCAGGAGGTTGCAGCACTTTGCTCGGAATAAGCTCTTCGCGACAAGGGACACACTCAGGGGCTTCATGCACACCTTGGGCTAGCTGAATACGGAATTGCTGGTCGAAGGCTTGAGAATGGAAATGCAGAGTGTTAATTATAAGTAATGACCACCACTGAAAAGATGACGTTGGCAGGCTCTCATTCTTCTTCTGAAAATATCAAACGGACAGTTCGCTCACATACCTGTGGCGAGTTAGGAGTCGCTGATCTAGGTAAGGAGGTGGAGCTTTGTGGGTGGGTCGCCAAGAGGCGTGACCACGGAGGCCTTGTTTTTGCTGATCTTCGTGATCGATATGGGATCACTCAAATCGTTTTTGACCCCGCCGTTATAGGAGCTGCTCAAGCGCATGAGACTGCTGGCAGAATTCGTAATGAATTTGTCATTTGGTGCAAAGGTAAAGTGAGAAATCGCCCAGAAGGTATGACCAACACTAAATTGGCGACAGGAGCGATTGAAGTTGCCTGTACTGATCTTGTGATTCTTTCAGAAGCAAAGACTCCTCCGTTTAATATTCCGGTTGGTACGGACGAAGAGATCGATGTCGCTGAGACGATTCGTTTGAAGTATCGCTATCTCGATTTACGACGTCCTTCATTGCAGAAAAATCTTTTAATCCGTCATCGGATGCTTCAGATTGTTCGTAATTATCTCGATCAGAACCACTTTGTCGAAGTCGAGACACCGATTCTTTATAAGTCCACTCCAGAAGGAGCCCGTGACTTTATTGTTCCAAGCCGACTCAATCCCGGAACTTTTTATGCGCTTCCTCAGTCACCTCAGACTTTGAAGCAGCTGTTGATGATTAGCGGAATGGATCGTTATTACCAAGTGGCGCGCTGCTTCCGAGACGAAGATTTACGAGCTGATCGCCAGCCTGAGTTTTCTCAGGTTGATATTGAAACATCGTTTTTGGACGAAGAAGCATTTTTTCCGATTCTCGAAGGAATGGTTGCAAAACTCTGGAAAGAGATTCTGGGTCAAGAAATTCCCACTCCATTCATGAGAATGCCCTATTCTGAAGCCATGTCACGTTTTGGTAGCGATAAGCCTGACATTCGTTTTGGACTCGAAATTCAGGATATTTCAGAGGTTTTTCTGAATAGTGGTTTCCAGGTATTTCAACAGGCGCTTAGATTAGATCCACGGGGACGACGTGGTTCAGTCCGAGCGATTGTGATTCCAGGTCAAGCAGATCATTTTTCGAGAAAAGATCTCGATGATCTCCAAAACCAGGCAACTACTTTTGGTGCAAAAGGTTTATTGTGGATCAAAGTGCAAGAGGGTGGATCACTTCAGTCACCAGCCGCAAAGTTCTTCACAGAAGAAGAAAAATCGGCACTTCAATCCAGGCTTCAACTTGCTCCAGGGCACCTCATTCTCATGGTAGCTGATACGAAGAACAAGATCGTTTTTGATTCATTAGGAGCTATTCGTTTAACAGTAGGTGCAAAACTGGGAATGATTCCAAAACCAGGTGAAGGTAAACCCGCATTCTTGTGGGTAACCAATTTCCCACTTCTCGAGTTTGATGACAAAGACAATCGTTATTATGCTTGCCATCATCCTTTTACTTCGCCGAGACCTGAGTTTTTTGAGGACTTTATTAACGGAACCAATCTGGATCGGATTGAAGCTTCTGCTTATGACATGGTTCTCAATGGTGTAGAAATTGGTGGTGGAAGTTTACGAATTTATCGCCCAGATGTTCAGGCAGCAATGTTCAAGCTCCTGGGGTTGACTCCTGAAGAAGCAAAAGAAAAATTTGGTTTCTTCATCGAGGCTCTACAATACGGAACTCCTCCTCACGGAGGTATTGCATTTGGCGTGGATCGTTTAGCAGCGCTTTTGTGTGGTGTAGGTCCGATTCGGGATGTCATGGCATTTCCAAAAACTCAAAAGGGAACTTGCCTCATGTCGGAATCTCCGTCTCCAGTGAACTCAGAGCAGTTGGTTGAACTCGGAGTTTCAGTGATTTCTCGAGCTAATAAGTAGACCAAAAGTAGAGATGAAGTATGTCGGACAATCGAAGTTCTGAATTTTCTTTTCGCACTCGACAGATTGCGCTCCGTCGTTTTTCAAACGAGATTTTTGATCTATTGATCATCGGCGGTGGAATCACGGGTGCAGCTGTTGTACGCGATGCAAGTCTTCGTGGGTTAAAAGTCGCTCTGGTAGAACAGAGTGATTTTGCTCAGGGAACTTCTTCTCGCAGTTCTAAGTTGATCCATGGTGGACTGAGGTATTTGGAAAATTTAGAATTTGGGCTGGTTTTCGAGGCATTAGCTGAGAGAGCACATCTTTTAAAAACTGCTCCTCATATGGTACGTCCACTCCCTTTCTTTTTTCCGGTTTATGAAGGGGATCCAAAACCCAGATTCATCCTTTCGCTGGGACTTTGGCTCTATGACATGCTCGCTTTATTTCGTGCGCCAGGTGCTCATCGTGGGCTTTCTAAGCGGAAGCTACTGCAGCAAATCCCGTTTCTTCGAGACGAAGGTTTGAAGGGCGGGTTTAGGTACTACGATGCTTCTATGTGGGATGATTCTTTGGTGGTCGAAACTTTGCGCTCTGCATCCACTCAAGGAGCAGCTATTGCAAATTATGTCCAAGCTGTTTCGCCCATTTGGAATGAGAAACTGATACAAGGATTCAAAGTACGTGACTTAGAGCCTAATCAGGAAGGCCATGTTGGCGATGAAATCGAAGTGCGTGCTCATCGAGTGATCGTTTGTGCGGGACCCTGGACAGATCAGCTTGGGGCTCGTGTATCTGAAAATTGGAAGCCTTGGCTCAATCCGAGTAAAGGTGTTCATCTTGTTTTCGATCTCAAACGGATTCCGATTCCAGGAGCGATGGTGATGAGTCACCCTCAGGACGGGAGAATTTCGTTCGTGATTCCACGCCCAGATTTTGGTTCGGGTGTAGTCATTGTAGGGACCACAGATAGTCCAAGTCCCAATGATCCTGCACGATCGGCGATTGATCGCCAAGATGTGACTTATTTGCTAGGTCTATTGAATCGTTATTTTCCAACGCTCGATTTGAAAGCTTCGGATATCCTGAGCGCCTATGTTGGCGTTCGCCCGCTTATGGGAAAAGAGGTCAACAGCGAAGGCTCTGCTTCTCTTCAGAAGGTCAGTCGAGAGCATTACATTGGTCGAGGACCAGGAGGCTCGGTTTGGGTTGCTGGGGGCAAGTACACGACTCATCGTCAAATGGGAGAACAGATTGTTGATTTTGCTCTCAAGACTTGGAAAGACGATGCGGATCAAGGCGTGGGTCCTGCATTTCCTACTGTGAAGCGTAGCAGGAGTGCACTGCCAGTCAATCCAGAGACAACTCGTGAGTCCACTTCTCATGCACGTGCAAAGGCTACCTATATAGGGGCTCAGATTCCTGATCAAATTTTTGATCGCTATGGTGCCGAAGCTTTAGATTTGTATGAGCTACAGAAAAAGCAAGGAGAGAAAACAGAGCCCGCTGCTCAAGACCCCGAAGGTTTTCCAATGCTTCAAGCGCAGCTGCGTCATGCAATTCAAAATGAGATGGTTTTGCATCTAGAAGATTTTTATCTTCGAAGAACACCGCTTTATCTCTCTCGAGCCGATCATGGATTACCTTGGTCAAAGCACTTGGCTGAAGTTTGGGCTCAAGAGCGCGGTTTAAATGAAAAAGAGCAAGCCCTTGAGCTCGATCGCTTGAACCAAGAAGTGCATGATCGTTCTGCTTGGTTCAAGCAAGTGACCTGTTTAGAATAGGTTGACTCTCATTCCTTCTTTTTGCAGGAATTCTCGAATCACTTTTGAATCGACGGGTTCTAATCGCCAGAGAAGTTCATAGAGAAGCTTGAGTGTTTTCTCGCCTTCAGGTGAGTGAACTTTTTGAGTCACTTTATGAACATCTCGAGTGATGGCAATTAAGTTACCCACAAGTTCGGAGAGATCAGTTTTAAAGAATTTACTTTTGTCGACCCATTCAAGAGTTTTGTTCAGATTGAAGCTGAGTTTGTACAGGAGCTCAATTGATCGAGAGATGTCTCCTCGATTTTCTTCGATGATGGATTGAATCTTTCCGGCTAGATCAAAACTTTGCGAAATGAGTTGATCAAATCGAGGAGGATCAATCCCTGCCACAATGTCACCTTCGTTAATTCTCGGAGATTGAAGGTGTCCAGGGGTGATCTCAATATAGCGTTCACCGATGATGCCCGCCATGTTGATATAAAAGCCGCTATCTTTTCTGACTCCTACGGCAGCGTCATTGCGCACGGAAATTTTAAGTCTGAGAGGAGTGATTGAAGCATTTTTTGTATCTTGAAGAGATTCTTTTTTGGGATCGGCTGAGGCAAAGAATTCAATTTTTTCAACTTTGCCTACTTTGATTCCGGAAACTCGAACAGGAGAGCCCACTTCGATTCCACCTGCAAAACGATATGTCACGTAGAAGTGCGTTGAGTTGCTAAACGGATTTTGAATTCCGATTGCCCAAGCAAAGACTAAGGATAAAAATATCGTTCCGAGGAGGAGTCCGCCAACTTTGGCCTCATTCGTCAATTTCATCGCGAAATCTCATCCCACAAAATCGATCAGAATGCGAAGGTGAAAAGGGAAGTAAGAATGAAATCGAGTAAAATCACTGCAATGGTTGAGGTGACTACTGAGTTTGTAGTTGCATTACCAACGCCTTGTGCACTGCCTTCACATTCAAAGCCAAAACTGCATGAAATAATAGGGATTACTGCTCCAAAAATCATTCCTTTGACGAGGGCAGCTCCTACATCTTTGACTCCGACAAAGTGGCGAAGAGCGTTCAAGTATTCTGGTAATGAAAAGTTGTATCGAACAATAGCAACACTGACTGCGCAAAAAAGAGTGACTACAATCGCAATTAAGGTCAAACAAGTAGCCGAAATAATGGATGCAATAAATCGAGGGACAACTAAATAGTCGACTGGATTGATCCCTAGTAATTTTAAGGCATCGATTTGTTCAGTGATCTTCATCGTCGAAATCTCTGCGGTAATAGCAGCTCCGACCTTACTGACGATCAGTAAAGCAGGAATCGCGATACCAATTTCTCTCAAAATGAACTGGCCAGTAAATCCAGGGATCATTGAAATCGTATGTAAGGCTAAATCCATATGCCAGGCGATTTCATTAGTGATGACTAAACCTGCAAAGGTAGTGGAGATCACGATAATAGGAAGGCTACCTACTCCAATTTGAACGACTGAGTGAGAGATCTCAAGCCAACGCCAAGGATGTGAAAAAAGACTTCGTAGAGTTTGAGCAAAGAGAGATAGAATTCGGCCAGGCATTCCGAATGTCATATCAATAAGTCCCTTCTACCCAGTTGTGCGCCATCATACTGACAAAATCCATCAGATTGGCGGTAACGAAATTTGCGATCACAATATAAAGATTCGTATAAATTGCCGCATGAGTTACGGCGCGTCCTACGCCGCGAGCTCCGCCTGTTGCTGTGTATCCTTCGTAGCAAGAAACCGAAGCAACAATGGTTCCATAAACGATAGATCGAAACATTCCACCCGCAATAGTCGTGAAATCCGTAAAACGGGGTACGCTAGCCAAGTATTGGAGGTGATTCATCTCACAGAAGTAACTTGCGACAATCATAGATCCTGCCACGCTGATCATGAGTCCAATCGCAAGAAGAATTACACTTGAAATGATGATGCCGACAAAACGAGGAACAATTAAATATTGAATTGGATGAGTGCCTAAACATTCAATTGCATCAATTTGTTCAGTCACTCGCATGGTACCGAGTTCGGCAGCAGTGTAGGCACCGACTTTTCCGGCGAGAAGAAACGAAATAATCAGAGGTCCAACCTCTCGCACTACTGCAGAAGTGTTTAGTCCACCCAAGAATGACTGAGCGTCATATTGAGCCAACATCAGATTAAATTGGAGGACGAGGATTGCTCCTACAAAAATACCAGCAAAAAGCACCGTTGGTAGAGATCGAATCGACACATCCGCAATTTGTCCTAAGATGGGACGTAAGTTTCCTCGTGTGGTTCGAAGAGTCTTTAGAACTTCTAAAATAAAAAGATTGAAGCGTCCAAATTCATGAAGGGCGTGATGAAATTGGGACATGGCTTTCAAAAAAATCGAGCCGAGCCATTTCATGATAACCCTCCTTGTTCTGGAGTTAAAAGTGCGAGAGTTTCAGAAAGAAAATCACGAATCAGGGGCTCATTTGAAGCTTTAATTCGAGAGACTGTGTCGTAAGCTAAAATATGTCCTTGATCGAGGACTAAAATTCGATCTGCAATTTTAAGAGCGCATGCCATGTCATGAGAAACAACAACGCTGGTTACTCTTAATTTTCGTGAAAGTTCAAAGATGAGTTGATTGACTGCGCTAGTGGTGATCGGATCTAAGCCAGTGGTAGGTTCATCAAATAAAAGATAACCAGGTTCCGGCGCTAACGTCCGAGCTAAAGAAGCTCGTTTTTGCATGCCATAAGAAAGTTCGGGAGGACGGCGTTCTAGAATTTCAGGATCGAGATGCACTAATGTCATTTTTTCTAAAACTTTTGCACGAATCTGATCTTCGCTGAGAGGTTTTGGGAGACTTTGTGTGTATTGAGGTGTTTTTAATCCAAATGAAATATTTTCGTAGATCGTGAGAGAGTCCAGAAGAGCAGGATGTTGAAAAACCATGCCACATTGTCGGCGGATTTCTGCTAGTTGATCATTGTTCATCTGAGTAACGTTTTTTCCGTCAACCCAAACTGAACCGTAATCGGGTTTTAAAACTCCGACCATGTGTTTGAGTGTGACAGATTTGCCCATTCCACTTTTTCCGAGAACAAAAACAATTTCGCCTGTTGCGATTTCAAAACTTACTTCTTTGAGAATCGTTTTTTGTCCAAAGGCTTTATTGACCTGTTCAAAACGAATACTCATGTGAGAGGTCCTTCTGTGAGACCGTAAATAAATTGCCGAAGTGCAGGGTCTTTTGTTGCTTTGACTTGAGCAGGTGTGCCGCCCTCGAGTAATTGACCTTGTGCCAGTAAGTAGATGCGATCACCGAGTTGATAAGCGCGTTGAATATCATTTGTGACCGTTAGAAGAGTGTTTCCTTCTTCGGCTTGAAGTTTTCGAATGAGTTCAGCAATCGTGCGAGAAGTGATGGGGTCAAGTCCAGCAGTGGGCTCATCATAAAGAATGATTTTAGGATTGACGATGAGGGCTCTTGCAATGCCCAGGCGTTTTTGCATCCCACCGGAAATTTCGTTGGGATACAAATGTGCCGAAGTTTCAAGGCCTACTTCTTTGAGAAAGTACGTAGCTCGTGAGCGAGCCTTTTGACCGATGAGTCCAAGTTTTTCTTTCATTGGAAAAAGCAGATTTTCTTCAAGAGTCAGTGAATCAAAGAGGGCGTTTTTTTGAAAAAGCATCCCAATGTGTTGACTGCCGAGTTGAATGCTTCCTTCATCAATTGGCAATAAACCAGCAATCATTTTAAGGAGAACTGTTTTTCCTCCTCCTGAAGATCCGATTAAAACGCTCGATTCTTGACGGGCAATTTCAAGGCTGAGATTGCGAAAAATCCAGCGAGTATCAAATTTTTTGCCCAGTTTCTCCAGAGTGATCATCGAGGTATTGCGAGCCAGGGGATAAGAAGATCTTGAATGAGGATCTTACGGTTGAGGGGGGCCACAGATTCTTGTCGGACATGTGCCAGTCGTTCCGCTCTCTCAAGCCAAAAATGGCGAGCTTTTTCTAGAGAACCCATGACTTTCACCACATTTTTAGCATGAGACGAAAGGGCTAATTCTGCATCTTGATTCATCCATGAATAATGGAGGGAATGACATGAATTTAAATCAGCGGATGTTGATTGCGTATCAATAGTCCAACGAATGAGATCAAAAATGAGAAGTTCCATTTGATCTACTAAAAAGTTAAATTCATGAGAACTCAGAGTCGCCCAATCCAAGATCGAGTTCAACATTCCTGATGGATTTTGAAGAAAATCAAAAAGTGCTTTACGTCGTGACCAAGCATTATCTTGAGCGAGATCCCAAGCTTTCCCCCAACTTCCTTGAGAAAGGTCGCTCGCAATTTGAGCACGGTCAGAAGCAATTCCTGATGAAAGAAGTAACTCGGTTAATGTTTCATTGCGGAATGGTTTGAGTCTTAAAGTTTGACACCGAGAAACCAATGTTGGGAGGAGTAATGATGGATCACTTGTGGTCATCAAAAAAATCCATCCACTCGGAGGCTCTTCGAGCAATTTTAACATCGAATTGGCTGCTTGAACCGTCATGTGTTCGACATTGGGAATCAATATGATCCGATAGTTTCCCTCATGGGCACCAAAGCCGACTTTGGATTTTAGCTCGCGAAATTGATCAATTTTCAATGATTCACTTTCATCATCATCTGGGCGAATTTCAAGAAAGTCGACCCAAGTTCCTTTGATCGCGCGTAAGCAGCTCAAGCATTGGCCGCAAGGACCGGGTTCGGTACTTTCGTTAGAGAGGGTTCGTTTTTCGCAAACCAACCACTGTGCTAAAAAATATGCGAGAGTTCTTTTACCAATTCCAGGAGCTCCCTTGAGAAGTAGAACAGGGGGCACGCGCTCCTGAAGTAACCATTCGCGCATTGGAGCAAAAATTCCGTGTGAGCCATGACCATGGTGTTGAGCGAGCAAGGGAGGAACAGGTAAGATTTTCTGATCAAGTGGTGTCTCGTTTTTTGACTCTGATTTGGAATCGTGATGGGTCTTAGACACGGGCTACCTTTTTTTTAAATCGTTGCATGATCTCTATATAAACTTGTTCGGCATTTTCTTGAGGAGTTTTGTGATGAGACTTCAGTGTCAGCCATCGACGGGGAGATTCTTTTCGTGATTTTAAGAAACCCGAGCGCACTTTTTTCTGAAATGCCAATCCTTCATGTTCAAATCGATTTTTATCAGTAGCTCTTTTCAGCCCGATTGCAGGGTCAATATCGAGGAGAATGGTGAGTTCAGGTTTTAGGCTGCGAGTTGCCATCCGATTTAATAAGTGGATTTCTTTCCAAGGGAGGCCTCGTGCATGCCCTTGATAAGCGAGGGTCGAATCTGTATAGCGGTCACAAAGGACGATGTTTCCTTGTTTCAAGGCAGGTCGCACGATTTGAGCCAAATGTTGAGCACGAGCTGCTTCATATAAAAAAAGCTCAGCCCATGGGTCCATGGACTCCTTTGGATAAGTCTTCAAGATGACTTCCCGGATTTTTTCTGCAATTTCGCTTCCACCGGGTTCACGTGTAATGGTGACCTGAGAAATCAGTGAAGATTGGATGCGAGAGGCTACCTCACGGATGAGCGTAGATTTGCCCGCTCCCTCGGTTCCTTCGAACGTAATAAAAATTCCCCTGTATTTTTCGATCACTCCTAAGCGTTATGCTGATCAGAGCGTGGGGTCAAGCCTGTTATGAATCCTCATTGAGGAGGTGTTTCAGGCTGCGGGGGTGGATTCAATTGTGAAGGCTGTTCTAGGGGAGGCTCTCCGTTTTGAGGAAGGGTTTGATCCGGCTGAGATGGATCTCCTCCAGAATTCATATTAGGAGGATTCATATTGGGTTCTGCACTCACGGGTGCTGGGGCTGGAACAGGTATATTTAATTCCTTGCGATCATCGCGTTCTCTTTCTCTTTCGCGCTCACGTTCTCTTTCCCGTTCTCTTTCCCGTTCCTTTTCCCGTTCTGCTTCTCGTTCCTGATCTTTCGGATCTTGAGAATGTTCCTGAGGAGGATTGATGCGAGTCGGAATCGACTGATTGGGAGGTGAAGCCGGTTTTGCAGATACTCGTGCAGGAGTATTTGCTTTGACTGAAGTCAATGACGTTGGCATCGAGGCATGTGGAGTAGAATTGGTCTGAGAGCCGGGAGCATTGCCAGGAGCGGAATTTAAAGGTTGTCCTGCTGAGGTAGTGTGAGGCGAAGAGTCTGAAGGATTTGTGTTTGCGATATCCTTTGAGCGATTGAGAAGCTTATAGCTGGTCCAAATGACCCCACTCAAAGAGAGTCCGATGAGGAGCATAAACCAGAATTTAGCTGGGATTTGACCGAAGGATTTGGATCTCTGGATCATTCCAGTCAGGTTAGTGTTCGCGGTAGGCTTTTGCATCACCTTGCGATCTCGAGAGAATTGAAGAGCATTGAACAGATCCAAGATGGGGTCGATCCGTTGAGAGGGGCTGTCGGGAGTAGGGGTAGAAGCCTCGGTTTCCGCATCTTCGGTTGGCTTTTGTGTCATATTCTTGAAGTTTATAACTTAAACTCGATCAATTCAAAAAAAACATCAGATCGTCAAATTTTAATTCATTGGCAAGTCATTTGCTTAAGTCTTCTTCCGGGGGACCTAGTTTAATGACGTTGAGTTTATCCGTAAGGATTTTGAGAAGAATTTCGAGCTATCTAACACGGCGGCAAAGATTACTGAGAGTCATTGAAATCGGTGGAATCGGTTGTTTCTTTTTTTGCGCAGCTCCTAATCTTCAAGCAGAGATGAATTCAGCACCTCAATTAGATATTCCCTCAGATATTCCCTCAGATATTCCGTCGGACGAAAAGCCAGCCGGACCACTCATGAATCCCATCGAAGGAAGCATGGGAATGGAGGACGTGGAAATTCATCCATTTTTTATTCAGTATCATGGAATCTTTTTTGGTCCCGCTTTGAAAAAGCCAAATGCTTATCAACCTACCCCGACTGGTGGCAGAGATCCTAATTTTCCTGTGCAATTTAAAAATTTTCTAGGGATGGGCTATCAACTATCCGACGAGATTGCGATTACACCCACTGCCCATTGGATTTGGCGACCTGTGATGGGGCAAAAACTCATCCTTATGGACCCTTTTCTTCGCCTTTCACATTCTCAGTTGATTGCCACTGATCATTGGAATCTCTATGGCGATGTTCGATTTCATTTTGGTGTGAGCCCTCATTCTCGGGAGAGTGATGATCTAGGGGGGATTCAAACCTTTCAGGCACTGTCGTTCGTCCCAGATGACGAAGGGCAGGTGATCATGAGTTTGTATGGTTCTGCGCGTTATCATTTTTTTGGGAAACAAGGACGTGGCTATGATCTTGAGCTCTACCTTGCCCCTCATTTAGCTGTTCAGATTGTTCCGAATTTAGCTTTTACTCTGCTTTATGAAATGCAAGCCGGTCATGTTTTTGGAGCTCGGCCAGGCACTTTAGATAACGATGGAACGGACCTTCAACTTGGGTTGAATTGGGAGTTAACCCCAGGATTCAATCTGAATCCTTATGTTAATCTTTACCCGGGCCAGAGTATGAGTCTTCGATCCTCTTCTTTGGGTATGACGGTGAGTTGGAAGATTTTCTAATCAATCAAAATAAAAAAATAAAAAAGCCAAGAGACTTAAGCCCTAAATGAATGAGGGGCTTGAATCTCTTGGCTTACAATTGGATGAAAATCGCTCTTATTGTTGAGAGGGGCGACTTCCGCCACGAGGGCGATCGCTACGACCTTCTATACGGCCTTCTCCACCACGGGGAGGAACTCCACCGGCAGGAGGAGGTAAAAGAGCCTTACGCGAAAGTCGAATCTTACCAGCCTTATCTACTTCGATGACTTTCACTTCGACTTCATCGCCTTCCTTCATGAAATCCAGCACGTTATTGACGCGTTCGTGTGCAATTTCAGAAATGTGAAGAAGTCCATCTTGGTTTGGCAACACACCGATGAATGCGCCGAAATCCACGATTTTCTTCACGAGACCTTTGTAAGTCTTACCTACTTCAACTTCAGCCACAATGTTTTTAATCATGTCGATGGCTTTTTGAGCAGCCTTCGCATCATTCGTTGCGATGTGGATCTTGCCGTCGTCGTTGATATCGATCTTGCAGCTGGTCTGAGCAACGATATCCTTAATGACTTTGCCGCCAGAACCGATCACTTCGCGAATTTTATCCACAGGAACGGTGATGGTGGTGATTCGAGGAGCGAAAATTGAAAGCTCTTGGCGTGGAGTCTCGATTGCTTTAGACATCTCATTAAGGATGTGCAATCGACCCTCGCGAGCCTGAGCGAGAGCAGTTTTCATAATCTGCTCATCAACTCCTTCGATCTTGATGTCCATCTGGATGCCAGTTACGCCGTCTTTGGTTCCGGCAACTTTAAAATCCATGTCGCCAAGATGGTCTTCGTCCCCAAGAATATCCGAGAGAACTGCAACGCGGTTTTCTTCTTTAATTAAACCCATCGCAATTCCTGCGACCGGTTTTGGGAACAGAACCCCTGCGTCCATCAATGCCATGGATGCGCTACAAACCGAGCCCATCGACGAAGAACCGTTCGATTCAAGTGTTTCGCAGACGATTCGGACGGTGTAAGGGAACTTTTCGTAAGCGGGCATCATCGCTTTGATCGCGCGCTCAGCTAAAGCGCCGTGACCAATTTCACGACGGCTTTGTCCACCCATGCGACCTGTTTCACCCACGCTGAAAGGTGGGAAGTTGTAATGAAGCATGAACTTCCGCATGGTGTTCTGGAACATGGTATCGACGATTTGTTCGTCATCTGTAGTGCCCAGAGTGACAGCAGCCAGAACTTGTGTTTCACCTCGAGTGAACAAAGAACTGCCGTGAGTTCGTGGGAGCAATCCAGCTTCAACCTGGATGGGGCGAATGGTGCGAGTATCGCGTCCATCGATCCTGATTTTATCAGTCAGGATCATTTCACGCATCAGATTGTATTGAAGAAGGTCAAACGCAGTATGGATGTCGTGCTCAAGTTTTTCGGATTTCTTAGGATCCTGTTCTTTTAAAGAAACAGGTACAAGTGCTTGTAGCGCTGCTTTTTTAGCTGAGGCAACTTTGTCGTAACGACAGTGTTTGTCCTTGGTGCGCAGAGCTTCTTGTAGAGCAGGCTTAGCATTTTGCTCAACTTGAGTCTTGACGCTAGCTTCTACTGTGACTGGTTTAAATTCACGCTTAGGTTTCCCGCAGATCTTTCGAAGATCTTCAATCATTCCGACCACATTTTTGATTTCATTGTGCCCGTGAATGATGGCTTGAAGGACTTCGTCTTCGGGGACTTCGCGAGCGCCACCTTCAACCATCATGATTGCGTTTTTTGTGCCGGCAACCATGATTTCCATGTCGGTTTCGCCCTGGTCGATTTGATCCCAAGTGGGGTTGACGACGTAGTTGCCATTGATTCGACCCATTCTGCATGCTGCAGTAGGACCGTTAAATGGGATGTCAGAAATGTGTAACGCAGCAGAGGCTCCTACTGCAGCAGCAACATCTACATCGGCATCTTTATCAACAGAAAGAACTGTTGCGACGACTTGAGTATCGCAAAGGAATCCTTCTGGAAAAAGAGGACGAATGGGGCGGTCGATCAGTCGCGCAGAAAGAGTGGCTTCTTGCGTCGGACGACCTTCGCGTTTATGAAAACTGCCGGGGATCTTGCCAGCAGCGTAGAATTTTTCAGAGAACTCTACGGTTAAAGGGAAAAAGTCCTGGCCTGGGCGAGGCTCTTTGGCTGCGCAAGCGGTCACCAGAACTCGCGTATCCCCATAACTCACAAAAACGGAACCATCCGCCTGCTTTGCCAACTTACCTGTTTCAATAGACAGGGTTTTCCCGCCCATCTCACAAGATACACGATGAATCATGAAACCCTCCTTGGGGTCAAAACTTCAGAAAACAGACTGATAGAGCTGATTGATCCCCGAAATTGGGGGTCGATTCAGAATTATTTTCTGAGATCGAGTGCTTGGATCAACTGAGAATAACGCTTAACGTCTGAGATTTTCAGATAGTTGAGCAAGCGACGGCGCTGTCCAACCATCTTGAGGAGGCCTCTTTTTGAGTGATAATCTTTTGGAAATTTCACGAAGTGCTGATTGAGTTCGTTGATGTGATTGGTAAGAAGAGCGATTTGAACTTCAGGAGAGCCTGTATCTGCAGCAGCACGCCCGAATTTGTTGATAATTGCTTCTTTCTTTTCTTTAATTGCGCTTTTTCCAGCCATTTGTATTCCTATACGTCTATATGCCTGACTTTTTAAGACAATTTCTAATTTAAACAATCTATTCGATGTTTTAGATCAAATACGGCGGATAACACGAATAGGGTTCTATTGTAAAGTTCTTTCAATGGACTGACAATCACAAGAATGAGGATTTTAAGCCTAATTCCAGTCTAAGAACTCACGGAGTTTCTCAATGACTTTGGCTTCAATTTGCCGAGCTCGTTCTCGGGTTAACCCGTATTGATCTGCAACTTCCTGAAGAGTTTTAGGATCTTCTGCGAGAAGGCGTTCTTGGAGGATCTGCACTTCTTTTTCGTTCAGGCCCTTTTTAAAGTCCGGAAGTAGTTGCTTGAGGAGTTGAATCATTTCCTCGCGCGCTAAAATTTCATCGGCTGCTTCTTGGGGGGCTTCAAGGAGTTGTACTAGCTGGACTGTGTTTTCGCTTCCTGTTTCGATAGGAGCATCCAAAGAAACTTCGTTTCCGCTTCGAGAAAGACGTTGTTCCATTTCTAAAACATCTTTCTCTCGAACATTGAGTCGTGAGGCGAGGAGTTTGGGACCTGCCAGGAGTCCTTGGGCTTCGAGTCGCTCTTTTTCTCGGATAAGATGGTAGAAAAGTTTTTTCTGGGCTTGGGTGGTACCGATTTTTACGAGGCGGAAATTATCGAGCAGGTATTTTAGAATATAGGATCGAATCCACCATGATGCGTAATAGCCTAGGCGTGCCCCGCGGGTGGGATCAAATTTGGAGACGGCTTTCATTAATCCGATGTTTCCCTCTTGAATAAGATCCATTACATTGGAATAAAGACTTCGGTATTCGAAAGCGATTTTAACCACTAATCTCAAATTGGCGGAAACCAAGGCTTTAGCAGCTTGAAGATCCCCAGATTCTCGGAGATGGTTGGCGAGGCGAAATTCCTCTTCGGGGCTCAATAACGGATATCTGCGGACTTCCTCAAGGTAACGCCGCAATGGGTCATGGGGAGAGATTGCTGCGAGATCTTTTTCTGCAATTTCTGTGGCGATAGGGACTGAGGCACCGGCAGAGATTGAGGGAAGGGAGGAGTCAAGTTCAGGTTCTTGATCGTCGAGTTCCTGCTCTGATTCCTCTTCTTCGGTGACTTCTAGAATTTCCGTATGTTCCGAGTCTATCGTCTCGAAAGGTAGGTCGTCTGAGTGACGAGATTGAGCCGAAGCAGAAATTTTTTCAGGCTTTTTTGAAGTTGGTTTTTTCTTGGGATAGACTTTCCCAGAGCCGGTTTTCCGTTTCATTAAAATACTTCTATAATAGGTGGCCGATGGACTCAAGCAGCATGCGTATGACAGCACGACCTCGTTTTTCGAAGACAGTTTTTGATAATGGTTTGACTCTCCTCTCTGAGAGGCGGCCAGAATTTCGGAGTCTTGCGATAGGGTTTTGGGTGAAGGCAGGGACTCGTCATGAAAGTCCTAGTCAGTCGGGGATTTCCCATTTTTTAGAGCACATGCTTTTTAAAGGGACTTCAAGTCGAACGGCTCTGGATATTGCTCGCACGGTAGATCGGGTGGGCGGCGAATTCAACGCTTTTACTACTCGTGAATATACGTGTTTTCATATTTTACTTTTGGATCGTGATGTCGGTTTGGGACTCGATATTCTCTCAGATGTCGTATTGAATTCCAGTTTTGATCCAGAAGAATTTGAGCGCGAGCGAAAGGTGATTCTTCAGGAAATAAGCATGATTGAGGAATCGCCTGAAGAGCTTGTCTATGATTTCTTTTTGGAAATGGCTTATCAACGACATGGATTGGGACGACCTATTTTAGGAACGCAAAGGAGTGTTCGTAAGATTCGCCGAGCAGAGCTTTTGAAGTTTTTTCGTCATCATTACCGTCCTGATCAAATTGTGATTTCAGTCGCTGGAAATGTTTCTCATGACGTTTTGAAGCGGCGTTTAAAACCTCTTATAAAAAATAAATGGCCAGGACGATCTTCAAAAATTTCTGATTCATTTGCTCAAGGTCTAGGGCAGCAAGTTCCAGTACCCCAAATTTGGTCGGGTAATGCTTGGATTGAGCGACCTACTGAGCAGGTGCATTTGATTTGGGGAGTGGAAGCGCTTCCTTATGTAGCTCAGGATCGATTTGCTGCATTTTTATTGAATACTTATCTTGGCGGAGGAATGAGCTCCACGCTTTTTCAAGAAATTCGGGAGAAAAACGCACTGGCCTACACTGTTTATTCTAATCTTTCTTCTTTTTCTGATTCTGGACTTTTTACAGTTTATGCAGCAACTGGGATGACGCAGGTTTCACAGTGTATGCGATTGATTCAGCGGTGCATTGATCAGCTGAAAGAAGAGTTCCTGACTCGTGAGAATCTTCAAATGGTTAAAGAAAATCTCAAAGGTACAGTTTTACTTTCTTCGGATAGTGTTGAAGCTAGGATGAGTAGCATTGCAAAAGGAGAAATGTTCCATGGACATCATTTTTCTGCACAAGACCTCTGCAAACAAATTGATCAGGTGACAGCAGAAGATATCCGCAGAGTGGCACAAAAACTCTTTCTCACAGATCGAGCGAGTATTCTTTGTTTAGGGCCGAAACCGTCTCGTGTTTTGAAAGAAAAACTAAGGCCAGTTTTAGTGAAACGATAGAAAGAGTTAGTTTTTTCGGTGATCTCTCCGCAAAAATTTGGATTTTTATTATCATTCACGGGAGTTTCGGCGTTTTCTCCAAATGATAAATCCAATTGCGCCTGCAATTGCGAGTAGCGGTAAGATGTCTCCATCGTCTTTCTTTTTCTTTTGTGGGGTGTCAGCGCCCGGTTGAGGTGTTGAGTCTGGAAAGACCGTTTCTTGAGACATCTGTGTTGGAACTTGAGCTGTTTGGAAAAGATTGGAGTTGCTTCCTGGCATGGGGTTTAATCCACCTGGTTTGCGAAAAACTTTGAGGGTTTTTACCAAAGTCTCAAAATCTTGGATGTATTGTTGGTATTTGGTTTTATTGATTGAGTAGGTGACTAAAACGCCAATGTCCTGTTTGATCGTGGCTAAATAACGAGTAAAAAATCCAGGAATTTCTGAATCAGAATGAAGTGAATCAACCCATGCATGATTGTCGATATCGACTGTCTTAGCGTACTTTGATTCTGAGGTGATCGTTTTTCCTTGAACGCTCGTGTAGTTTTTGGATGATTTCAAGTAGTTTAAGTATTGATCGAGGCTGTCTTGATCTCCTTTGAGTTTAGCCGCCAATACAATAATGGCGTCTCTTTTTTTATCTTCACTCATGCTTTGACATACCCATTCTGCGCCTTCAAGATTGCACTGCCATTGAGGTGGGAGCTCAAACTCGACAAACTGATTTGCAAATTTTGCAGCAAACGCAGGGTGGATTTGAGTTGTAAGAGTGAGAGTGAGTCCAGGAAGGAGGTAGGTGAAAAGACGTAGCCTGAACGATTTTTTTAAAATATTGTTTATAGACACTCTTTCAATCTCCTTATTGAAGGGGGCGTTTCGCAATGAATCCTTCCTCGATCCATGTTTCTTTGAAGTACTCAATCACGGTGAGAGCAGCTTCGTTGGGTTTTGTGCTAATCACTTTTGTGCGAGCAATAGGTTCTCCTAATGTTCCGTCAGCTTTGATCGCGAAAATATCAAAAATCTGATCTTTCATTACACCGTCGAGGTTGCCTTTATCGATCTTGACGAGATTTAAACGGTCGACTGCTCGCAGAACTTTTGCTTCAAATGTGTATTCAACAAAACCTTTATTGCTTTTTCCATATTCTTCGGGACTCATTTGAGTCGAAGCTTTACGTGTAGGAGGGAGTCCGATCAGCTTTTGGATGTTGATCGAGGCTAAGAGTCCATTGGGAGCCGATAACCCGTAAATACTTTGTGATAACCGAGTCGAGATCATGAGGTTATCGCTGAGGGCATAACCTATTTTTCCGAGAACTGTGAGAAGTGAGGGGTTCATTGCATCAGAGATGTAGCTCCCGCCTGTTGCTGCACTTGTCGTGAGACGCATATCCGTGTGGAGTGAGTAATTACCGAATAGCGAAAGGGAGGTTTGCCATCCAGTTGAAAACCCCTGGCCAGAGACTCGATTGGAATATTCTTCTGTGTTGGATGATATTTTTAAAGGAATATAACTGAGGGCAAGAGTCCACGGAATGGCTGAAGAAAATCCAAGAGAGCGGTAGGTGTAACCTGCTCCACCGGTCAGAAAAAATTCGGAACGGCGAGTGCGAATGAGTCTAAGAGTAGTGAATGCGCCAGTTGTAAAATCAATGGATTGATCGCCTAACCAAGGAGTTTTATTTAGGTCAGCATTAGAGTTGCTATAACCAGGAAAGCTCATTTGAGCTTGTAGGTAGACTTTTCTTAAAGCGTTAGAATCTCCTGGATTGACGGGGCTTGGAGGGTCTGTTGTGTTTTCGAGAGAGAAGAGTTCAAAATTCATTCCTACGAGCTGGTCCGTGAGCCCGTAAGTGTTTCCTCCGCGAATAGCGTGGTCAACCTCGACATGGCCCCAGCTTAAAGTACCAAAAGTGCTCCATCTTGAATTGAGTCCATAAGTGAAGTTGAGGTTATTTTCGATCCGTAGGTATTGATTGAATCCAATGGGCGAAAAACGATCTCCATTTAAATCAAAGTTGCTTGTTGTGATGTAGGTAGAGAGTTCTTCTGTAACTGATAAAACGTTTTTATCGGTATGATGATTTTCCCAAAAATGAAGAGCATATTCCGCATGTGCTGTAGAACTAAGCACAGTGGATACTAATATCCAACTCAGGTATAGGGCAGCGGATTTGACGCGCATGATCTATTTAAGCTTGCCATAGCTTGAGCATTGCGCCCACAAAATTTTTGTAAGGCTGGACTGAGTTCGCGGAGGGGTGTAACTTGAGCCTCCTATGACATTGTATGAAGAATCCCTAGAGTACCACTCGAAAGGTCGTAAAGGTAAGATTGAAGTGATCCCTTCTAAGTCGGTTTCGACTCAAAAGGATCTGTCTCTTGCTTATTCTCCGGGGGTTGCTGAGCCGTGTCGGATGATCGCGGAAAAAGAAGATCAAGTTTATGAGTACACAGCCAAAGGAAATCTCGTCGCAGTGGTTTCTAATGGAACTGCTGTTCTTGGTTTAGGAGACATTGGTGCTTCGGCCTCTAAGCCTGTCATGGAGGGTAAAGGCATTCTTTTTAAAAAATTTGCGGATATTGATGTTTTCGATATCGAGCTGAATGCCAAGAACCCAGATGATGTGATTCGAGCTTGCGAGATGCTAGAGCCCACTTTTGGTGGAATCAATCTTGAGGATATCAAAGCTCCAGAGTGTTTTTATATTGAAGAAGAACTCAAGAAGCGTCTTAAGATCCCTGTCTTTCATGATGATCAGCACGGAACAGCCGTGATTAGTGGAGCTGCCTTTTTAAATGCGCTCGAGATCGTCGGCAAAAAAATTGAAGATGTTCGAGTTGTGTTTTGCGGAGGAGGCGCTGCGGCGATTGCTTGCGCGAATCTTTATATCAACTTAGGGGTCCGACGTGAAAACATCATCATGACTGACTCTAAGGGGGTGATCTATCAAGGACGCAAAGAGGGGATGAATCCTTATAAAGAGCGGTTCGCGATTGACACTTCTTTGCGCACGGTAGGTCAAGCGCTCGAGGGTGCAGATGCATTTGTCGGTGTTTCAGTAAAAGATGGAATTTCCGCAAATATGGTCACAAAAATGGCCAAAAACCCGATCATCTTTGCAATGGCAAATCCAGATCCTGAAGTTTTGCCTGAGGATGTTTTACGAGTACGTTCTGATGCTATCATGGCTACCGGTAGGTCGGATTATCCAAATCAAGTGAATAATGTACTGGGGTTCCCCTTTATTTTTCGAGGTGCCTTAGATACGCGAGCTACAGCTATCAATGAAGAGATGAAGATGGCTGCTGTGCATGCGTTGGCGCAACTTGCAAAAGCCGAAGTGCCCGAAAGTGTATCTCGTGCTTATGGGGGCCAACAATTTAAATTTGGTCGGGACTATTTGATTCCGAAGCCTTTTGATCGTCGCGCTCTTCTTTGGGTAGCTTCTGCTGTGGCGGAAGCAGCGATAAAATCAGGAGTAGCAAGAAAAAAACTCGATTTGGTTCAGTATCGAGAAAGTCTCGAAACCTTTTTAGGCTCTACTTACACTGTGATGCGAGGAATTAAGCGTCGCATTAAAACAGATGAGTTAACCAAGCGATCGACTATAGTTCTTCCTGAGGGTGAGAACGAAAAGATTTTGCGCGCTGCCCATGTGATTCGTGAAGAAGGAATTGCAGAACCTATTCTTCTTGGGAATGAGGAAAAAGTTCATTCCGCGCTTCAAGAGTTAGGTTTGGTCGAATCTCTTAAGGATGTAAGGCTTATTAGACCTTCTTCAAGTTCACTGCTTGAAGAACTTGCGCAAAAGTTTTTTCAGAAGCGTCATCGTAAGGGGGTAACTCTCGAGTTGGCGCGTAATCTGATGAAGCAGAATAATTACTTTGGTTCCATGATGGTGGAAGAAGGGTATGCAGATGGTTTGCTTGGCGGGATTTCTCAGAGTTATCCAGAAACCTTGCGCCCAGCTATTCAAGCAATTGGAGTCAAGGCTGGTTCTCGGTTAGCTGGTATTTACATGATGATCTTCAAGAGAAGGATTCTCTGGTTTGCTGATACGACAGTGAATATTAATCCCGATGCTGAAGAGCTGGCAGATATTGCGATTCAGACCGCTGACTTTACCCGAAAATTTATGGCGGATGAGCCGAAGGTTGCGCTCCTTTCGTTTTCGAATTTTGGTTCAAGCAATCATCCTTTTGCACTTAAAGCACGACGTGCTGTTGAGATTGTGAAATCGCGTCGACCTGATTTGAAGATCGACGGAGAAATGCAGGCAGATACCGCATTGAATCCTGAGATTTCTCAAGAGAGCTTTCCTTTTAATCAAGTGCCTGGCAATGCGAACGTTCTGATTTTTCCAGATCTCCAGTCGGGCAATGTGGCTTATAAGCTTTTGGCTCGTATGGGATCTGCCGAGGCTATCGGGCCTGTCTTAGTGGGGATGAATAAGCCTGTTTTTGTTCTTCAGCAAAATTCAGATGTCAATGATGTGGTGAATATGGCGGCTATCACTGCCATGGAAATTCAACTTCGGAAAAAGGCGGAAACTCATGCAGCTCAATAAAAAAGCAATTCTCACTCAAGCAGCACCAGCGCCAATCGGTCCTTATAGTCAGGCAATTGAAGCGGGGGGCTTAGTTTTCTGTTCGGGGCAGATTCCACTTGATACTGTGACCGGCCAAGTGCTTGTGACTGATATCGAAGGACAGACTCAGAAGGCTTTGGAAAATCTCAAAGCCGTTCTTGAGGCGGCTGGGGTCAGTTTTAATCATGTTGTTAAGACGACCATCTTTTTGAAGTCGATGTCGGACTTTCCTAAAGTGAATCAGGTTTATGCTTCTTATTTTAAGGAAGTTCCACCAGCTCGCTCGACCATTGAAGTGTCACGATTGCCTCGGGATGTTTTAGTGGAAATTGAAGCAATTGCTGTCCGGGTTGATTAGTACTTTGTTTTTTAAATAAAAAAAGCAGCCCTAAGAAAATTTCGTAGGGCTGCTTGATGAATTCTCATTGATCAAAAATAATCAATTAGCTAGCTTTAGCAGCCTCAGATTGATAAGTGCGTTTCACTGGGCGCTGAACCAAGCCGGAACGAATGCAACGAGTGCAGACACGAACAGTCTGAGTCGCACCATTGATGATAGCCTTCATCCGCTTGAGGTTCGGCAGCCAACGCGTTTTAGTCTTGATGTTAGAGTGAGAAACTTGATGACCGGTCTTGGGACCTTTTTCACAGAATTGACAAAAACGTGCCATGGCCTAATCCTTCCTTTAAAGGTCATGACCGTAGTGGAATCTTTTCTTTTTTGCAAGGTAGAAAATTGTGAATCATAAACTTCTAGTGAGATTACATCAGTTTTGCAAGCAAATGGGGCAGAAATCTTGGTTTCGATTTTTTGTTTTGGTGACCTTAAGTTTTGTTCTTTTGCTTAGTTTTTCTATGATTCAAGCAGGTTACATTTATGACTACCAAGATACGGTAGATGGGGTCCACTTGCCTGATGCAGATGCGATCGTTTGCTTAGCTGGAGGACGGGGAAGAATCGCTGCAGCAGGTGATCTTTGGTATCGGTATTGGGAGTTGAGCCGAACTCAATCCCAGAAAAAAGTTCCTGTTCTTTATATTTCAGGAACCGGACCTCAATCGAATTGGGGGGTGATTTCGCGTCAGTTGAGATCAGGGGTTCGGGAGGTCATTCAGCCTGAAAACGTTGTCATTGAGAATGAAAGTTTTAATACAGTAGCGAATGCTCGATGGTTTGCTCGTTATGTGACTCGATTAGGCATCCGAAAATTGATTCTCGTGACGTCGCCTTATCACATGATGAGAGCTCATATGATTTTTAAAGAAATTCTTCCAACTTCGGGAGAAAACGCGGTGTTTATAGACACCCTTTCGGTATTTCAGGAGCCTTTTGAGCCAGGAGAATGGCGTACGACTCTTCACGGTATTCGTGTCACTGTTGAAGAGTATCTCAAATGGCTTTATTACCGCTTTTTGTGGTTAGGGCTTAGCTAAAACGATCCCATTCGCTTTGATCTGAGCCATCAAGGAATGTAAAGCTTGGGCGCGGTGAGAGATGGCATTTTTCTCGTCATCGCTCATTTCGGCGAGATGCCGCGTTGATCCTTGAGGAATAAAAACAGGGTCATAGCCAAAACCTTGGGTTCCTTTGGGTGCTTCAGCAATAGTTCCCTCGAGTACGCCAGTGGATTGAAGCATGATTCCTTCAATTAACAAAACGAGTGTGCAGACAAACCGAGCTGTTCGCGGGCCATTCCCTATTTCTTTTAATAGAAGCTGGGTATTAGCTTGATCTTGCGTCATATGAGGTTGAAAAGGGGCGTATCGAGCACTTTTAATTCCGGGTTTTTCGCCGAGAGCGTCGACTTCGAGTCCTGAGTCATCAGCTAATACGGGGTAGTGGCAGGCAAGATTGGTTAATCTCGCTTTGGCGATCGCATTCTCGAGGTACGTATTATAAATTTCAGCTCGGCCAAGTTTGGAAATGTTACGAATGATTTCTGAGGCCATGGCGGGTTGTATTTCTGGGTAAGCGCGAAAGAGCGCTTTGAACTCATCAAATTTTCCGTTGTTCCCTGTTGCAATGACAATTTTATTGGAGACTCGCATACTTTGATTCCTAACACATTGTTTAATGAATAAGAAAGAGCATCAGAGAGGGTGATGATGGTGGTCGTGTTCTAAAGGTTTTACAGAAGGGGATGATTGAGTTTCTTCTGTTATATGGCAACTTTTAGATTCGGATGAATGACCGCGGAGTAGAGGGGAAGTTTTAATGCCAATGCTGAAAAGTCCAGCGCTGATCAATAAGATCGCCGAAAGTCGAGGAAGTTTTTGAGAAATAGGACGAAAGAGTTTTTCGACTAAAAATGGTGTGAATGTCAGCGCTGGAAGAGTACCGAGCCAAAAGAAAAAGAGCAATAATGCTCCTGAAGTAGTGTTTCTTGTTGCTGCTGCAGCGAGAACAAAATTTTGAAGCCAGCCGCAGGGAAGAAATGCCGAAAATGCTCCTGTTAAAAAGGCATTTTTTTGAGCATGGCGGAAAAGAAATTGAGTGAAGCTAGAAGGAAGGCGGAAAAAATGCGGACTACTACCAGACCAAGTTCTGATTCCAATTAAAATCAAGCTTGCGCTGACGGCGGCTGCAGCAATCCAAGAAATAACTCCTTCTGCGGCTGGGCCTAAGAATTTTTCTCCTAGGATGCCTCCAAGTGCGCCTAATACACTATACCCAAAGAGTCGTCCAAGATGATAGATTAGTGTTTCTGTGCGAGTTCGGGCCACAGCTACAATGAGTCCACCACACATGGAAACGCAATGTGCACTTCCGGTGAGGCTAGCGAGAAGAACAGCAAAAGGAATCAATTTCCAGCTATTATTGGCTACGAGTGGTGCTAGGTCCGACAAGGACGAGATCCTTTCTTAGGGCGCTGATTTGATTTTTTTCGATACCCTTTCCCTCAATGACAATTGTGAGACTTCCTTTGCCCTGATGGAGAAGGCTTTTTGGGAAGCGGACAAAGAGATCTGCTCTTTCTCCATCGCCCGCTGGAAGGAGAGTCTGATGATTGGAAAGGATAATGCTCGCTCCAGATTTTTGAGCTTCTGTAAGATCAGAAGGCAACTCAATCTGGATGTTTTGGTCTTCGAAACTTTGATTTTCGAGGTGGATTTTAAAGTGGTTAATGATTTCAGGAGCTCCGTTGGAACCAGTGACTTCTTGATAAGGAGTGTCTATCGCGCGAACGACAACAGCAGATAGATCAACACGGTGATGAATGACCCATGATAGCCCTGAGATCATGATTACGAGAATGACGGCGTAAATCATCGGTCGGATCGACTGTTTTTTAATAGGAATGCCTTGGAGATTGACCATTGAATCGTAGCGGATGAGTCCTTTAGGCTTTTTCAAGCGAGTCATGACTTCATCGCACGCATCGACACATGCACTACAAGCAATGCATTCGAGTTGTACTCCTCGTCGGATATCGATTCCTGTAGGACATACTTTGACGCATCGATAGCAATTAACGCAGTCGCCTTGAGTTTTGCTGGTAGATGCTTCGGTATTATTAGGAGTTACTCCGCGTCGTGGTTCTCCACGTTGGGAGTCGTAAAGGATCGCCAGTGAACGATCATCCATTAAGACGGACTGAAATCTTCCATAGGGACAGACGATGGTGCAAAATTGTTCTCGAAACCATCCAAAATCAAAGAGAACGAGAGCCGTAGTTGCAAAAATGAAGAGAAAGTCGCCAGGATTTTCACTTGGCGATTGGGTCATCATTTTTAGTAGAGGTCCTGTCCCCACAAAATACGCGAGAAAGCTATGAGTAATAAATAACGCAGCTAGAAGATAAAAGCTCCACTTGGTGACTTTTTTAAAAAATTTAACCGTAGTCCACGGACTTTGATCTAAGCGGCGTCGAGCTACGCTGTCGCCCTCAATCCAGCGTTCGATTCTTCTAAAAACACCATCGATGAATACCGTTTGAGGACAAGCCCACCCACACCAGAGGCGTCCCCAAATAGCTGTGACAAAAGCAATTGAAATGGCTGCGCCACCCAATAATAAAAATAAAATGGGAGCATCATGTGCCCAGAACAGGAGCCCGAAGACCGAAAAGCGACGTTTTGCAATATCGATCCAGAGAGCCTGGTGCCCATTGATCTGTATCCAGGGAAGGATCAGAAAAAAAGCAATCAGGATGAAGCTCAAAAGAGTTCTTCTTTTGCGATATTTTCCGACCACATCAGCAGGGTAGAGAAAAACTCGATGGCCTGCCTCATCTGTGGTTGCTAATCGGTCTACCGGAAGCTCCTGTTCATGGCTCATAATGTCCTCATTCCTTCATGAGATCTCCCTGAGGTGCTTTTGCTCCAGGAGGGGTAGTCCCGTGAATGGATTTGATAAAAGCGACTAACGATTGAAGATCATCCTGGCTTAACATCGGGCCCCACGGAGGCATCCCTTTGTCGCCAACACCATTGGTGATGGTAGCAAGAATTTCTGCGGGTTTGCCACCATGAATCCAATAGTTGTCAGTCAGGTTAGGGCCAATTCCACCTTGTCCATCGGCACCGTGGCACGAAGCGCAGCGAGTCTGATAAACTTCTTTGCCGTGCTTTTGCTTGTCAGGGGATTTTACTGCAGCGAGTAGAGCCGTTTCATCGACTTCTCCTTCGCCTGAGGACTTGGCTTGTGTCACTTCGAGAGTGGCTATGTTTTTCTGAAATTCTTGAGTGAGGGTGGGACCATCACTCATGGAATAGTAGAAAAAATAAAATGCCGAGAAAATGATTGTTCCGTAGAAGGTGAGCAGCCACCATCGAGGGAGCGAGTTATCAAGTTCCTCGATCCCATCGTAAGCATGACCTACAATTTTTTTTTCTTCTTCACTCATTTTTTGAATTCTCCATTTGTTGAGGAGCTTCCAAGGGAAGATTCTCCATGAATCGATAAAAATCGGGTCCGTTTTTTCTGAAAATCCAAAAGATCGATCCAATGAAAACAGCCATAAAGATGAAGAGACCGATACAGGATAAAAACGGGTACTGATAATGCGCCAATGCTTGGGAGATCATTTGATCAAACCCTTTTTATAGTCCTGACCGAGGCGTTGAAGGTAAGAAATCAAAGCAACGATTTCTTTGTTTTCAATGCCTGTTCCGTCTTCTTCGTTTTTCAGGCCTTCAGCAATTGCTTGAGCTTCAGCTCGTGCATTATTTTCGGCTGCTGAAATGTCGTTCTCAGCATAGGGCACACCCATTGTTTTCATGACTGAGAGTTTTCTTGGAAGAATCGAGAAATCAATTTTATCGCGATACAGCCATGGGTAAGTTGGCATGATGGATTGAGCATTAATTTCTCGGGGATTGCGCATATGGCGAAAGTGCCAGCTGTCCGGATACTTTCCACCGACGCGTGCGAGATCAGGCCCTGTTCTGCGTGAACCCCATTGGAAGGGATGATCGAAAATTGATTCTTCCAACTTTGAAGGAGCTCCGTACCGGAGAAATTCTGCAACCATCGGTCGCACCATCTGAGAGTGACAGAGATAGCAGCCTTCACGTACATAAATATCACGGCCATGGAGTTGTAAAGCGGTGTATGGCTTGAGTTGTGGATTGACCTGCACAAACTCATCCGCCATGAATGTTGGAATTAATTCGATCACAGTGCCGACCAGAATGGCGACGAGTGACAGAACTGCGAAAACAGTAGGAAGTCCTTCAAGAACGCGATGAGGTTTTTGATTCTGCAGTTGTTGGAAGACTTGAGCTGGTGCTTCAGACTCTAGGCGTGGAGCACAAACCTTTTCGTCAGCCAAGTTTTTAGGCGCATTGCAAAGAGTTTTGGCTAAGTTGTAAACCATGATCAAAAAACCGCCTAAGAACAATGCACCGCCCAGAGCGCGGACATAGTAAAGCGGTAAGATGCGTAGAGTGGTTTCAACAAAGTCTGGGTACTGGAGTTTTCCAGCAGCGTCCACTGCTCGAAGCATTAGGCCTTGAGTGATGCCGGCTGCCCACATGGAAATCATGTAAAGAAGAATGCCGAGGAATCCTGTCCAGAAGTGCACATTGGCTAGGCGTTTACTGTAGAGTTCTGTTTTCCAGAGTCTTGGAACAAGCCAGTAGATCATGCCGAATGAGATAAATCCATTCCAGCCGAGTGCTCCACCATGAACATGTCCAATAATCCAGTCAGTATAGTGAGCTAAAGCATTGACCGATTTGATCGAAAGGAGAGGTCCCTCGAAGGTGGACATTCCGTAGAAAGTAATGCCTGCAACGAAGAATTTAAGAATGGGTTCGACGCGAACTTTATTCCAAGCACCACGCAAAGTAAGCAAACCGTTGATCATGCCGCCCCAGCTGGGTGCCCACAGCATGAGACTGAAGATCATTCCGAGGGTTTGAGCCCAGTCCGGCAATGCAGTGTAGAGCAGATGATGAGGACCTGCCCAAATGTAGATAAAAACCAGCGACCAGAAGTGAACTATCGAAAGTCGATAGCTGTAGACTGGTTTTTCTGCAGCTTTAGGTAAGAAATAGTACATCAATCCTAAGAAAGGTGTAGTGAGCACGAAGGCAACTGCGTTGTGCCCGTACCACCACTGCACCATCGCATCTTGAACGCCTGCATAGATCGGATAGCTTTTCCACAAACTCACTGGAATTTGGATGGTGTTAATGACGTGAAGAACTGCTGTGGTGAGGATAGTTGCGATATAAAACCAAACCGCCACATAAATGTGTTTTTCACGACGTTTAATGAGTGTTCCAAAAAAGTTGATCGCAAATACAACCCAGATCACGGTGATCAAGTTGGTGATTGGGAATTCAAGCTCAGCGTATTCTTTACCCACTGTTAGTCCGAGTGGGAGTGTGATGGCTGCAGCTAAGATGATGAGCTGCCAGCCCCAGAAATGAATTTTGCTCAGTGTATCTGAGTACATCCGTGTTTTGAGAAGACGTTGAGTGGAGTAGTAGATCCCTGCAAAAACGGCGTTACCGGCAAATGCAAAAATCGCTGCGTTTGTATGAAGAGGGCGTAATCTTCCGAAAGTGAGCCATGAAATCCCAAAGTTCAATGCGGGAAATGCAAGCTGTAAAGCGATAAAAACGCCCACGAGCATCGCGATGACTCCGAACGCGACTGTGGCGAGAACGAATTTCCTGACGATGTCGTCATCGTAAGTAAAAGTATCCATTTGCTGTGGTTGTTGTGTTTGTATTTTATTAGGTTGATTCAATGACATATCTGCTCCTCATGATTATCATCCGACAAAAGTTCAAATTATTCTTTTGGGTATTTGGGTATTTCCTCCGGGATTAAAATCCGATGAGCTGGGGTATCTAGATCATCATACTGTCCTTTAAGAGTAATCCAGATGAACGTTGCAACAAAACTAAAACCCAATAACAGCGTGATGGGTAACATGACGTAAAGAACTTTCATTATTTTACCTCTTCAGTAAAAACTTCTCTGAGACGTGAGGTGCCAGCCATCGAGGAAATGAGAACCGTAAATGCACTGAGCGGCATTAAAATAGCTGCAAACAAAGGATCGACTTTACCTAGAATTGCGGCAACTCCTCCAATGATATTGTAAGCGAGAGAAAAGATAAAATTGCGATGAATCACTTTCATCGTTTCCCGCGAGACAATAATTAGCCGATGAATGGGTAATACACCTGGAGAGAAAAGATAGGAATCTGCGGCACGCATGCTGACTTCCATTCCGCTATGAACAGCAAGTCCAACATAGGCTGAGGCGAGCGCCACCGCATCATTTGCACCATCTCCTACCATTAAGGCGTGAGGTTCTTTAATAACAATTTCGCTTTTTTGTTCGGGAGTTTTTTCAGCAAAAGTGTCGGAGAGAGAAATTCCTAACTGAGCTGCTGTTGAGTTGACGGCTAAATTTGAGTCGCCTGATAAAATTTTGAGCTGGAGCCCAAGTGAGGCCAAAGCGTGGAGTCCTGGTTGAGCATCTTCGCGGATGCGATCTCCGAGAGTGATTTTTGAAATCAATTGACCATTACAGAGGACGCCAATTTGCGTTTCAATTTGAGAAGAGTGGGAAGTATTTGATTTAGCCTGAGATTCTTGAGAATCCAAAGTGTCGTTGAATCGGGCGATTTCATAGAAATGTCCAGCCACCTTTCCTGATACCCCTTTGCCGAGGGTCTCTTGAAAATTTTCAACCGCAGGGATGATTTCAGGTCGTATCCCTTGATCCTCGAGATATCGAACGATGGCTTTTGCTACGGGATGGTTGGACTCAGCCTCTAGTGCAAAAACAGCGCTGCGTGTTTCTTGTGAATCTCCTGTCCAGCTGAGCACTTCAAAGCGCCCGTGGGTGAGTGTTCCGGTTTTATCGAGGAATACTGTGGAGACTTGACTGAGTTTTTCAAGAATATCTCCGCCCTTGAGTAAAATTCCGTTTTTTGCACAGCGTGCAACCGACGAGCTCATGGCTAATGGAGTTGCTAAGGCAAAGGCGCAGGGGCAGGTGACAATAGCTAGAGCTAATGCGGGATTGAGAGCTTGATGCCAATTGCCTCCAAATACGTATAATCCGCCAAAAAATACTACTCCAACGAAGACAATCACTACCGTGACGAAAGCTTTTGAAACACGATCCGCAAATGCCACAATAGGGGCACGTCGATTGAGATGTTCCTCCATTGAATGGAGAATTTTTCCTAGGCGCGTTTGAGTTCCTGATTGAGTGACGGAGATTAATAGCGGTGTTTGTTGGTTGACTGTACCTGCAAAAACAATTTCTCCGGGTTCCACTTTTTGTAATTGAGACTCACCCGTCAATAGGGAGCAGTTGAGCATGCTTTGACCTTGAGCAACCATTCCATCAATCGGGATGCATTCTCCGGCTCGAACCTCAACCTGGTCGCCTACTTTAAGTAAATTAAGACTGAGTTCTTGAAATTCGCCATTCTCATTTTTTACTCGGGCAATTGAAGGAGTCAGAAAGTGAATCAGATTTGAGGCATTTAGGGCATTTTGTTGGGCTCTTCGCAAAACATAGCGGCTTGCAAGTAAAAGAAAAACTAAGGCAGCAAGAGAATCGAAATAAACATGATCTGAACCTGTGATGAGGTTTGCAACACTCATGACGGTTCCAAGTAAAATGCCTAGGACAATCGGGATATCGATCGAAACTTGTTTTGCTCGAAGTGCACCCCAAGCTCCGCGATAAAATGGAATCGCGCTAAAAAAGAAAATGGGTAGGAAAAGAAAAAAACTAATCCATTTAAATTGCTCAGCAAGCGGACCGGTGAGTCCACTATAAAGAGAAACTGCAAGGAGCATGATATTTCCAGTCACTGCTCCTGCGATAGCCAATTGAACCAGCATGATTCTTTCGTCACGTTTTTTGAGAGCGTTGAGATTATCTTGCTTCACAGGATGAGGGCGGTAGCCTAAACGCGAAAATTCTTGAGCAATTTCACCAAATGAACCAGTGGATTTGATTTTAACAGTCGCAACAGAATTGGCTAGATCCAGGCGAACTGCTTGAACACCTAGAACAAAGTCGCTTACTTTTTCGGTCAGCCAAACGCAAGCAGCACAGTGAACTCCATCGAGGTAAAACTGCATGGTACGTTCTGAAGTTGCTGTTGCTAAGGTAGAATAAAGTCGTAAAAACTCTGGATCGTCCAAATATTGAAACGGATTTTCTTCTGTTTTTTGAGGAGATTCTTGTGCAGGAATCGATTTACGGATGGATCGTCCTTTTTTTTTCAATTCATAATAAGTGCTCAGACCACGAGTTTGGAGAAGTTGATAAACAGTTTCGCATCCTCGGCAGCAGAAAGAGTTTTTGCGCGCAGATGGGATGGGATTCCCACAATGGATACAGTCAGCTCGGTACGTCGTGGATTGCATGGTTTGGACTACGGTTTGCATAGGATATGCCGTAGTTTCAAACGTCAAATCCGCGATTACAAAAGGTTTGAGTACGAAAGTTTTTTAAGGTGAGAAAAAATGTCCTCCCCTTAGAGAGATGGTTGGGACTTTTTTACTCCTATTTCTTGCGCAAGTTCTCGAAAGAATCTCATCATCGAATGCGATGGCTTTCTATGGGGCATAAGTGGTGACCCGGATAATTTTTCCAATCATCGGGGGATATTCTCTACTGTTTTCTTTAGGGATAATTTGAATTTCTAATCCTTCTTGTGCATAGATTTTTTTTACAAATCCTAGGGCATTGAGCTGTGAAACGCTGGTTAAATATCCAATTTCTGTAGAATGAATGATTCGGTCACCCGGCTGAGGAAAACGAGCTGGTCCATCGCTGTCAGCAAGTGAAAGCTCTAGTTTTACCAGACGACGAGCAGGAGATCCTAGGGCGATAATCCGTTCAATTACCTCTTGTCCCGGGTAACATCCTTTGGCTTGGGCAATAGCATCTACTAATCCCACTTCGAGCGGAAGGGTGTTTTCGTCAATCTCGGCTCCGATTCGGGGACGTGCGCGATCGATGCGCCAATTTTCAGTTTGAGATTCATCTATGGCAGAGGCTTCAGGGAGAGTGCGCTCGATCCAAGAAGTGAGAGAAGAAGAGGCACCCCATACAGTCAGCCAAGCTCTTCCGTAATCGCTTATTCCATGGTGACAGATGCGGATTTCGGGGTGAGGTGTCCACGTCGTCCCCCAGGCTAGGTTAGGGTTGAGGGCGTTACTGATAGAGCTTATGCCCAGTTTTTGAAGGAGCGATTCTTCTTCAGATGTATCTACAAAAATCCAGCGACAAGCAAGCGATGAGGTTCCGCTCGGTGTCCTATCCGTTAATGTCATTTTTTCAGCAAATGTATATTGATCAATGGTTGCGAGAAGGGATGTTTTCCATCTATCTTGGAAGCCTCCATCGAACTCCAAAGCATACTCAGTCGGTGATAAGTTCCACAGAGTGAAATAGCCTCGCATTTTACCCTGTCCGGTTAAAAAACAACTTTGTGTTCCAGAGGCTAGAGGTAGGTCTCGGACATGGCTTGTGGAGAGACGATGTAAGAAATCTTGAGCATCAGGACCACTCAGGGTGACCCAATGCCAGTTTTGTGAAGGGGTATAAATCTGAACTTTTGACATAAAACACTCCCAAAGCCCCTAAGATAGCAGCATGAGTCTTGTAACGCGAGTGTCTTCAGGCTATGAATCACCCGAATGAAAAAAACTCAATTCGTCAAGGATCTCAAGGATAAGGATACCGTCTCTTCCCCATTTCTGATTAAGTTCAGTGCGGTGGCAGTGGGGAAAACAGGAAAGCCTTTCATGAACTTGGTGCTCACCGATAAATCCGGTGAAATCGAAGCTCGTCTTTGGGATGATGCTGACCGATATGTCGGGCAGGCAGTTCGTGATGCTTTTGTTTTGATTGATGGCCGTTGCCAGCTCTATCAAGGGCGTAGGCAAGTAGTGATTAATAAGATTCAGATTTTGCGCGAAGATGAAGTGGAGTTAAAAGAATATTTAGCAGAAAGTCAGACAGATCCCGACTCCCTTTATGCGCAGCTTTTGTCTTTCATCGATTCTCTTCAAGACCCTTATTATAAGGCTTTGGCTGAAGCTATTCTTAAAGAAGATGCCGACATTGTGGATCGTATCAAACGGGCACCTGCAGCTAAGTCGGTTCATCATGCTTACTTAGGGGGGTTACTTGAACATGTGGTTTCGATCACTGGAATTCTCGATCAACTGGCTCGACACTACGGAAAATATCTAGATCGTGATCTTTTGTTCTTAGGCGGTTTTTTTCATGACATCGGAAAACTCTGGGAGCTTTCCTATGATCGTGTGACTGATTACACAACAGAAGGAAAACTCATTGGTCATCTGGTGATGGGTGTTGAGCTCGTTGATCGTAAGATCCGAGAATTGGAAGCTCAGCCGGGAAGATTGCCAGATCGTTTTCCCGAAGAAAAAAAGCTATTAATCAAGCATCTCATTCTCGCGCATCACGGTCAGCTTGAGTATGGTTCGCCAAAGCGCCCCAAATGTTTAGAAGCATTAGTCGTCCATATGATTGATGACTTGGATTCGAAAGTGAACGCCATTCGCTGCTTTATTGAAAAAGACGAAACCCCAGGGCGATGGACAGCGCTGAGTCGTCAGTATGAGCGGTATTTTTTCAAGCCAGACTGGGCGATACCAACGGCTTCAGGTTTGGACTTCGATTCTAAATAAGTGCATTGCATTAGCTGTCGTAATACGAGCGATTTCTTCTAAGGATATTCCTTTGATTTCGGCAAGCTTTTGCGCCGTGAATTTGACCATCGAAGGCTCACATTTTTTTCCACGGTAAGGAATAGGCGCCAAATAAGGGGAGTCTGTTTCTACTAAGATTCGATCGAGTGGAAACGCGCGAGCACATTCTCTCAGTTCTTCGGCATTTTTGAATGTGAGAATTCCTGAAAATGAGATAAAAAAACCGAGATCAAGACAAGCTTCTCCAAATGCACGTGTGCCGCTGAAGCAATGAATCACTCCTGGAATTCTATTTTTGGGTAGCTTTTTAGCGTAAACTTTTAAGGATTCCAAAAGATCGTCTTCGGCTTCTCGACTGTGGATGATCACCGGAAGTTCGGCTCGCACCGCAAGGTCAAGTTGAAGATCGAGGCCCTGTCGCTGAATTTCGCGAGGAGAGTGATCGTAGTGATAGTCGAGCCCGATCTCGCCAATGGCGCGGCATTTAGGATGAGTTGCAGCTTTTTCTAGGATGGCGATCGAAGCCAGCATTTCTTCAGGCGTTTGACCTAAAGTGATCGTTTCGTGAGGATGTACTCCCACGCTATGGTAAATGAAAGAATAGCGTTCAGAGATTTGCTCAAGTTGGGAGATGACTCCTAACTCCGCGGCCACCGTGACCATGGCGGTGACCCCTGCATCCTGTGCTTCTTGGATGATGAGTTCTCTATTTTTGGGTTCATAGTCGTAATTCAGGTGACAATGAGTATCAATGAGCTGAGGTAACATAGGTAATTAATGGTTTACTGCGATGAGTTGTTCAATGATCTTGTTCCATACTTCTACTGGTTGAAGGCCTTGAACTTTTCGACCGTTGATAAAGAAAGTAGGAGTGGAGCTAATTCCTAATGCTTTACCTTCTTCAACATCACGCTTGATCGCAGCAGTGATTTCCGGATTCTCGGTACAACTGGGGAGCTGGTTCCCATCCGCATGAGCCGCTTTAGCTAGCTCGAGCGGACTGTTGGGGCCTTCAGCTTTTAAACTGGCCTGGTTTTCAAAAAAATTCTCGTAAACTTCTTTAAATTTGCCTTGGCGATGAGCGCAAAGAGCAATCTTAGCAAGTTGGCAGGCAAACGGATGCATCGAGTGCTGAACTTCTGTATTGCATGCAGAATCGAGCGGAAAGTTTCTGAAAACAATGCGTACTTGATTAGGGTATCGATTCAAGACGGAATTCATCATCGATGCACCAATTCGACAATAAGGGCACTGGAAGTCACTGAACTCAACAATAGTGACTGGAGCATTTGCAGGTCCAAGAGAAGGGAATTCGCTCCC
>Ga0172367_10000926_pt1 | contig 44220 bp, 56 predicted proteins | sample Lak10m_FD_114542 | JGI IMG/M metagenome (GOLD analysis project Ga0172367, IMG submission 114542) | Freshwater microbial communities from Kabuno Bay, South-Kivu, Congo - kab_022012_10m | ecosystem: Environmental > Aquatic > Freshwater > Lake | place: Democratic Republic of the Congo: South-Kivu...
AACACCCGGATGACGGTGACATTGATAGTACCGATTGCGATGGAGGAAGGGGTACGGTTTGCTATTCGAGAAGGTGGTCGTACTGTTGGTGCCGGTGTCGTAACCAAAGTTATTGAGTAGTTTCTGGGGTGTTTTACCTGGTGGGATATGGTTGTTAGAGGTTTTGTTTATATTACAAAAGACAAAAGAGATGCATATTATGTCAGTAGTGAAGAAGAGTCAGAGGATTAGGATACGTCTAAGGGCGTTTGACCATTGTCTAATTGACGAGGCTGCACGAGAGATAGTGGAGACGGCTAAAAGAACAGGGGCTCAGGTCCGTGGCCCTGTTCCATTACCCAGGCGTATTGAGCGATTTACTGTTCTGATTTCGCCGCACGTTGATAAAGACGCTCGTGATCAGTATGAAATTAGGACGTATAAGAGGTTGTTGGATATTGTTTCCCCCACTGATAAAACTGTTGATGCTCTTATGAAGTTGGAGTTGGCTGCTGGGGTTGAGGTACGGATAAGTGTGGGAGAGGACTAACGAATGTCAATATTAAAGTTTTCGATTTTGTAGATGGGTTGCAAACATGTCAATAGGATTAATTGGAAAAAAGTGTGGTATGACTCGTATTTTCACTGATATCGGTGAGTCTATTCCGGTAACAGTGATAGAGGTTAAGCCAAATATGGTTGTGCAAGTGAAAAATCTTGAGAGAGATGGCTATTTTGCTATTCAAATAACTACTGGCAGTGTGGCTGCGTCGCGGTTAACTAAGGCGTTAATTGGACATTATGCTAGGGCTAAAGTTGAATCTGGTTGTGGACTGTGGGAGTTTCGGCTAGATGCGGCTGTTGCGGGTAGCTTTAATCTGGGGGATGAGATTAAAGTAGACGTTTTTAAGTCAGGAGATATGGTCGATGTTCAGGGTATTACTAAGGGTAAGGGTTTTGCTGGTGTTGTAAAACGGCATCACTTCAGTTGTCAAGATGCAACTCATGGTAATTCGTTGTCTCATCGTGTTCCTGGTTCTATCGGCCAGCGTCAGACTCCAGGCAGAGTTTTTAAGGGTAAGAAGATGGCCGGACATTTAGGTAGCGTTAATCGCACTGTGAAGAATCAGGAAGTAGTTAGAGTTGATCTCGAGCGTCACTTATTGCTAGTGAGAGGCGCTGTGTCTGGCGCTCCTGGTGGGTATGTTGTGATAAGTCCAAGTCCGGCTGGAAAAAAAAAGAGTGCAAAACAAAGAGGGTAATTAACAATGGAGCTTAGTTTAACCACCGTTCCAGGCCAAGAAGTGACTCTGAGTGTGATCGCAGTAAATGAGAGCGTTTTTGGGTGTGAGTTTAAGGAGGCTTTGGTGCATCAGGTGGTGGTTGCGTATCAGATTGGTGCTCGTAGCGGGAGTAAAGCTCAAAAGAGTCGTTCTGAGGTCAGAGGTGGAGGTATTAAGCCGTGGCGGCAAAAAGGTACTGGAAGGGCTCGTTCTGGGACTATTCGTAGTCCGTTGTGGCGGACCGGTGGTGTGACGTTTGCAGCTAAGCCGCGTGATTTTACTCAAAAGGTTAACAAAAAGATGCGCCAGCAGGCAATGTGTTCTATTTTTTCGGAATTAGTGCGTCAGGGGCGTTTATTGGTGGTTGAGGATTTAGAAATTACGTCACCAAAAACCAAGGAGTTTTTGAAGAAATTGGGTGATATTGGTATTGATGGAGCCCTGATTATATCGGATAAAGTTAGTGAAAATTTGTATTTAGCGTCTCGTAACTTGTACAAAAATGCAGTGACTGATGTGGCAGGGGTTAATCCAGTAGCGTTGGTTGGATTTGAGAAGGTTGTAATTACTGTGCCTGCTTTGAAACAACTAGAGGATATATTGGCATGAGTAAAGAAAGATTGATGGCAATACTGCTTGCTACGCGTGTTTCGGAGAAAACTACTAGATTGCAGAAAGAGAGACAGTATGTTTTTAAGGTCCATTCTAGTGCGAATAAAAGGGAAGTTATGGCTTCTGTCGAGGAATTGTTTAGGGTTAAAGTAGAAAGTGTAAGGATTTGTAATGTACGTGGTAAGAAGCGAAGGTTTGGTCATTCCAATGGGAGAAAGAAGGACTGGAAGAAGGCGTACGTTGCGTTGAGGGAAGGGCATGTTATAGATTTGGAGGTGGCTTAAATGCCTATAATAAAAACCAAGCCTACTTCACCAGGTAGGCGTTTTGTGATTAAAGTTGTCAATTATGATCTTCATAAAGGTAGGCCTCTCAGTAGTTTATTGATAATGAAAAAAAGAGGTAGTGGTCGTAATAATGTTGGTAGGGTTACGGTTAGGCATCAAGGCGGGGGTAGTAAGAAATATTATCGTGTTATTGATTTCAAACGCGATAAGGACGGTATTGTTGGAAAGGTGGAGCGCTTAGAGTACGATCCGAATCGTAGTGCTTATATTGCTTTGGTTCTTTACGCTGATGGTGAACGCCGCTACATCATTGCGCCCAAGGGTATAAGAGCTGGGTTTGAGGTTGTTTCTGGTTCTGATGTATCGATTAGAAATGGGAATTGTTTGCCGCTGGAAAATATTCCAGTTGGAACTACAGTTCATTGTGTTGAGATGAGGCCTGGTAAAGGCGCCCAATTAGCGCGCAGTGCTGGCGCTGCTGTGCAGGTTGTTGCTCGTGATGGTGGTTATGTTACCTTGCGTTTACGTTCTGGGGAAATGCGTAAGGTGTTGGCTGTTTGTCGAGCTACAGTTGGAGAGGTTTCTAATGCTGAGAACAATTTACGTTCATTGGGAAAGGCAGGTGCTTCGAGGCATCGTGGTGTTAGACCAACAGTGCGTGGTGTCGCTATGAACCCAGTTGATCACCCACATGGTGGTGGTGAGGGAAAAACTTCTGGTGGTCGTCACCCTGTTAGCGCAAGCGGTAAGCCAACTAAAGGTTATCATACTCGTCGCAATAAACGTACGAGCTCTATGATTGTTCGTGATCGTCGATATAAGTGAGGGTTGAATCGTGCCACGTTCTGTAAAGAAAGGTCCATTTTGTGATGTGCATTTGCTGAATAAAGTAAATGAGGCGTCGTCTGTCAAAAATAAAAAACCAATTAAAACCTGGTCGCGTCGTTCTACGATATTGCCAGAAATGCTTGGATTGACCATAGCAGTGCACAACGGTAAGGCGCATGTTTCTGTTTTTATTACAGAAAATATGGTTGGGCATAAGCTAGGGGAATTTGCTATGACTAGGACCTTTCGCGGCCATTCTGGTGATCGCAAGGCAAAGAAGGAAGGAGAGTAACGATGGTCGTTGCAAAACATAAGTATGCGCATTTGTCAGCTCAGAAGGCGAGATTGATTGTTGATCAGATTAGAGGATTGTCCGTGGATAGGGCTATGGATACTTTAGCGTTCAGTAATAAGAAGGCAGCTGCAATTGTTAAGAAGGTTTTGCATTCGGCGATTGCCAATGCTGAATACAACGAAGGTGCTGACATTGATGAGCTTAAAGTAAAGGTTGCATATGTCGATGAAGCTTCGCGTCTCAAGCGGTGGCATGCTAGAGCGAAGGGTCGTGGTAATCGTGTTTTGAAAAGGATGTGTCATATTAACATTGTTGTGTCTGCGGATACTAGAGGGTAACTATGGGTCAGAAAGTGAATCCAGTTTGTATACGACTTAAAGTCGTTAGAGATTGGACATCTAAGTGGTATGCCGAAAAGGGTAAGTATGCAGATTACTTGAATGCTGATATTGCAGTGAGGGTTTTCATAAAGCAAAAGTTTTCCGCTGCTGGTATTAGCAGGGTTTTAATAGAGCGTCCAGCAAAAAATGCGAGTATTACCATATCTGCTGCGAGACCAGGTATGATTCTAGGAAAAAAGGGTGGAGAGGTTGAAAGCTTGCGCAGAGAGCTCAGTAAAATGCTGGATATGCCTGTGCACGTTAGTATTGAAGAAGTTAGAAAACCGGAATTAGATGCGGTGTTGGTGGCCGAGAGTATTGCTCAGCAGTTGGAACGGCGTATTGTGTTTCGTAAAGCTATGAAGAGAGCGGTGCAGGCTGCCCAGAAGGCTGGGGCTTTGGGAGTTAAAATTAACGTTAGTGGTCGTTTGGGTGGGGCAGAAATTGCACGCTCTGAATGGTGTCGAGAAGGTAGGGTGCCATTGCATACTTTTCGTGCTGATATTGATTATGGATTAGCTGAGGCTAAAACCACTTATGGCATTATCGGGGTTAAGGTATGGATTTTTAAAGGAGAAGTTTTTACCAAGGGCGATGTGGAGTAGAGGGAGGCTGAAGTTTTAGATGTTTTTGTGGTGACTGTTTAAGGTGTAATTGGTGCTATGAAGACTAGCAAGGTGAATTGCAAATGGTATAAGGTGTAATGGGGCGACGACATATATGTTACAACCAAAGAAAACAAAATTTCGAAAGCAATTTAAATCACGCAATCGCGGTGTTGCCGGTTGTGGCAATAAAGTAAGTTTTGGTGAATTTGGATTGAAAGCTGTTGAGAGGGGGCGCATTACTGCAAGGCAAATTGAAGCGGCGCGGCGTACCATTGCGCGTCATGTTAAACGTGGTGGTAAAATTTGGATTCGAGTTTTTCCTGATAAACCGATTACCAAGAAGCCGCTTGAAGTACGCCAGGGTAAAGGAAAGGGTCCAGTAGAGTATTGGGTTGCTTTAGCTCAACCTGGTAAAATGTTGTTTGAAATTGAGGGTGTGTCGGAAGGGTTGGCAAAAGAGGCTTTTGCCTTGGCTGCTGCTAAATTACCAATAAAAACAGTATTTACGATTAGGACTATAATGTAATGAAAATGCAAGAACTGAGGAATAAGAATGATGCTGAGTTGCGTGGTGAGCTTATGGCGCTGATGCTTGAACGATTTAATTTGCGTATGCAAAAAAATAGTTCTCAAGCGCAAGCGGGTAAGTTTCGTTCTCGAGATGTTTCTAGAATGCGTCGTATGGTAGCGCGGATTAAGACCGTTTTAAACGAAAGAAGAGAGAGAGAGTAAGTATGATGGCCAACGAGAAACAAAAAGTAAAGCGTATGTTGCAGGGAGTTGTTCTTAGCAATAAGGCTGACAAGACGATTGTGGTGTTGGTGGAGCGGAAGGTGAAACATTCGGTTACTGGTAAGTATGTTAAGCGTTCATCTGGGGTACATGTTCACGACGAAAGTGGACTTTGCAAAGAGGGGGATATTGTGCAAATAGCTGAGAGTCGTCCTATATCTAGAACAAAGAGTTGGATTTTGGTTAAAGTTGTGAGTCGTAACGGTGTTTTGTCAAAGTGAGTACGGATCTGCTTTTTTGTGATTTGTGTTTTTAATAAATTAGAGATACAATCCTTCGCCGTTGTTTTTTTGATAGAGGTTGAAATGGAGATCGAGCGATGAGTTGGGTGGGATATATTGGGGGAATATGTAGATGATTCAGATGTACAGTGTGTTAAGCGTTGCTGATAATAGCGGCGCTAAAAAAGTAATGTGCATAAAGGTGTTAGGTGGGTCTAAACGGCGTTACGCTCATATTGGCGATGTGATAGTTGTCAGCATAAAAGACGCTATCCCCAATGGCAAGGTAAAAAAAGGTGAAGTTGCTAAAGCCGTTATTATCAGGACTAAAAGTGGGGTTAGGCGTGTTGATGGTTCTTTGATACGTTTTGATAGCAATTCGGTAGTTTTGTTAAATAATCAGTTGCAGCCTATTGGTACGCGTATATTCGGACCGGTAACACGTGAGTTGCGTACGGAGAAGTTTATGAAAATAGTATCTTTAGCACTGGAAGTGGTATGAAAACTTTTAAGGAGGAAGTATAAAATTATGCGTAAGGTAAAGAAAGGTGATTTGGTTGTTATAGTATCCGGTAAGAATAAGGGAGCGAGTGGTAAGATTCTGAGGGTGGTTGCCGGTGGTTTGAGGGTGGTGGTGGAAGGTGCCAACCTAATGAAGAAACACGTAAAGGCGAACCCTAGTGCTGGTGTTGATGGTGGTATTGTGCTTAAAGAGGCTCCTGTTCACGTGTCTAATGTAGCTATACTGAACCCTGTGACAAAGAAACCAGGTAAAATAGGGGTGAAGACCCTGTCTGATGGTCGTAAGGTCCGCTATTTTAAGTCTAGCGGTGAGTTAGTGGGAGAGGTTTGAGAATATTATTAAATTGTGGAAGATCTATGTCTAAATCGATGCCCAGGTTGTATGATTTTTACAATAGTGTTGTTGTGGAGAGGTTAAAGCAGCAGTTTGCTTATGTGAACGCGATGCAAGTTCCGAAGATCACCAAAATAACGCTCAACATGGGAGTGGGTGAAGCTGCGGTTGATAAAAAGGTTATCACGAGTGCTGTCGGTGATTTGTCATTGATAGCTGGCCAAAAGCCAATGGTTACCTTGACTCGAAAATCAATTGCTGCATTCAAAATTCGTAGCAAATGGCCGATAGGTTGTAAGGTGACATTGAGGCGTGAGCTTATGTACGAATTTTTAGATAGGTTAATCACCATCGCTATCCCGCGTGTTCGTGATTTTAGAGGGTTAGCTGTGAAATCTTTTGATGGTCGTGGTAACTATAGTTTGGGTATCAAAGAACAGATAGTTTTTCCTGAGATAGAGTACGACAAGATTGATCAAATTCGTGGTCTCGATATAACTATTACTACTACCGCAAAGACAGATAGGGAAGGGATGGCGTTGCTCTTAGCGTTTGGATTTCCGTTAAAAATTGATAAGGGTTGAGGCGATATAAAAATGGCAACAGAAAGAATGAAGGCGCGTGAGCGCAGACGTGTTTGGCTTTCGTCGAGAGCTCGTTTCAAAAGGAAGGAGTTGAGGGATAGGATAAAGAGCTTGGCCGTGTCTTTTGAGGAGAAGAGGTTCCTTGTAGGAAAGCTTGCTAGTATGCCAAGAGATGAAAGTCAGGTGCGTGTTCGTAGTCGTTGTGCCTTGTGTGGTCGGTCAAGAGCGGTTTTGAGAAAGTTTAGGTTGTGTCGTTGTTGTTTGCGTAAAGTTGCGGTGTGTGGTGATGTTCCTGGATTGGTGAAAGCAAGTTGGTAGGAATTAATTTTATAACAGAGTCATGAGCTGTACTTTTCAAGTAAAGTAAAGATTGAGGCAAGAACAATGAGTATGCAGGATCCTATAGCCGATATGTTAACTCGTATTAAAAATGCTCAAGCAATGGGTAAGCAGTTTGTCCATATGCCGGCATCTAAAATCAAGGTTGCGATAGCTGGAGTTCTCAAAAGTGAAGGGTATATTTTGGGTTATAAGGTGGATACTTTTGACCGTAAAAGCCGTTTGACTTTGACTCTCAGTTACTATGAAGGGCGGCCAGTGATTAAGGATATTAAGAGGATAAGCAAGCCGGGGTTGCGTATTTATCGTGACAAGGATAATTTGCCGCAAGTTATGAATGGATTGGGTGTTGCCATTATTTCTACTTCAAGGGGGGTAATGAGTGATCGCATTGCTCGTAAGTTATGTTGTGGTGGTGAGGTATTGTGCTACGTGAATTAGGAGGGGAATGTGTCTAGAGCTACAAGAGGGGTACTGTTGATCCCATCTGAGGTTGATGTTGACATTGCTGATCAACTGATAAAAGTTAAAGGTGCTAAGGGTATTTTGAAGTATGCTATGCACCCTTATGTCGATATAAGAAAAGAAGGGCAGTCTTTGAGGTTCTTACCGAAGAATTTTGCTACCGCGGTTGCTCTTAGTGGGACGGCGCGCGCGCACTTGCTTAATATGTTTAATGGTGTAAGCAAAGGTTATGAAAGAAAGTTGCTTTTAGTTGGGGTAGGGTATAAAGCGCAAGTACAGGGAAAATCATTAAATTTGCAAGTTGGTTTTTCTCATTCCATTCAATTTCCAATACCGCAAGGGATTAACATAGATGCACCTAGCCCGACAGAGGTTGTTGTTCGTGGTATAGATAAGCAGTTGGTTAATCAGGTTGCTGCTCAAATTAGGGCTTATCGCCCACCAGAACCGTATAAGGGAAAGGGCGTTCGTTATGCTGATGAAGTGATTATCCAAAAAGAGGGTAAGAAGAAATAATGTCAAGTAAAAAAGAGGCGAGATTGCGTCGTTCGAAGAAGTGTCGCGCTGAAATTAAAAAGCTGCAGTTGCTAAGGTTGGCTGTATATCGCACGTCTTGTCATATGTATGCGCAGATTGTTGCGCCAGATGGTGGTGTGGTTGTTTGTGCTTCTACCCTGGATAAGGAAGTTAGGGAGTTGTGCTCATATGGCGGCAATGTTGTGGCAGCTAGGGCTGTGGGGAGGATTGTTGCAGCGAGGGCGGTTGTTGTTGGAGTTAAAAAAGTAGCGTTTGATCGGTCTGGTTTTAAGTACCATGGGCGTGTAAAAGCATTGGCGGACGCCGCGCGTGAGCATGGCTTAATATTTTAAGTCAGTGTTTTTTATGTTAGTGGAATGTTATATAGGGTAAAACAATGTATAAGTCTGAAAGTCAAGTGCATGTGACGGCTACGAATATTGCGGCTGGCGATAGTATGCGTGAGAAATTAGTGAATATACGAAGGACCGCAAAGGTAGTGAAAGGTGGTCGTATATTTGGTTTTTCAGCCATAGTAGTTATAGGTGATGCAAAAGGTCGTATCGGTTTTGGTCAGGGTAAGGCGCGTGAGGTGCCGCAAGCTATTCAAAAGGCTACGGAGAGTGCACGTCGTAACATGCGTAAAATTGAGTTAAAAGGCTCTACTATTTACCATCAGGTTGTTGGTCGTCATGGGGCATCTAAAGTAGTAATGTTGCCGGCGGCAGAGGGGACGGGGTTAATTGCTGGTGGTGCGATGCGTGCTGTGTTTGAGGTCATGGGTATTCGTGATATTTTAGCCAAGTGTATCGGATCGCGTTGTCCAGTTAATGTCGTGCGTGCAACGCTTGATGCTTTGGAGCAATTGACTACACCGGAATCTGTTGCGGCTAGGCGTGGTTTGGATGTTAAAGACATCGTTGAAAAGGTGGAAGAAGAGGTTTATGAATAGTGCAAATAAATACTTAAGAGTGAAGTTAGTGCGTAGTACTATCAAAGTACTTCCGGCCCATAAGTCCTGTGTTAGAGGTTTGGGTTTGAGAACTTTGGGGCAGGTGGTTGAGGTAAGAGATACAAGGGCCATTCGCGGGATGATCAATAAGGTAATTTATCTGTTACATGTTGAGGAGTGCAGTCATGCGTCTTAATTCTTTAAGACCAGCGGTTGGATCGAAAAGGGTCAAGATTCGGGTTGGTCGAGGTATAGGTTGTGGTTGTGGCAAAACTTGTGGTCGTGGACACAAGGGGCAGACAGCTCGTTCTGGTTACAGTAAAAAATTGGGATTTGAAGGTGGTCAGATGCCGTTTCAGAGACGTGTTCCTAAATTCGGTTTCCGCTCCTATTTGTCTTTGATTACTGCTGAAATAAGGTTGGGCGATTTGGTAAAGGTATTGCACGATCGCATTGGTTTAAAGGAATTGAGGGATGCTAGCCTTATTGGTGATAATGTAAAACGGGTTAAAGTTATCTTGTCTGGTAGTTTGTGCAGGTCTGTCACGCTTTATGGTCTTGCTGTTACTAAAGGTGCGAGAGAATTAATCGAGAGTCTTGGTGGTAAAGTGGAGTAACTGGAGATAGAGCTCAATGCAGAAGTTACACAATACTGATGGCGGTTTGCGTGAGCTCAAGCGGCGGTTGATGTTTGTATTATTGGGGATATTGGTGTACCGCATCGGCGCGCACATTCCTGTTCCTGGTTTGGATCCGGCTCGTTTAGCAGATCTCTTTAGTCAGCAGCAGGGTGGCATATTGGGGTTGTTCAATATGTTTTCTGGAGGGGCATTATCTAGATTAACTGTTTTTGCCTTAGGAGTAATGCCTTATATTTCAGCGTCGATTGTTATGCAGTTGTTTACTTCGGTTTTGCCGTTTTTTGACCAATTGAAAAAAGAGGGGGAAAGCGGTAGAAGGAAAATCAATCAATATACCCGTTATGGAACGTTGGTTTTGGCGATTTTTCAAGGTTTGGGGATTGCTCAGTGGCTGACTTCTTCTGGTATTGTTTTGGTTCCTGGCGTGTATTTTTACTTTGTTGCGACTATTACTTTGGCGACTGGTACTTTGTTCCTGATGTGGTTAGGAGAACAGATGTCTGAGCGTGGTATTGGGAACGGTATTTCATTGATAATTTTTGCTGGCATAGTGTCGCGTTTTCCTGCTGCAGTGGCGCAAGTGATGGATCAGGTGCGGGAAGGGCAGATGCAAGTTATTTCGCTGTTTTTGTTAATTGCACTGGTTTTAGTGGTTACGGGAGTGGTGGTTTATATTGAGCGTGCCCAAAGACGCATTACGGTTAATTATGCTAGGCGGCAGGTTGGTAACAGGTTATATGGAGCGCAAAGTAGCTATTTACCGTTTAAGCTTAATATTGCTGGGGTGATCCCTCCTATCTTTGCTTCTGCGATTATTTTGTTTCCGGCTACGTTGTCTCAGTTTTTCGGTAGCAGTAAATCGATGTGGTGGCTCAATGAGCTTGGTTTTGCTTTGTCTACTGGGCAACCGTTACATTTTATATTTTATTCATTGGCGATAGTGTTTTTTTGTTTTTTCTATACGTCGCTAATTTATAACCCAAGGGAGACCGCTGATAATTTAAAAAAATCTGGAGCATTTATTCCTGGTATCAGACCTGGGGAGAGTACTGCTTCTTATATAGATACAGTGATGACGAGATTGACGTTTTTTGGGGCTATATATATCACGTTGGTTTCGTTGCTTCCGGATATATTAATGTTTGGCTGGCACATGCCGTTTTATTTTGGTGGAACTTCTCTTTTGATTGTTGTAGTTGTTTTGATGGATTTTATCGCTCAGGTGCAGTCACATATGTTGTCGCACCAATATGATTCGATTATGAAGAAGGCTCGTTCCAGGGGTGGTAGTGGTGCATTGTTTCGGTGATTGGATGGGTTGGTATTTTTGGCCTATTGATGGTTGATAGGCTATGGGGTTGATTGGTAGAAACATTTATGTAGTTTAGGTGGGGGATGTACATTATGAAAGTTAGAGCATCGGTGAAAAAAATGTGCCGTCACTGCAAGGTGATACGGCGCAAGAGAGTTGTAAGGATCATATGTAAAGATGCCAGACACAAACAACGTCAAGGGTAAGAGGGGGTATAAAGAATGGCGCGTATAGCTGGTGTAAATATTCCAGTAAGTAAACACACGATGATTGCGTTGACTTCAATTTATGGTATAGGGCCGAGTCGTGCCGGACAAATATGCCATACAGCGGCGGTTGATCCAGCTAAAAAAGTGAAAGATCTTAGCGAGAAAGAACTGGGTGCTATTCGTGTTGAGGTAGGTAAGTACTTAGTGGAAGGTGATCTGCGTCGTGAAGTGGCGATGAGTATTAAACGTTTGGTCGATCTTAAGTGTTATCGTGGTGTTCGTCATCATCGCGGGTTACCAGTGCGTGGTCAGAGGACTCATACTAATGCACGCACACGCAAGGGCAAGAGAAAGGGTGTATCTCATACTAAGCAGTAGTGATGATCATGGTTTATGCCCATGAGGTGGCTTTGTCCGTTTAGTGTTTTTGTTGTTGCCATTTTTTTTGTTGGTAGCAATGGGGTTTAGTAGCTGGTTCGATGATTTTGCAATTAACTGGCGCTTTATAAGTTAAAAAATTGGAAAAGATTTTATGGTGAAACAAGTAGCACAGCGAACTAAGAAGAGGGTGAAGCGCGTGGTGACTGATGCAGTAGCGCATGTCGTTGCCTCTTTTAACAATACTATAATTACTATTACAGATACGCAGGGCAATGTTTTAGCCTGGGCTAATGCTGGTTCGTGTGGCTTTAAGGGATCACGCAAGAGTACTCCTTATGCTGCTCAGGTTGCTGCAGAGAAGGCTAGTAATGTAGTTAAAGATATGGGTGTTAGAAATTTAGAGATATGGGTAAAAGGTCCTGGTCCAGGTAGGGATGCTGCGGTGCGTATGTTTGGAACGATGGGGTTTAAGATAGCTGTCTTGATTGATGTAACTCCGCTTCCCCATAATGGGTGTCGTCCGCGTAAAAAGCGTCGTGTATAAGTGTAGTTACAATGCATTTAAATTAGTTTATATCCGTCACACGTTGGTTTTGTTTGCAGATAGGTAGAGTGTGATCCTGGTGGTTTTACGTTTGTAGGGTGCACCGAAGAAGGCCGCTGGAGTTTATGCTTGTGTATAAATAGCGGCAAATGAAGGGTGTAAAGGTTATCGATGAGGAATAGGTACAATGGCAAGAAATATAGGTCCGAGGTGTCGATTATCCCGAAGAGAGGGTGTTGATTTGCAACTAAAGAGCCGAAAGCGCTCTTTAGAATCTAAGTGTAAAGCCGATACGCCACCTGGGCAGCATGGTGAGAGATCTACGCGAATAACGGAGTACCGCAACCAGCTTAGGATGAAACAATTGGTTAAGCGTTATTATTGTTTATTGGAAAGGCAATTTCGTAATTGCTACGAGAAGGCCGAACGTCTTAAAGGGGCGACCGGTGAGAATTTATTGCGTTTATTGGAATCTAGGCTGGATAACGTTGTGTATCGTTTAGGTTTTGCCAGTACACGCGCTGAAGCTCGTCAGCTTGTTTCTCATAAGGGTGTTACGGTGAATGGTGTGTTAGTAAATATACCGTCTTGCCTTGTTGAGTTAAACGATGAAATTGCAATTAGAGATAAGTTTAAGGATCAGGGCAGAATAAAAACTGCGTTGCAATTGGTAGAGCAAGGTGATTTGCCAGAATGGTTGCAACGAGATGGGCTAAGAGGTGTTTTTAAGCGTTATCCAGATGTTAGTGAATTGCCACCGGAGTTTAAGGTGTATCTAATTGTTGAGTTTTACTCGAAGTAATTGCGAAGAGGTTTTTGCTAAAAATAGTGAGGCTAGCATGCAGGATATTTATAAGGGTTTTTTAACTCCACAGTTTATCAAAGTAAAGAAAGATGAAAATTACGCTAATCGCGCTGAGATAATTTTGGAGCCGTTCGAGTGTGGTTTTGGTCACACTTTGGGTAACGCCATACGTCGTATTTTGTTGTCCTCAATAGAAGGTGCTGCAGCTGTAGCGGTGGAAATTGATGGAGTACAACATGAATACAGTGCTCTTGAAGGTGTGAGAGAGGATGTGATTGATATACTGTTGAATCTTAAGGGAATCGCTTTTAAATTGCATGGAGTCTCTGAAGTGATGTTAGAGCTCAAGAAGGATTCGCCTGGTGTGGTGTTGGCCAGTGATATCAGGTTAAGGCATGATGTTGAGATTATGAATCCTGAACACGTCATTGCCAATGTTGAAGTTGGTGGCAAGTTGAGTATGTTGATTTATGTTGCAATTGGGCGTGGTTATAGGCCAGCTAATCATGCGGTGATTGCTGATGAGAAGAGGCGTGCGGTTAGCAGGTTGTTATTGGATGCCTCTTTTAATCCAGTAAAGAAAGTTTCATACCATGTGGAAAGTGCTCGTGTAGAAAAAAGAACAGATTTGGACAAATTGGTTATTAACTTAGAGACAAATGGTACTCTTGATCCAGAGGCTGCGGTCCGTGGTTGTGCTACCATTTTACAACGTCAGTTAGCTGCTTTTGTTGAGTTGAAGCCAGAGGTCGTAAAGATTGCCGAAAACAAGACCGATGAAATGAATCCTATTTATTTACGTCCGATCGAAGATCTTGAATTGACCGTGCGTTCTAATAACTGTTTAAAAGGGGAGTACATCTTCTTTATTGGCGATTTAGTGCAATGTGATGAGAATCGTTTGTTACAAACGCCAAATTTAGGGAAGAAGTCATTGACCGAGATCAAAGCTATTTTGGCTTTAAGGGGTTTAAGCTTGGGTATGACAGTAAAAGATTGGCCGCCGGTTGAATTGTTATCGCAACTTGATATATTGCGCAAAGAAGTCGATGATGCCAGAGACAAGCGCGTGAAGGAAGAGGATGAAATGGTGGGGAGTGGTTTCCCGGTGGATGTGGATAAAGATGTGGGCCAAGAAGTTGGGAGTGTAGTGGATGAGAAGACAGATGGAATGTTGGTAGAAGATGTTGATGAAGGGGGTAAAGACATAAAAGGTAAAAAGGAAAGTAAGAAAGAGAAGGTTAGAAAATGAGAGTTTGTGGTTAGAGAGAAATAAAAGTAAATACTGCTAAGTTGAGGGGAATTATATGCGTCATTTAAGTAGCAAGAAACATTTTAGTCGTACGACTAGTCACCGTCAGGCTTTGTTTCGTCATTTAGCTGTAGCTTTGTTTGGAAAAGAATTGATTAAAACTACTTTGGCTAAAGCCAAGGAACTTAGACGCTTTGCTGAACCATTGATAACGTTAGCTAAAGTCGATACCGTAGCTCATCGTCGATTAGTTTTTAGCAGATTGCGTCACAAGGATGTTCTTGGGAAATTATTTGTAGTTTTGGGGGTTCGTTATAAGGAAAGGCCAGGTGGGTATTTGAGAATAATTAAATGTGGTTTTAGGGATGGAGACAAGGCGCCTATGGCTTTTGTTGAATTAGTTGATCGTAAGCAGCGAGGGCAGAAGTAAGCCACACATTATTTGGGCGTGGTGCGTTTCTCTTACTTAGGAGTTTTCGAAAAGAAAGGGCTGGGGTTTTCTGATACCAGCCCTTTTGCTTTTTTGTATAGCAATCATATACAGCTAATTATTATCATAGTTACCACTATTGCTTTATTTATTATTAAAGAAGCCATGTGTAACCATTACGAAATCATTATTTCAATAGTTTTATCACCTAAAACTTGGTAAATACCATCGACCAAATTGAAGCACCGATAATTCCACCAACGAATGGACCGACAATCGGTACCAAAGCATAAGACCACTCAGAAGATCCCTTTCCGGATAGTGGTAAAAGCGTATGAGCCAATCGCGGACCTAGGTCACGTGCCGGATTAATTGCATAACCAGTCGGACCACCAAGCGATAATCCAATCACCCACACCAATAACCCCACAAAGTATGGCGCCATTTCAGCCGTAATGTTGCTATTTGAGGATAGCGCTCCAATTACAAATACCAATACCATAGTACCAATTATTTCGCACAGTAGATTACTAGGAATACAACGAATTTCCGGAGAAGTTGCAAAAACCATAAGTTTGTGGCGTTGATTATCAGTTTCACGCCAGTGAGGTAAGTAGGCTAGCCAAACAATTAGCGCACCCAAAAAAGCACCTCCGATTTGCGCATATATTTGTTCTATCACTTGAAAAAAGTTTGAATAAATTTTTAAGTAGTATTTAGCTAGAGTAACTGCAGGATTAATATCAGCCTGAACTGACCCAGCTGCTTGTGCCACGAACACCCCAAAAATTACTGCCAATGCCCATCCGGTTGTAATACATAACCAACCACCATTTTCACCTTTTGATTTTTTCAATAGGGTATTAGCCACAACGCCACAACCAAACAGGGTTAAAGTCATAGTACCTAAAAATTCACCGATAAAGTATTGATGCATAATAGTTTTCTCCTCATTATTTTAAAAAAACACAAAACACTTGAGCCTAATAGACACTCGTTTATGATACTGGCATTACCGAAAAATCCCCACCGCAAAACTTGGAATTAATATATGAGCACATATGATATCTGTATTATTGGCGCTGGTATAGTTGGTTGCGCTATTGCTAGAGAATTATCTAAATACGATCTTAAAATTGGTCTGATTGAAAAAAATGAAGACGTGAGTACCGGAACTACCAAAGCCAATAGTGGTATTGTTCATGGGGGGTATGCTGAAAAATATGGAAGTGTGAAAGCACAGTTTTGCGCTCGTGGTAATCGGATGTACCCACAACTCGAAAATGAACTGCACTTTGGTTTTTCTCAAATAGGTTCATTTGTAGTTGGCTTTGATCAACAAGATGCAATGACAATCAAGGAACTTTACAATAATGGTATAAAAAATGGGGTTGCTGATTTGCAAATTGTTACTGGTGATTTTGTTCGCCAAAAAGAACCCCACTTAAGTAAAGATATAACCGTAGCTCTTTATTGTCCGACAACCGGAATTATTTCATCTTACGAAGCCGCGATCGCGTTGGCTGAGAACGCGATTGATAACGGAGTACATCTGAAGCTAAATAGCGAAGTAACTGCAATTAAACAACAAGACAATAGCAGTGGTTTGCGTCGTGGCTTTTTGTTGACTATCAATAATCATCGAGAAACACTAACAACTAAGGTGGTAATCAATGCTGCTGGTTTATACGCCGACGAAATCGCACAAATGGTTGGGAGCACCGATTTTGCTATTACACCACGTAATGGGCAGTATTTGTTATTTGATAAAGAACAAGGGCATTTGGTCAATAGCGTAGTTTTTCAAACTCCTACAAAGGTTAGCAAAGGGGTACTCGTCACTAAAACTTATCACAATAATTTACTAATTGGCCCAGACGCCCAGCTTGTCTCAACCAAAAACCAACTTGATACTCACAGAAAAAGTATTAATTACATCGTTGCTACAGCTAGAAAATCTTTACCTGGTTTTGATTTGTGTAAAGTTATTACCGCTTTTTCAGGTAATCGTGCGGTACCTTCTACGGGTGATTTTATTATCGAGGAACATGCAACGGTTAAAGGTTTTATTAATGTTGCTGGAATTGACTCACCGGGTTTGACCGCAGCACCAGCAATCGCAACGTCTGTTGTTGATTTGGTTGCAGCAACTAAAGCAGTTAAATTGCAACAAAACACTAATTTTAACCCCTATCGTAAACCGTATAAACAAATAACTAAGATGGCAGAAGCAGCACTCAATCGTTTGATTAAACAAAAACCATCATACGGTTGTATTGCGTGTCGCTGTGAAACGGTGTCTGAAGGAGAAATTCGCGATGCACTGTGCCGTCCGATTCCAATTAACTCACTAGATGCGATCAAGCGACGCACGCGCGCTGGTATGGGTAGATGTCAGGGTGGTTTTTGTACCCCAAAAATCATGGAAATTATCGAAGATGAAATTAATTACCCCAAAGAAAACATTACTAAGAATGGTGGTGAGTCATTATTGGTGGTTGGAAGAACCAAAAGATCGCTAGAAAAATAACAACGAAAACAGGATACATTTCGAATTATAGACCCTATAAAGCCCTTTGATTCTAAAATCAAAAACCAAGCCATCAAGGATTTTTTTATCCATTAGCCGCACAGACCTGGAGAATTGAATAAAAATATTTGACATCATGTGTTTTTAGTGTATTATTCAGCTAATACACTAATGCAATATGATAATGGAGCGAGACGCAGTGATTACTCTTAACGATCTCTCTTTCAAATACAAAGATAATGAAGGCTTATTTGATAAGTTAAATTTAAATATTAACCCTGGGATAATTTGTGGTTTGCTTGGTAAAAATGGCACTGGTAAAACAACTCTGTTGCGCTTGATTACCGGTTTACTCTTTGCCAAAGGGGGAACTTGTAAGGTTTTAGGTTATTCACCACAACAACGCTTACCGCAGTTTCTTCAAGAAATTTATTTTATTCCGGAAGAATTTTATGTTCCAGCAATTTCAGTAAGTACCTACATTAATTTATTCAGTCCTTTTTACCCGAAATTTAGCAAAAAAGATTTCTTCGTTTTCTTGGATGAGTTGGATTTGGATGTTGATAAAAAGTTACATACGATGTCTTACGGGCAGAAGAAAAAGTTTTTGATCGCTTTTGCTTTAGCGACTAACTGCAGATTGTTATTGCTCGATGAACCAACCAATGGATTAGACATTCCGAGCAAAGGCTGCTTTCGCAAGTTGTTGGCTGCTAACTTAAATGAGGAAAGAACTGTCATCGTTGCAACTCATCAAGTCCGTGACTTACAGAACTTGTTGGATACGATTGTGATTTTGGATAGTGGAAAAATAGTTTTTAATCACAGTCTTTACGAAGTTGCTAGTAAGTTACGTTTTACCCAGCAACAAGGAATGGAAGGAATGGTGAGTAGCGACAACAATAACTCCAACATCATTTACACGGAAAAAATTCTTGGTGGCTATGCAGTGGTGGAGCAAAAGAGCGCTGATAGCGATAGCGAGATAGGATTTGTTTCGGACTCTAGAAATGAGTCAGAAATTGATTTGGAAATTTTATTCAATGCAGTGATTAGTAATCAGGAAAGAATTAGTTCTGTATTTGATGAGTCCCAATAAATATTATTTAGTAAATAATTTAGTTTGACAGTAGTCCCCGCACTCTAATAACGATAGAGATGCGCCCCCTCTTCCACTAGTCACGGGTGGGAGAGGGGCATTAGGTTTGACGTATGATAGATGTAATGAGTAATGTATAAATGCGTAGTAAATATTTAATAAGTTGTAAGTTGACTGTTATCGTTTTGGTTTGCAATGTATTTGAAAAAATTGTGAACTTTAAATTTTGGGTTTTTAGATAAATGCATTTTTAACACAGAAGTCCCCGCACTATGAAATGGTGCAAATCCCATCTTCTGCTGTCACGGGCAGAAGATGGGATCAGAAAAGCTCAAGGTTTGTGATGGGAAATGCAACAACTAATAAATCGAGATGAGTAAAATATGTGTAACACCTTTAGTATCAAAAGACTCGCGCTGTTGATGCGTTTAGATTTACAAACTAGTTACCGCACTATTCTTGTTTTCGCTACCTCTACCGCTAGTGCTTTGTTGATCTATTTTTTATTGGCGCCACTGAGTACAACAGCTACTAATTTCCATCCGTCTCTTTATCTTGCGTTATTATTCATTGGTGGTTTTTGGACCACTAGTCTAGCTTTCAAAGAATTGCACGATCAAGAGAGAAATTATATTTTTCTCACTTTACCCGGATCTAATCTTGAAAAATTTGTCAACAAATTGCTGCTAACGTCAGTTGGTTATGTTGTTATGATTTCAGTTGGATATTTTTTACTATCATTGGTAATCAGCACTATCAGTAAACTATTGTTTAACCACGTTCAGCCGTTGTTTAGCTTATGCCATCATGATGTTTTACTTTACGTCAAAATTTATGTCGTATGGCAAGCGGTATTTTTACTTGGTTCAGTTTATTTTAAAAAACACGTATTGAGTAAAGTTATATTGAGCATCAGCTGTTTAGTTATTGTTTTGATTGCTACTATTTTCGTTATGACTCATTTGTTTTTTGATCCAATGGCTTTTGTTGATCGTCCTTTCTTTTCTTACATGCGTTGGTATGGTTTATTCCCAGATCTGATGAACATTATTTTTTGGTGGTTATTGGCGCCTTTCTGTTGGGCTATTACTTATTTACGTCTAACCGAAACGGAACTGCGGTAAAAAATCTTAACGCTTATCACGCTCAAATTGGATCCTTAGGTTAGTTTGTTTTTTGGTTGGGTTGCCGAGCAGACGCAATTTGCGGTGTGTCCCAATCGTGAATGAGTTTTGAGTTGTGTCGCAAAGAGACCATATATAGTATACAAAGGGTATATCGTGCAATTTAAGCAACAACATTCCATCTACTTACAAATCGCTGACTACATTTGCGAACGCATCTTGTATCAAGAATGGCGCGAGAATGAAAAAATTTCATCGATTCGTGAGTTGGCTGTAGACGTTGCGGTTAATCCTAATACCGTTGCGCGTTCTTATGAGTATCTTGAGGCGCAAGGAATCATTTATACTCAACGAGGGCTCGGTTATTTTGTCAACACCGGTGCCATCAAAAAAGTTATTAGTTTAAAAAAAGAGAGATTTTTACAAGAAGAACTTCCGATTTTTTTTAAAACAATGCAACTTTTGCGCATTAACTTGAGTGAAGTTCAAGAATTACATGATAAATTCAATATCACTGCCACTGCAGCTGCAGCAGCAGATAACAGGGATAAAGGGGAAGTAGCAGATGAAAGCAAGCAATAAACTACTGATATTTGGTGGGTTGTCTTTTGTAACGTTAATTTTATTGTTAGCTATCCTTACTTGCACTGCTAAAAATAATAACGAGCGCAACCAGGGTGAGAATGATCAATTTTCTTTTTTCAAAGAGAGAATTTTAGGTAATCAAAAAATTGTCACAAAAGACTACGCTCTTGCTACGTTGACATTCAGTAAAATTAATCTGAATGTTTCTGGTGATGTTGTAATACAAGTTGCCGATCAACCAAATACAGCAAAAACAACTGTTACCTGTGATGCCAACATACTGCCTTACATTAAGGTATATACACAAAATGACACTTTGTTTGTTACGAGAGACACCAATGTTCGCCTAGCTCCGTCACGTAGAATAACTATCAACATCAACGCTAATGGTTGCGCTATTCTCCTGACACACGGAGCTACTAATGTTTTAGTTAATAACTTGAAGAGAGATAACTTTTATGCTGAGTTAAATGGTACAGGAAATAGTAAATTCTACGGTGATGTCAGTAATTTCGTAGTTGCTGTTAATGGCGCTAGTGATGTCGATGCACATCATCTCAAGGCGGAGAATGTAAAGGTGAAAATTAAGGGCGCCGGAGAAGTTCTTACATATGCAACCAAATCAATTGATATCGATATCAGCGGTGCCGGGAGCGTTGGTTATTATGGTAATCCAAAAGACATCACACGATCTCTTCATGGTTTTGGTGTAATCAAAGCTCTAAATGACAAAGCCATAAGAAAATAAAGTTATTTTGATACTTCTTCGATAAGATAATCATATCATCCTGTTTCAACACGGTGACCTGGTTGTTTTGATGTGAAAATTTGGAGCCTAAAAAGTATCTATTTTAGATTCCATATCTGCCAGGTTGTATTCCTTGACTATCTGCATCCGGAAAAAAGAGCAATAATTTTTCGTAACTATTTAGTAGATTGGTTGAGACGCCGGTTTATAGGCGTCTTCGCTTTTTACAGATATAGTGCTGAATATAGCCGTTAACACGTAGCTTGATACTTCGTTGCACGCTTGCCTCGCTGCTCACATACGTAAGTGTATGCGAGCTAGCTCAGGCTGCGCGGGCGCCTTGTCTGAAGCTATGTGTTAACGGCTATAGGTACTGATTTCCAGCAATACGAATCAAAAAACTCTTAATTAAACGTTAATTTGCAAAAAAAAAACAAATATGTTAGCGTGGCCTCTCCTTGGCGTGATGGCCCGTCTGATCTAGGATACAGACGATGTGAATGGCGATTTTTCAACGCTGGGAAATGGCAGAAATAATGATGATATCAGCGCCACTTATATATTTGCACCGTACTCTTTAGGGTGTTTGTGAACAATCAATCGAATAAAAGATGGAGTTTGTAAAATGCGTATCTTACTAGTTGAAGATCAAGACATGATTGGCAATGGACTCAGAGTTGGACTAATGCAGCATGACTATACCGTGGACTGGTTGAAGGATGGAAAGTCAGCTCTACAGGCTTTGCTATCCCAAGCGGAGAGTGATCGCTTTGATTTAGTAATACTGGATATTGGTTTACCGAAACTATCTGGTTATGAGATATTGAAAGCCATTCGAGCTAAAAACATTAGAATTCCAACGCTGGTGTTAACAGCTCTTGATGAAATTGATGATCGCATCAAAGGGCTTGACCTTGGAGCTGATGATTATCTATGTAAACCTTTTGATTTAGGGGAGCTTTGTGCCAGAGTTCGTGCTCTAATTCGTCGTGGCGGCAGTACTTCTAGGGCAATACCGACACTTTCTGTTGGTAATATTTTGCTGGATCCAGCATCGCGCAGAATATACAAGAGCAACGTAGCAGTTGAGCTTTCACGGCGTGAATTTGTATTAGTACATTTGATGATGGAAAATCTCAATAAGGTATTGTCGCGTGAACAAATCATTCAGAATATTTACGGTTGGGGCGATGATGTCGATAGTAACGCGTTGGAAGTGCACGTTCATAACATTCGTAAAAAACTTGGGTCAAAGTTCATCTCTACTGTAAGGGGAATAGGGTATATAGTTGAAGATCCGACGAAGCTTAAAGAAAGATCTTAAATCAAAGCTCAAACTTGAGCACGGGGACGTTTATCTCCATTGTAAGTCTCTCTGTGTTCTTACTGAAAATAGTCTATATTAAATAACTCCTAAATAGCGCTGTCAGAAGTATCTAGATCAGGAGTGTCATACATAAAAAAATGATGTATTGGACCACAACCATTACCTAATTTGTAAACACTGCCAGCAACGATGGCTGAAGTTAAATACTGTTTTGCTTTTCTGATTGCATCAATCAAATCGTAGTTTTGAGCTAAATATGAAGCAATTGCCGATGATAAAGTACAGCCTGTCCCGTGAGTATTGATAGTGTTAACTCTTTTTGCCTTAAACCAATAGCTTCGGTCTTGTTCATATAAATAAAGAATGTCCACGCAATACGATTCAAATTCGTTTTCGTTGCATGACATATCACTTAATTCACCATGAGAAACACCGCTACCAATAGAGCTGTTTCTTGCGATCACTTTTGTCGTATTATGTTCAAAGCGATGTCCTCCTTTTACTAATACGTTGGTCCCAAATTCTTTTCCAAGGTGTATTGCGGCATGCTGCATATCGTTTACGGTTCTGATCACCATCGCGTCATTTGTTTTATTTACATCATCAGTATCACTACCATTATTTCCTACAGCAGCAGCCAACAATACCTCCGTTTCTTTTATATTTGGCGTAATAAGACTGACCAGCGGAAATAAATACTGTTTTAAATATTTAATAGCTGATTCAGTAATCAACCAAGTGCCATTTTTGGCAACCATTACTGGATCGAGAACAACACTAGCTGGACACCATTGCAGCAGACTGTTTGCAACTTCATCAATTACCTCTTCACGGTGTAACATCCCAATCTTTACTGCAGCGATATTAATGTCAGAAAAAATTGAGCATAACTGGTGTCTAATAAATTCGGGAGATATTTCACTGATATGTTGTACCCCTTGTGTATTTTGCGCTGTTAGCGCAGTAATTACGGAAGCGGCATAACACCCAGTTGCCGCTATCGTTTTGATATCAGCCTGAATGCCAGCACCTCCTGAACAATCCGATCCCGCAATGCTTAAAACACAGTTGTAATTTTTCATCGCTATTTCCTTCTATTTATTATCTGTGCCAATTGTTTTGTTGCAAAACAAGGATCAGGTGCCGCCATAATCGCTGAAACCACAGCCAAACCATCGACGCCACAAGCTAACACCTCGGCTGCGTTCTCATGATTAATACCTCCAATAGCAACCAACGGTTTTTTATTCATATCGGTGTCATTGATGATTTGTTGGATTGATTTTAGCACTGTCAATCCCAACGTTGGTGCGGCATCTGGTTTCGTTGTAGTAGCAAAGATTGGACCAATACCAAAATAGTCAACGGCTGATAAATCTTTGTTTTTATGCGCGACACGCATTTCCTTCGCTTGTTTTATATTTTCTATAGAAAGGCCAATGATTTTATTATTACCAAGCACTTGTCGCGCCTGCTGACAAGGCATATCGTTTTGGCCAAGATGAACACCATCAGCATCGAGTAACTTCGCAAGTTCAACATGATCATTAATGATTAGGGGAATATCAAGAGGTTTGAGGAGTTTAAGCAATGCTTGTCCTAAGGTAAAAATACGCGCCACATCAGTTTGCTTTTCACGCAATTGGACACACGTTACGCCAGATGCTATCGCCTGTGCTACCACGTCCAACACATTACGCGGCGCACAAATTTGGCTATCGGTAATCAGATAGAGCGAACGGTTGAATAACATACAGCAATCATCCTGAACGTAACCATTGTCTCTTTATGTCCTGCAATTCTAGAGAATATAGTTGATCGAGTAACGCAACATAAAAAGAACCAGGAGCTTTAGTATGTTTTGCAGCAATTTGCGCAGCGATACCGAAGGCCGCCATAGCGTGAGCTGCAGCCATGACATAGTCGTTGTTGACTACACAAAAAGCGGCAATCAAGGCAGTTGCGGAACAACCCATTCCAGTAACTTTTGTTAACAATGGTGTCCCATAATTTAAATAAATTTGATAATTGCTAGTTGCGATTAAATCAACGGCACCGCTTACTACAACAGTGCATTTGTAAGTATTAACCAAAGTAGTTACCGCTACTAATGCGGCTTGGGTAGCATGTTGTGAATCAACTCCTTTAGTACCTACAGTATCGTCAACCAACGACATGATTTCAGAAGCATTTCCCCTTACTACCGTTACTCCTGTTCTCAGTATTTCTTTTGCAACGCTCGTTCGCAAAGTGGTAGCACCAGATCCCACCGGATCTAAAATAATCGGAATACGTCGTTTTAGTGCGGCCTGTTGAGCACAATGCATATTATCGATCCACAATCGATCAAGTGTGCCAATGTTTAATACCAGTGCTTGAGAAATGTTTACAATTTCAGCTAATTCTTCTTGGGCATGTGCCATAATTGGTGAAGCACCGATCGCTAATAAAACATTTGCTGTTGTTTGCATTACCACCTGGTTGGTAATGTTGTGAATTAATGGATTTGTGGTGCGGATAAGATTAAGGTCATGGTAAAGCGATTGTGCGGAAACGAGATTGTTAGGTGATAATTTGGGTGATTTGAACATATTTAACCTTTAGCAAAACTGACATAACCAATACACGGTAAAATTATAGCGAGTCTTTTGGGGTTGATACCAAATATCAAACCTAAAATATTGATCTATAATTTTGAGTGTTGAAAACGTTGCTCATTCGCTACAATTTACTCTAACACCAAAAATATTTTACCGTTTTTACCTCTTCTAACTTCGAGCAAAAGCTGTGCTGGGTGCTTAGCAGCAATAGCTTGCAATTCACTAATTGTATTCACTGGTTGCTCAGCTGCTGCAATAATAATATCTCCATCATGTAATCCACAACCGTAAGCAATGCTAGCATCTTCAACATATGCAACTCTAACCCCTTTGATTTGCTCATTATCAACTAATTCATTGAAATCAATGAGTTCTAATCCAGAAAGCAATGATTTCGTAATTCCCTGTTTAGCTGTTTTTATTTTTTCTGGATCGGTGCTGACAACAGTCAACGTAACGAATTTGTTATCTCGCCAAATTTTTAAGGAAATTTCGGTGCCAACCCGCAACAAACTAATTTCATTTCTTACCTGAGTTGCAGAGCGAATTGTTTTACCCATTATTTCAACAATAACATCCTTGGTTTTAAATCCAGACATCGCGGCTGGAGTTCCTGGAATAACTTGCGAAATCAAAGCCCCATTAACGCTGGGTAAGTGCATGGCGTCGGCCAGTGCTGGAGTTACATCTTGCACCAATATACCTATTACTCCGCGTTCTACTTTGCCATATTTAATTAATTGGTCCATAACGCTTTTTGCCATATTACTTGGTATGGCAAATCCAACACCAATACTGCCACCAGTAGAAGCTGTGGTAATAATTGCGGTATTAATCCCGATCAATTCCCCATACATATTAACTAATGCGCCACCAGAATTACCTGGGTTAATTGGAGCATCGGTTTGAATAAAATTTTCACAACCATCTACAATTCCTAAATTATTGCGATCCAAACCACTAACTACACCAGATGTAACCGTTTGTTGTAAACCAAATGGACTACCGATTGCAGAAACAAAATCACCAACATGTAGTTTACTTGAGTCACCAAGCGAAATTTGCATTAATCTTTTAGCTTCAATTTGAAGCACAGCAACTTCAGAAAGATCATCAGCCCCGATAACTTTAGCACGAACCATACGCCCATCTTTGAGCGTTACATTGACAATCTTGGTATCTTTCACTAGGTGAGCATTGGTAAGAATATAACCATTAGCTGCATCTACTATAACTCCGGATCCAAGTTGCTCGAATTTTGGAGTTACCTCAATATTGCGACGCTGCATCTGCTGGTCAACAACCGGCACTCGCATTAAAGGCATCTCACCTCGAGCTGATATATTAACCACAGCAGGTAGAACTTTTTCAAGCATCGGAGCTAAACTAGCTCTTGCATTTATCTTTCCTTTATCAACGGCATTAGACACAACATTATTGTTCTCACTAAGTGCAGCTGAAATACTGCTGCCGTAAGTACACACAGGAAAAATCATAAAAAATACAACTGATGCTAATGGTGATAAGGACGAAAACACTATTTGTTTAGATCGTATTTTAATTGCTCTGATCATTGTTCTGCTTATTTTGGACATAACCATTTCCTCATTGGAGCTTCTTGTATAGTCTGTGCATATTGTCTTAAGTACAAGACGCATGTGAAGACTTGTTTTTCTTCTCACTTTTTTATCTCAAAAGCGCTTCAAACTGATGCGTTTACATTTTTAGTCTGTCAAGGTGCGGCCTTGGCGGTTTCTTTATTTTTTTTGGAATGTTGTGGTTTTGACTTTGACATCACTGGTTTACTCACATGTAGAGAAGGTGATGAAGTTCTTGTTTTTATGGTAGTTGCTTTATTGCCAACTACAGGTTTTGAAGATGTCGTTGGTACTGGTGGCTTAGTAGTAGCAATAATCGGTCGTGACTTCATTGTAGTTGGGGGAGGTGGTAAGGGTTTTGTTTGTTGCTGTTCTGTTGTTTTTTCCTGAGCTGTAATGCGTTGTTCGCTTTTAGCAACTCCTGTAACTGTAACGGTAGTTGGAATTATCAAAGTTTGTCTTAATTTAAGATGGTTGCTTTGTAACCCATTGGTACGACGCAAAGCGCCGGTTGTTGTTTTATATTTACGGGCAATAGAAAATAGTGTTTCCCCACTATCGACTACGTGTTTTATTTGCTTCAATGATGGTGATGTAACAGCATGTTTATTGAGTTGAGGGATATTATTTTCGCTTTCATTTTCATCCAACGATTGTTTTAGTGCAACGCTGTCTTGTTTGGCAATAACATCTATGCGTTCGTTGAGGTTGGGTGCGGTATCTTGGTTTTTTTTGGAGTTAGTCTCAAAGTCGATACTGCTATCTTTTGTCGTGTTTTTGGCATTTTCTTCGATGATATCTTTATTCGTTACATTTACGACTTCTTTTGCTTTATCTTCGCTTTCAGTTTTTTTTGCAACTTCAGTGGGAGATACTACTGGTGGTGGTGCAATGGTTGTAGTTTGTGGTTCGGCTAGTGTTTTTCCCTGTAGCTGCGCCTTAAAGATTTCGGCCTTACTGCGTGGTACTAATACCACTGAAGAACCATTTGCATAAGTTACCCCGCGAATGTAGCCAGCGTTCAGCATTCGGATTGTCCACTCACTGGCGCCGGATAATTTTACTATTTTATTTAGTGAAATTTGTTCTTTCAATCTTATTGCTTCAAAATATGGGCCATTATTGATTGGTGCAATTGTGACTCCATATTTATGCTGATTTTTAATAATTGCGGCCAGTGCTAATAGCCGGGGCACGTATTCTTTGGTTTCTTGGGGCATCCGTAACGACCAAAAATCGGCACGTAGCCCATCTCGCTTATTACGTAATATTGCTTTTTGTACGTTTCCTGGGCCCCAATTGTAGGCGGCAATTGCCAATAACCAATCCTTATCAAAAAAGTAATAAAGGTAAGTTAAATATTTAAGTGCTGCATTGGTTGAGGCAATGACGTCACTACGTCCGTCGTACCATCGATCAATTCTGATGCCAAAACCTCTGGCAGTGCCTGGGAGAAACTGCCAAATACCGGACGCACCTTTGTGTGAGCTATTTACTGGAACAAAGCTGCTTTCGAAGATAGGGATTAATGAAAGCTCGGAAGGTAGATGGCGTAATTTAGTTTGCTGATAAATATAGTAAAAATATTGGGCGCCACGAGTCAGCCCATTATTGAGAAATCCCTGCTTCTTCATGACCCACCAATGTACTTGTGCGTGAACTAGACGATTATTGAGATCCACCGACAGTCCCATGTCCTGAATAAAATTAGGCCAAATGTTGCCGTTGGGTAGATGTTTTATTGGGTAATCGGAGGGAAGGTGATTAACTCTGTTGTAGATGTGTTTACCGCTGTACTTAATGGCAGGGAGTTCACTATCGGTTGCGCAACCAACCAATACCAACGCTGATACCATGAGTAAGATGAATGAAGTGATGACGAATATTCGTTTGAGCATTGATACAATCTTACGGATCTTGAGAGTAAAGGTCAATGCTGGAGAAGCCTACAGTTGGTTCTGTCAGCGATATAGGAAGATACAGAAGAAGATATGAAGGAATTATTTTTTTGTGGCAATTGGAGTTGACGATTGCGTAGCAGTAGTGCAGGGACATTGATGAGGGATAAATGACGTTTCTTTGGCTGGCGTTAGTTCAACAGTTGCGTTGAGCTGAATTTTAGTGCTTACGGCCATAATCAAATCTCCGCCATCGTTTTCACTATTTGATAGTTTTTGTGCCGATATAGTTGTTGAGTCTATTGATGCAATTTGAGCATTGCTAGTTCCAGCGGACCTAGAAAACCCTCCGGTCATGGTGTTCATCAGCATTGGGATTGGAGTTGCACTAGTTTGTTGAAAATAAATAGAACGCAAGACGTAATTTTGTTCTGGATAAATCTTATTGATTCGGGTTACCTCTATCTTCGCTTCGTTATAAATTGTTGAACGCAAGTTAGCTTTTGCTGCCTCTACTTCAGGAATGCTTGGTGAGAAATCGATACTGACCAAGCGTAAAGTCAGGCCAGGTTCGCTCAAATCCTTAGCTTTAGTGCGCAAATTTGCCAGTCTGTTTTCTGGTAATCTCGCTTGTGCTTCAAGGTGTACTTGGTCTAATCCTGAACCACTTTGGGAAGTATTAAATGCAGTAATATTCCAAGTGGTATCGCTGGCAATTTCATTGAATTTTTGGAGTAGTTGTTTACGAGTTTGTGTGAATCCGCCGTTTTTATCGTTTTTGCTATCTTTACTGTTTAGTGTGGCATCGGCACTAATTGTGACTAACGCTGAAGTGGTGCTGACCCATTGTTCTGCCTGTAGTTGCACTTCAACGGTACCCGAATTCAAAAATATCGGAATGCTATTGCCATTTCTTGGTGCAGCGTTGGCATTGTTAACGTTAATGCTGCAGAACAATCCTAGTAGTAAGAAAAACGCATGTTCGAGTTTCATGAAGTTAAGTCTCCAAAGGGCTATAAATCAAAAAACTATGAGTTGTAAATTGCAAGATCTATTTTTTTAGCATTTTTTCCAACGACACAAGCAATGACTGCGTTACCAGTAACATTAACTGCGGTACGCAACATGTCAATCAAGCGGTCAATTGCGAGGATTAAGGCAATTCCTTCCAACGGTAATCCCACTTGTTTTAGTACCATTGCTAGAGCTAGCACGCCAACACTTGGGACTCCGGCAGTGCCAATCGAAGCCAAGGTGGCGGTAATGACTATCAATGCATTGCCGGCAAAACCAATGTTAATGTTGTAAGAATTGGCAATGAAAATAGCGGCAACTCCTTGCATGATTGCTGAACCATTTTTGTTCATATTGATTCCAAGCGAGAGCACAAATGAAGCAACGGCGTTATCGACACCTAGTTTACGTTCAACCGTGTCCATAGTCAGCGGTAACGATGCGTTGCTGCTTGAAATACTGAAGGCAAATAGCATGACGCCATACATTTTCTTGAAAAATTTTATCGGACTAAGTTTGGCAACAAATTTAAGGATTGAGCTGTAGACTATGAGTGTGTGTAGCGCTAAGACCAGGATGACGGTGATGAAGTAATTAAGTAGTGGCAGAATGACTTCCAGTCCCAACTTGGCAAAAAGAATGGCGATTAAACAAAACACACCGTACGGCGTGACGTGCATGATAAGCTCAACCACTTTCATAATTGCGATGTTGAGATCGTTGAGCAAAACCGCTATACGTTTGCCTGGTTCCCCAGCCAGGTTAATTGCAATGCCGAAAATAATGGTGAAAACAATGATTTGTAAAATGTTGGCGTTAACTAAAGCTTGAAAGAAGTTGGTGGGGAAGATATCGATAAACACTTGCTGTAACGAAGGAGAGATGGTGTTCTGCATCGAGTGTAGTAGTGGAAAGTTAATGCCGCTGCCAATGTGCAGTATGTTAGCGGTAGTGATTGCAAGAATGATGGCGATAACTGTTGTAAGAATGAAAAAACCTATACTTTTTATCCCAATGCTGCCAAGTTTCTTTATGTCATCAAGACTGCAAATGCCACAAAGTAGTGAAACTGTGACTAATGGCACAATTATCATCTTTAGCAGGTTGATGAAGACAGTGCCACCGACGTTAAAAAGGCCGTCAATTAGCCACTGGTTTAGCTGCCACGTTGTTGGCAATATTTTTATTATCAGGCCGCAAATAGTGCCAAGCGCCATTGCGATCACGATTTTAGTGGTTAAACTTTTCGGTGTTGCTGTGGACATGGATGCGGTTTTCGTCATCTTATATGCTCCTTCCAATACTGAAATATTCTATGCCTAGACTCAACATATCTTGTGGTTCAAACAAGTTACGTCCATCAAAAATTACTGGGTGACGCAATTTATTTTTAATCAAATTAAAATCAGGGTTACGAAATTCTTGCCATTCGGTGACAATTGCCAATGCATCGGCATTTTCTAACGTAGCGGTGGTGTTAGGGCATAAGATTAGATCAGTTCTTGTACCATAAATATGTTGCGCCTCATTCATTGCCACTGGATCATAGGCTTGAACAACGGCGCCCTCTTGCCACAAAAGTTCCATCAGCATTCTACTTGGGGCTTCACGCATATCGTCGGTATCGGGTTTAAATGCCAAACCCCATAATGCAATTCTCTTACCACGTAGGTTCTGTTTGAAATGTTTTTTTAAGCGATTGAAAATGAGACACTTTTGCCTAAAGTTAATATTTTCGACGGCCTCAAATAATTGAACTTCGCAACCGCATTCGCGAGCAGTCCAAATCAATGCTTTTACGTCCTTGGGAAAGCATGATCCGCCGTAGCCACAGCCGGCATTGAGGAATTCCATACCGATGCGTGGATCGGTGCCAATACCTTTGCGAATATTTTTTACATCAACACCAAGTTCTTCGGCGAGTATTGCCATCTCATTGATAAAGCTAATTTTAGTGGCAAGAAAAGCATTAGCCGCATATTTTGCAAATTCTGCAGACCGAATATCCATTGAGACGATTGGAGCATTGAGCGGAGTATAAAGCTCTTCCATTTTTTTCAAAGTTTCTGAGTCATTGGCGCCAATAATTATACGATCTGATTTAGCAAAATCCTTAATGGCATCTCCCTGTTTTAAAAACTCCGGATTAGAGGCAATGGTGAAAGCTATATCCACCCCTCTTTGTGCTAATTCCTCGGTGATGATATTTTTAACTTTATCACCGGATCCAACTGGTACCGTAGACTTGCCAACCACGATACACGGTTTTTCCATATATCGTCCAATATCTCTCGCGACATCGTAGACGAACCCTAAATCGGCTGAACCGTAGTAGGTTGACGGTGTGCCAACGGCAATAAATAGAAAGTCGCCGTGTTTAACACCAGTTGCGACATCGGTAGTGAAGTGTAGACGATTTGCCGCAATGTTTTTTGCCAAAATTTCCTCCATGCCTTTTTCATAGATAGGTGACTTTCCTTGTTGCAGTAAATTGATTTTTTCTTGATTAATGTCAACGCACATTACGTCGTAATCTGGGCCTAGATCGGCAAAGCAAACACCAGTTACCAAGCCGACGTAGCCGGTGCCGAATACTGTGATTTTTTTTGTTTGTTTCTTCTCTTTCACGATATTTACCTCAAATGTATTTCGGTGATAGGGACAGGTTATGACTTACAATTGCAACATTTTATTGTTCAGATGTTTTCTTCTGTTCGTTTAGTTAGAACTTCGTAGCCATCGTTGGTAACAAGTATAGTGTGTTCCCATTGTGCCGATAATTTACGATCTTTGGTAATAACTGTCCAGTTATTGGGTAGCAACTTGGTGTGGTAAGTTCCAGCGTTGATCATTGGTTCAATGGTAAAAATCATGCCAGATTCAAGCATTGCTCCGGTGTTAGGCGTGCCATAATGTAAGACTTGTGGTTCTTCGTGAAACATCTTGCCTATTCCGTGTCCGCAGTATTCACGCACTACTGAGAAATGTGCAGCTTCAGCGAATTTTTGGATAGCGGCACCAAGATCTCCCAGACGAATACCTGGTTTGATCATTCTAATTGCAAGATACAAGCACTCTTGGGCGGTTTTTACCAGGCGTTTTGCTAGTATCGATGTTTCACCTATCAAAAACATTTTACTGGTATCACCGTGGTAGCCGTCTTTGATCACGGTGGTGTCAATGTTAACAATATCACCATTTTTTAGTTGATGCGGAGCAGGAATGCCATGACAAACTACGTGATTAATTGAAGTGCAGATGGATTTAGGGTAGCCGTGATAATTAAGATTAGCTGGGGTGGCCTGTTGAACGTTTACAATGTAATCATGACAAATGTGGTCGAGCTCTTCAGTGGTTATACCCGCTGTAACATAGGGCTTAATCATTTCGAGAACTTCAGCTGCTAAGTGTCCGGCTACTCTCATTTTGGCGATTTCTTCGGGATTTTTAATATGGGTGTTCATAGGTCATGGGCACAAGTTGTGGATAAGATAGGGCTATGGTATAAAGCGCAGCTAAAATATGCAACGTATTGTTATATTACATTGCGTCTTTTGTTGTTTGTAAATCACGCACACATATTGCAGTTTGTAGCTTAGGGTGCTGGCCATTAATAAACTAATGGGACAGTTAAGTTGCATTACATATGTGGAGGTTTAACCCGTTATAGAATATGTTGGAGATAAATAATGACAGTAGCTAACAGCAATGTGGTTAATATTGATATGCAGCAGATGCTTTCTTCTGGTGTTCATTTCGGTCATCAGACCCGTTATTGGCATCCAAAAATGGCTTCTTACATTTTCGGCATACGTCACAAGATTCACATTATAAACCTAGATAAATCTTTACCTTTATTTCAAGAAGCGCTGAATTTTGTCGGAAAACTAGCCGCAAAAAGAGGCAAGATCCTTTTTGTTGGAACTAAACCCTCGGCACAAGATATCATTCGAAGTGAAGCTGAGCGTTGTGGTATGCCATATGCTAGTTATCGTTGGTTGGGTGGTATGTTGACCAACTACAAAACCATTAGGCAATCAATCAAGCGTTTGAAAGAACAAGAAGATCTTAGGAGTGGTCCAAATGCTGACAAGTTAACGAAAAAGGAGTTGCTGATGTTGGATCGAGAAATTGTCAAGCTGGATAAAAGTTTAGGTGGTATTAGAAAAATGGGGGGATTACCTGATGCGATGTTTGTGATCGATATAGGGCATGAAAGTATTGCGGTTAGCGAGGCAAAGAAGCTGAGGATTCCGATTATTGGAGTGGTAGATACTAACTGTAACCCGGATGGTATTAGTTACGTCATCCCGGGGAATGATGATGCAATCAAAGCGATTAGGTTTTATGCCCAGAACATTGCTGATGCAATTATTGCTGGTCGTGGCGCTGTTGTAGAGGAAGAAAAGGCGATTGAGGAAAAGGAAGTAAAGGAGGGATCGAGAAGGAGAGGTGGTGCTAACAGAGGGCGAAGTAAAGTTGTGGTGAAAGCAACTGAAGAAGTGGCTGAAAAGAGAAGTGGAGAGACAAAAAGTATTGTCGTAAGTCCGGTGGTAAGTGATGATAGTGATCCTGTAGGGCTAAAACCTAATACAGCTAATGTACTTTCAGGCAATCGTGAAGGAAAGGGTGATGGTGCGGGTAGTAATAAGCTGCAATCAGAGCAAAGATCTGTGAAAGTCAAACAGCTTGCGCATTCTAGAACAACAAAGAAATAACGTTGTTATTCAACTGTGGATAGTGTGGATAGCGCATACCATCGGATTTTGGAGAGTTGGTGCGTTTTAATCCTAATGATGCAGAAAATGAAGACGGCAACGCGTTTTTTAAGGCTAAAGCAGGTTTTCGAGGAGAAATTTTATCATGAGTAAAATTGTAATTGGTTCGGAACTGGTTAAAGAGTTACGCGAACGTACTGGTGGCGGTTTACTGGAGTGCAAAAAAGCGTTGGAATTTACTGGTGGTGATGTCAATGCCGCTGCGGAGAAGTTGCGCAAAGATGGGGCAGTGAAGGCGGATAAGAAGTCGTCGCGTGTTGCCGCTGACGGTATCATCATAGTGCAATCTTCAGAAGATGCTAGGACAGCAATAATGTTGGAGATAAATTGCGAGACTGATTTTGTTGCTAAAGATGTTACTTTTCGTCGGTTTGCTGAAGCTGTGGCCAGTATTGGTTTGGCGGCTGAGGTTAGTGATGTTGTGGCTTTAATGGGTCTTCCTGTGCCCGGGGAGAGTAAAACGATTGCCGATTTGCGCGGGGAATTAGTGGCTAAAGTTGGTGAGAACGTCAATGTACGTCGGTTGGCTCTGATGAAGGCGGTTGGCAATAGCGTGATTGGGACATACGTTCACGGCAATCGTATTGGTGCTCTGGTTAATTCATCGGTTAACGATAAAGTTTTGAATAAAGATTTAGCGATGCATATTGTTGCTAGTAGACCAATTGCAGTGCGTTCTAGCGAGATTCCGGTAGATGTAATTAGTAAGGAAAAAGAGATTTATTTGGCGCAAGCTAAAGATAGTGGTAAGCCGTTAGAAATTATCGAAAAAATGGTCAGTGGTCGGTTACAGAAGTTTGTTGATGAATTGACACTGCTGAATCAAGCTTTTGTTAGAAATGTTGATGTGAAGATTTCTGATTTGTTAAAGAATGTTGGTGCGGAAGTTTTTGGTTTTGTACGTTTTGAAGTTGGTGAAGGTATTGATAAAGAAACGAGTGATTTTGTTACAGAAGTGATGGCGCAGGTGGAAAGTAATAAACAGCGATAACTATCATTCTTTTCAATTCTGGTTACATCTAGTTACAGAGGTTGAGGATGGTCATGTTCGGAGGCAAAAGCTTGCTATATCCACGTGTTGTTTTAAAAATTAGCGGTGAGTCTTTGGCCGGGCCGCAGGAGTTCGGTATTGATTTTGCGATTTTGCATTATATTACCGAGGAGATTTTGGCTGTAACCAAAATTGGAATAGAGTTGGCTATTGTGATTGGTGGCGGTAATTTTTTCCGCGGTGCTAGCTTACATGACGATGGTTTGAGTAGAGTGACTGGTGACCATATGGGAATGGCTGCGACGTTGATTAATGCTCTGGCAATGCATGATGTGTTGATGCAGCATGGTATTGCGTGTGAAATTATGTCAGCTGTTCCTTTACGCGGTATTGCAGAGCAATATGCTAGGAATAAAGCTTTGAGTTATTTACGAAAGAAGCGGGTGCTGATTTTGGCTGGTGGTACTGGTAATCCTTTGGTCACAACGGATTTTGCCTTAAGTTTACGTGGTATTGAGCTTGAAGCTGATTTATTACTGAAAGCTACCAACGTTGATGGTGTCTATGATGCTGATCCGCGTAGTAGCTCAAGTGCTGTTTGCTATAAACGTTTGACTTATGGTGAAGCTATAGCTAAGGAACTAGGAGTGATGGATTTAGTGGCGTTTTGTCAGTGCCGCGATTACGACATGAAGTTGCGAATTTTTAATTTACGCAAACATGAGGCGTTGCTTAACATTGTTTTGGGTAAGGATGAAGGAACTTTAGTGGAGTGTTGATTTATTTCAATCCATTGTATGTGGAGAAAAAATATGATTGGCGATATTGTTAAAAATGCTGAGAGTCACATGGTTAAAGGAATTGATGCGTTGAGGGTTGATTTGGCTAAACTGCGTACTGGAAGAGCTAATCCAAGTTTAATTGAGGGGATTTTGGTTGATCAATATGGCAGTCAGTCGGTACTGAAAAACGTGGCAAGTATTACCGTTAGCGATCCTCGTACACTTAATGTGACTCCATGGGATAAGAATATGGTTAAATCAATAGAAAAAGCCATTCGTGATGCGGATTTAGGCTTGAATCCGATCCCAGATGCCAATATGTTACGTGTGCCATTACCGGTGTTGACTGAAGAAAGACGAAGAGATTTGGTGAAAGTTGTTAGAAGCCTTGCGGAACACGCTCGAATTGCCATTCGTAACATGCGGCGTGATGCAAATGAGAAGCTCAAGGGGCTGCTCAAACAGAAGACTATTGGTGAGGACGAAGAACGTAAGGCTCAAGACAGTGTTCAAAAATTAACTGATAGATTTATCGTTGAGATCGATAAGCTCGCGACAAACAAAGAGAATGACTTAATGGTAGTTTAACATTAACTGAGTAGCAGTAATGTGTCCAAAGTAAAAGTTATAACTCCGACTGTTGACGATTCCCCAGATTGTTTTTCTTCTGATTTAAATCTTCCTCGTCATATTGCCATTGTCATGGATGGTAATGGGCGCTGGGCTTCATTGCGTAAACTGCCTCGAGTCGCAGGGCATAAGGTCGGTGTTGAAAGCATCAGAGCGATAATAAAAGCGTGCAGTGTCAAGAATGCCAAGATAAACAGTACTAAGACGAATGAAGATAGAACTCGAGCAGTTGTCAATGATGTGAATAATTTTAACGAAAGTAACCACAAGGGTATCGAAGTCTTAACGTTGTTTGCTTTTAGTGTTGAAAATTGGCAGCGGCCATCGACTGAAGTGAATTTTTTGATGGAATTAATTTTTCAGATGTTAACTAAAGAAATTCAAAAATTACACAAAAGTAACGTACAGCTGCGCATTATTGGTAATCGTGATCAATTAAATAGTAAATTGTGTAAGGCTATTGTTGGTGCGGAGCAACTTACGGCAAATAATACTGGGTTGAAATTGGTAATTGCCCTGAATTATAGTGGTCGCTGGGATATTACCCAGGCAGTACAAAAGATAGGAAAACAAGTGGCGATGGGTATTATGAAACCGGAAGATATCACTAAGGATTTTATTTCACCCTATTTTGCTCTAGCTGATTTGCCAGAGCCTGATTTTTTTATTCGTACCAGTGGTGAAATGAGGATTAGTAACTTTCTGTTGTGGCAATTGGCTTATACCGAGTTATATTTTACCGAAGTGTTATGGCCAGATTTTCGCGAAGGTGAGTTTGAAAAGGCATTACAAAATTACGCGTCAAGAGAACGACGTTTTGGGAAAATATAATTTTAGAGGTGATTCGCTAAATTTATGCTAAATCATCGCATTATTACGGCTGTTGTTCTTGCAGTAGTTGTTTTTGGTGTAATTTTTTGTTTGCCTTTGCAGGTATTTAATGCTGTTACAGTTTTGCTAATGGCTGCCGGTGTGTGGGAGCTTGCTCTGATGTTTTGGCCACAGTCCCGGCTTCAGACTCAAATCAACTCGCAATTATTTTATCAGCTCCAATCTCAGTCGGAGAATCCGGTAACACGGTTGCATCGTTTTTTGTTTTTATCTGTTATCGTGGGTGTTGCAATTGCTGGTTTATTGTATTCTTCATTTTTGGCTTTTCCTATTTTGGTGATCGGGGTGATTTGGTGGCCGGTGGCGCTTCTTATCTTGGTGTATTACGTCAGAACTGAGATTGGTTGTCATGAATGGTCTGCTGGGGTCAATAACCATGAGTGTCGGAAAAGTTTTGACAATCTTTTAGCTTGTAACTCGTTGGTTAAGTACATTGTCGGAGTTTGTATCTTTGTGCCTTTTGCCATCGCTGTTAATATTCTTCAGGTGCAATTTGGTCAGCTTTACCTTTTGTACGCTTTGTTTTTGATCTGTTCTAACGATATTGGCGCTTATTTTGTAGGTTCCTTCTGTGGCAAGTATTTGTTGGCACCGACTATTAGTCCAAAGAAAACTTTGGAGGGGTTGTATGGTGGTATAGTTCTGAGTTGTGTTGTCATAATTTGCGGTGGATTTTTACTGAAAATTCATGGTATAAGATGGCTCTTGTGGATAACTGTGGGTATTGTTGTTGGTTTGTGGTCTGTGGTTGGTGATTTGTTTGAAAGTATGCTGAAGCGTCAGGCGAAAGTTAAGGACAGTGGTAGTTTGTTGCCCGGTCATGGAGGGGTTTATGATCGCATTGACAGTTTTACGGCGGCGTTGCCAATTTTTGTGTTATGTTTACTGTTGACGGACTTTAATTGATTTTTACGCTGTTTTAACTGCACGTGGCGAGCGTTGTTTTGTGAACATTTTAAAATGAATAAAACATTCGTTGGAAAATTTATTTGGAATATTTAGATGTTCGTGTGTGTGCTTCGTTAGTTTGATGTTTTTAACTTTGGCTTAGTAACAGGATGTTATCAATATTCAGAATGCTTAATGTTAAAATGCTTAGATTTGGTGCTTGCTGCTTTGCGCAGGGCAAATATTTCATGAAATTAAGGAATACAATTGCCGTTTAGGTCCTGCCGCCGTGGTGCTCCGTTTTTGCCAAATAAATGCGCCTGTACTTAAAATGATATGAATTTATTTTTGTCACCTTGTTGCTGTTTTTGATTTTTTAGAGGGTATCGATCATCATGCTTAAAGTCGCCAAGTTCAATTTATTTCCTTCATTAGCTTTGTTTTTGGTTGCCAACTTCAGCGTTATTAGTGGTGCTTATGCTAATGATTTTGTGATTAGAGATATTAAAGTCGAAGGAATTCATCGTGTTGGTTTGGGAACGGTGTTGAGTTATTTACCGGTTAAAGATGGTGATCATTGTAGTAATTCGCAAACCGTGGGTATCATTAAAACACTGTATAGCACGGGATTTTTCAGTGATGTTGCGGTCGATATTGTTGGCAATGGAACGTTATTGATAAAAGTGACGGAGCGTCCGGTAGTTGCTTCTATAAACATAGTTGGTAGTAATAAAATTACCAAAAAACAGCTACTCGAGGTATTAAAACAAATCGGTTTGAGTGAGGGATTGGTTTTCAATCACGCTGTTTTAAGCGGTGTTGAACAGGCGTTGGTGCAGCAGTATTACAATTTGGGCTGTTACAATGTTAAGGTTCAGACTCAGGTTGCTTCTCAACCACGTGGCCGCGTTGTCCTTACCGTTAATATTAATGAGGGTCCGGTCGCTAAGATTAAAGAAATTAGAATTATTGGAAATCATGCTTTTGATGGAAGCGTTCTGTTGAAAGAGTTTACTCTTACTTCACCAAAATGGTGGAAGTTTTGGGCGTTTTTGTCAGATGATGATAAGTATGCAAAAGATAAGTTAGAAGGTGATTTGGAAAAATTACGTTCTTTTTATATGGATCGTGGTTACTTACAATTTCGCATTGATTCTGTTCAAGTTTCGCTCACTCCGGATAAGAGAAATATCTACATTGTTGTTCATGTTAATGAGGGAGCAATTTATCGTATCAGTGGTTGTAATGTAGATTTGCGAAGTGTTGCTCTTAGTAGCAAGCTGAACGACATGCGAAAGTTGGCAACGCTTAAACCGGGTGATGCCTTTTCGCGCAAGCGCATGATGGATATTTGCGCGGGATTCGAAAAATTTGTTGGTGATTATGGTTATGCAGTTCCATCTATTAATTTTGTTCCCGAAATTGATGAAAAACGTCACCTGGTTTTCATTAAATTTGTGATTGATCCCGGAAAAATAGTTTACGTTAGGAGAATTATATTTAGTGGCAATACAAAGACCGATGAAACAGTATTGCGACGTGAAATGCGACAGCAAGAGGGGGCTCTGTATTCTCTGTCTAAAATAGAGGAATCTAAACGTAAAATTTCTAACTTAGGCTATTTGGAAAACGTAGATTTTAAAACTGAGCCAGTAGCCAATAGTAATGATCAAGTTGATTTACAAGGAAAAGTGAAAGAAATGCCATCGGCTTCTGCTAATTTCCAGTTTGGTTACGGTAGTGCTGAAGGTGTTGTTTACGGTGCCAGTGTTAATGAGCAGAATTTCTTGGGAACTGGTAAGGAAGCGTCAATTCAGTTCAACAATAGCAAGTTGTATCGAACGTACGGGTTGGGCTATTACAATCCATATTACACCGCTAATAATGTTAGTTTGCGTCTCAATGCTTATTTCCAAACTAAGCAGCCGCAAAATTTAAGTTTGAGTGCGTATTCAACTGATATGTACGGTATGGCTGTTACTTATGGCGTCCCTTTATCAGATTACAATCGTCTGAGTTTGGGTTACGGTTATGAATTTATTAGAATCAAAAGTGATCCAATCACAAGATCTACTGAGTTGCAGAACTTTTTAAACTCATATGGTGATACATTTAGTGAAATTCGCCTCATTAGCGGTTGGAGTCATAGCAGGCTTGACCGTGCTGTCTTTCCAACAAAGGGTTTCGCACAGTCGTTAGGGCTTGAAGTGTATTTTCCAGCCAAGAGTGGGAGCTTGAGTTTTTACAAAGCTAGTTATAATGCCACTTGCTATTATCCTTTGATCAAGTCATTTATTTTAAATCTGCGCGGTGATTTGGGTTATGGAAAAGGTTTTGGCAGTACCAAGGAGCTACCGTTTTTTAAGAATTACTATTCCGGTGGTATGGATACGGTGCGTGGCTTTGATTTTTATAGTCTTGGACCTCGTGATTCCAGAGGTAATCCTTTGGGTGGTAATGTTTTAACCAATGCTAGTGTCGGTCTTGTTTTTCCCAATCCAATGGGAGAAAGTGCGCGGACGATCGCGTTTATCGATGTTGGTAATGTTTATTACAGTAGTTTTAAGTTTAATGATTTGCGTAGTTCCGTTGGTGTGCAGATAGAATGGCGTTCTCCTTTGGGGATACTACGCTTTAGTTTAGCTAAACCGGTCCGTTCTTTTGATGGCGATCGTAAACGTTTCTTTGACTTTGCGATTGGGACAAGTTTCTAATTTTTTGAGGAGATAACAATATGGCTAGAGGTGTCAACAAAGTAATCTTAGTTGGTAACTTAGGTGGTGATCCAGAAGTAAGATATACGCCATCCGGTAGTGCTGTGGCTAACGTTGCTCTGGCAACCAGTGACGTTTGGCGTGATAAGCAAATGGGGGAATTACAGGAAAAAACAGAGTGGCATCGGGTGGTTTTTTTCAATCGTTTGGCTGAAATAGTGGGCCAGTATTTACGCAAGGGGTCTAAAATTTATGTTGAAGGGGCATTACGTACGAAGAAGTGGGTTGACAAAAGCGGTGTGGAACGATACACCACAGAGATTATTGCTAATGAGATGCATATGTTAGATAGTCGTCCACCTGCTGGTGGAGGCATTGGGGGACATGCTGGACACCAGCACATTGGGGTTGGTGGTACAGAGCGGTTTAATTCGACCGCGACTGCGTCAACACACGTTGCTAGCGAGCCAGTGTCCGGTTTTGCAGCCCAACCGCATGATTCTTCCTCGACTTCGGCCTCGTCTAGCCACTTTGTTGGGACGATGTCTGAACCAACAGTGCATGATGATGATATTCCGTTCTAAGGACTCTAAAACTCAATCTAAACCTAATGGGGATAAAAAATATGTCGCTCGGTTTAATGTTGCCATTGGCTTGTGCTTTTGTTGCTTTGTTTTTTGGTGCTATTGCTAGTTTTTGGATTATGCGTCATCCGACTGGCAACGATAAAATGCGTGAAATTGCTTTAGCTATTCAGCAGGGTGCTGCTGCTTATTTGCACCGTCAATATTTGACCATTATAGCCGTGGCGATGGTTTTGTTTTTGATTATTGCCTTTGTACCTTCTTTGGGTTGGTATACGGCGATAGCGTTTGCACTTGGTGCGTTTCTCTCTGGTATTGCAGGTTATATTGGGATGAATGTTTCAGTTAGAGCTAACATTAGAACTGCTGAGGCGGCGCGTAAAAGTCTCAATGAAGCATTGCGCGTTGCGTTTAGCGGTGGTGCGATTACTGGAATGTTGGTGGTTGGTTTGGCTTTATTGGGGGTTACTGGTTACTACCTCTTCCTAACGAAAGTTAATTTGCTTGGGGTGAAATCGCTTAGTGAGCAAATGAAGCCCTTGATTGGTTTTGCTTTTGGTGGATCGTTAATTTCTATTTTTGCTCGTTTAGGTGGAGGTATTTTTACCAAAGGAGCTGATGTTGGTGCTGATTTGGTCGGTAAAATAGAGGTTGGTATTCCAGAGGATGATCCGCGTAATCCAGCAGTTATTGCTGATAATGTTGGAGATAACGTTGGTGATTGCGCTGGTATGGCTGCTGATCTTTTTGAAACTTATGCAGTGACACTTATTGCTACTATGTTGTTTGGGGTGATGGAATTTCGTAACGCTACTGAAAATGTTGTTCTTTATCCATTGATGCTCGGTGGTTTTTCGATTGTCGCCTCGATCATTGGTTGTTTTTTTGTCAAGATACGTTCAAAAAGAAAGATCATGAACGCTCTTTATAGGGGTTTAATTGTTGCTGAGATTTTGTCTTTGATTGCTTTTTATCCAATAACTTCCTGGTTGATGGGTGATATTAGTTCCCTGAATCCACAGTTAAGTGTTTTACGTGTATATCTTTCAGCAGTGGTTGGTCTGGTGTTGACTGCCTTAATGGTGATAATTACTGAATATTATACTTCTGCCGAGCGTGCTCCAGTTAGGAGAGTAGCAGCAGCTTCAGTTACCGGACATGCAACTAACATTATTGCAGGTCTTGCGGTGTCTTTAAGAGCGACCGCTTCTCCGGTGTTGGCTGTTTGTGCCAGTATTTTTGTAGCGCATGAGTTGGCTGGTTTATATGGAATAGCGATTGCCGCAACTGCAATGTTGTCGATGACCGGAATTATTGTGGCTTTAGATGCGTATGGTCCGATTACTGATAATGCTGGTGGTATTGCAGAAATGGCGCATTTGCCGGAGTCAGCACGTAATATTACTGATGCACTTGATTCAGTGGGAAATACTACTAAGGCTATTACCAAGGGATACGCTATTGGTTCTGCTGGATTGGCGGCTCTAGTGTTGTTTGCCGATTACACTCATGCTTTGGGAGAGGTTGGTAAAGTTGTGGCGTTTCAGTTGGCTGACCACCGTATTATCATTGGTCTTTTTATTGGAGGTTTAATTCCTTACTCATTTAGTGCGATGGCGATGGAGGCGGTAGGTCGTGCTGCTGGTGAGGTGGTATTGGAAGTACGTCGCCAATTTAAGGAAATATTTGGATTGATGGAAGGAAAAGCCAAGCCAGATTATTCAAAAGCTGTGGACATTCTTACTAAGGCCTCAATCAAAGAGATGATTATTCCATCATTGTTGCCAATAGTCATTCCATTGTTGGTTGGGATATTTTTGGGGCCGAAAGCTTTAGGTGGAGTTTTAATGGGATCAATTATTACAGGATTATTTCTGGCAATATCCATGACTACTGGCGGAGGTGCTTGGGATAATGCCAAAAAATTTATTGAAAGTGGTAACCATGGTAATAAAGGCAGTGATGCGCATAAAGCTGCAATTACTGGAGATACTGTTGGTGATCCATATAAAGATACTGCAGGTCCAGCAATTAATCCGCTTATCAAAATCATTAACATTGTCGCCTTGCTTATTGTGCCTTTGTTGTAAAGATTTATTGTGAAATTAAGTTTAGTGCATATTTATTGTTTATTAAGGGTAAAGCGTTGTGTGTGCTTTGCCCTTTTTTTTGTTGTTTGCACAGTTTTTACCTCTTCTCTTGTGGGGGGTGGAAGAGGGTTGTTTGAGCAATTTTCACCTCTCCCCTTGTGGGAGAGGTCGCCGCATCCCTTGCGGCGGGTGAGGGGTATTAGTACTAATTGTTTTTATTGTGTTTCATTGTATTTCCAGATTAGTATTAATATGCCCTTAATGAGCATTTGTTACAATCAAAATAAAGTATAATCATACAAAGACGTAAGCAAATTGGTAATTGGGAAGTGTGTATGCAGTAACTTTAACTTTTTTGTGATTTTAGTTTTGCTGCTTTGCATTCTGGACACAGTGTATTTAATAGAATGCTAAAAAATTTGGATGATAAGAAAATGCAACAATTTAAATTTGAAAACTTTGACTTGAAAAAAGCAACGGCAATAGATATTTGGAATATATTACGGGACTGGAGGATTGATGATGAAGAAAAAATCAAAATACTTAACAACGAAGATGCGATAAAAAAATTATTGGAGCATGTCGATTGTAATAGTTCCCTTGCAATAACTCTGATGAAATCAGCTAAAAAAGTGAGTGATTGTGTAAAGAAAGAAATAATGAAAAATGGAGTTCTGTTGAATAAGTTAGATGGAGATGATATCGAAGACATATTAACAGATGAAAATACAGATGATGAGATAAAAGAAAAGATAGTCAATGACAAAGATCTTTTGAA
>Ga0172367_10000929_pt1 | contig 44168 bp, 35 predicted proteins | sample Lak10m_FD_114542 | JGI IMG/M metagenome (GOLD analysis project Ga0172367, IMG submission 114542) | Freshwater microbial communities from Kabuno Bay, South-Kivu, Congo - kab_022012_10m | ecosystem: Environmental > Aquatic > Freshwater > Lake | place: Democratic Republic of the Congo: South-Kivu...
AAATGAAACTATTTTATAAGTAACACAAAATAAAGTATATACATATTCTATTTAGAAACAATCTAAACTCAATCATCCTCAATTACATCCACCTGCAAACCCGTTTTCGTTTCTTTAGCGGACGCCTAATTCCTGAAATGGGACAAATTTTGATTTTGGGAGTGTTTTTTGTGGATTTTGCAGATAATTCATGTTGAAGTATTCGCGGTTTTCGTATTTTTACGTGGCTTAATGCCCGATTATGCTTGATTTAATCAATGAACTGCAGGAATTAAAAAGCGATGGTAACCGTGCCGTCTTATGTATAGTTACTGAATCAAAAGGCTCCAGTCCGGGTAAAGCTGGTGCTAAAATGCTTGTTTTTGCACATAAACCACCCGTCGGGACGGTTGGAGGTGGTGCCATTGAGCTCTCAGTAATACAGCAAGCTGCCTTAATGCTTCAAAAAAGCAGCCTAACTTGCACAAAGGTATACGCGCTGGGCGATGATCTGCAAATGCATTGCGGCGGCGAAATGACCGTTTATTTTGAGATTATAGGCGGTTTACCCCGATTGCTGATATTCGGCGGTGGCCATATTGCGCAGGCTTTGGCCCCCATGGCTCTTGCTGCCGGTTTTTTGCCTTTGGTTGTTGATCCCCGTGAAGATATTTTGCGCTTTCACGAAAATAAAGGCTACCAAACCATTTGCCTGAATTACGAAGATGTGGAGGCTGGCCCTGAACCATCGGATAGAGATTTTATTGTAATTGTTACTCACCGTCATTTGCACGATGAATTTTTGGCACTTCATTTTGCCCGTAAGCCTCACACCTACCTCGGCATGATAGGAAGCCAGCGCAAAGTTGATTTGTTTAAACAACGTGCTCTTGCCGGAAACCTGCTCACGCTGGATGAGCTCAACCGCATTGATATGCCTGTTGGGCTAAGGATATTGGCCAAAACACCGGCCGAAATTGCTGTAAGTATACTGGCTGGCATGATTGCCATTAAAAATAAAGAAGGGAAGGAGTAGTATGAGCACCTTCAGCAGCCTGTTGCATTTCAGGCTAAATAACAAAGATGTAACCATTGATTTCGAGGCTGAGCAGAAATATAGCCCGACCACAACGGTGCTAAACTACTTGCGGTCGTCAACTGAATACCGCGGTACAAAGGAAGGCTGTGCCGAAGGCGACTGTGGCGCCTGCACCGTTGTGATAGCTGAACAAATGCTGGGAGAGACCCAATACAGGGCGGTAGATAGTTGCCTGATGTTTTTGCCGATGCTTTCAGGAAAGCACCTTATTACTATAGAATACCTCGAAAGCAATGGCCAGTTGCATCCTGTTCAGCAGGCATTGATAGATCACAGCGGGAGCCAATGCGGTTATTGCACGCCAGGAGTGGCCATGTCGATGTATGCACTTTCTCAAAAAGCATCGGAAAAATCAGAAACTGAAATTAAGGAAGCATTGGCCGGCAACCTTTGCCGTTGCACCGGATATGATTCCATACTCAAAGCGGCCGTTTCGGTATGCAATACCGGGCCCATCCACAATGCATCAAATCCTGGTTTTGGTTCAGGTGTATCTGCTACTCTCAGCCTTGTTGGGCGTGAAACGCGCTATCTGAAACCATTTACACTGGATGAAGCGCTTAGTTTAAAGCGGGCCTATCAGCAGGCAACTGTAATTGGAGGTGCAACGGATGTAGCACTGCGGCAAACCAAAAAAAAGGAACAGATTCACTTCCTGCTTGATATTTCTGATATTCAGGAACTCAAAAATCTCGGCGAAACCGATAGCGCCTTTATAATAGGTGCAACCTGCAAGTTGGAGGATCTCCGGCAATACACAAAACAACGATTGCCAGCCATGCACCGCATGCTGGGTTTGTTCGGTTCACTTCAGATTCGTAATGTGGCAACATTGGGTGGTAATCTTGGTTCAGCTTCTCCCATCGGCGATTCAATTCCTTTGCTGATGGCCTATAAGGCATCAGTACAATTACAATCCAGCAACCATTCAAGGCATATGCCTGTGGATGAATTTATTACAGGTTACCGCTCTACCGCGCTGTTGCAGAATGAATTGATCACGGCGGTAGTTGTACCAAAGCAGGACAACAACCGTATCGTAAAGTCTTATAAGGTATCAAAACGTAGGCAGGTTGATATTTCGACCGTGAGTGCAGGCTTTGCCATTCAAATAGATGGCGGACTCGTTTCTGAGATTATTTTGGCTTACGGTGGCGTTGCTGACCGACCATTAAGAGCGCGGCATACTGAAAATATGATTATTAACAATCCCTGGAATCACGAAACGCTTGATAAAGCGATACAAATTTTTGAAACAGAATTCTCTCCCATCAGTGATGCCAGGGCCAACGATTCATACCGAAAGTTACTTATCAGAAATCTGCTGCTGAAGTTTTTTGAAGATACGAAGGGAGGTTCATTATGAATCCGCAGTCCCTAAAGCACGATAGCATAACCGGGCATGTGGCCGGAAAATCGGTTTACATCGACGATATGGATGTTGGCAGCCATCAGCTTATCGGACGTGTGGTTTACAGTCGCTTTGCGAGTGCCCTGATTGAAGAGATTGATTTTTCAGCGCTTACTGCTGCAGGATGTGTAGTAGTGACATCAAAAGATATCCCGGGTATCAATCAGGTTGGGCCGGTTGTGCACGACGAGCCGTGTTTGGCTGAAGGGGAGGTAACTTTCATTGGTCAGGCAATACTTTTATTTACTGCACATTCGGTTGAAGAAGCTGATGCGCTCGAAAAACAAATTGTAATAAAGTATCAGCCGCGCGAAGCTGTAACTACCCTGCATGATGCTATGCAATGCAACCTACAGCTTGCTCCCGAGCGGGTGATTCAGCGCGGAAACCCTGATGAGATGCTTGAACGTGCTCCTTACGTAATTGAAGGTTCACTTGAAACCGGTGCTCAGGAACATTGGTATCTCGAAACACAGTCAGCACTTGCTGTGCCGGGCGAAGGGAATGAGATGCTTATCTATGCTTCAAGCCAGAATCCGGCCGAAACCCAGGCCATAGTAGCCGAAGTGATGGGTATTCGGCGCAATGAAGTTACCGTTGAAGTAAGACGCATGGGCGGTGCGTTTGGAGGAAAAGAAACGCAGGCCAATCCTATTGCCGCATGGGCTGCGTTGCTTGCCAGGGCTTCAGGCAGGCCTGTTAAAATGCGGCTTTTCAGAGACGATGATCAGATCATGACCGGCAAAAGACACCGGTTTTATTCTACCTGGCGCCTGGCATTTGATCAGGAAGGCAAAATACTGGCATACACAGCAGTTTTTAATAGCGATGCAGGTGCTTCAACCGATTTAAGCTGGGCTATTATGGAAAGGGCGCTTTTTCATGCCGAGAATGCATATTATATTCCTCATATCCGGGTAACCGGACGTTGTTACAAAACCAACCTTCCGTCAAATACAGCATTCAGGGGTTTTGGAGGGCCGCAGGGAATGGCTGTTATAGAAAATGCCATTGATCGCATGGCGCGCTATTTAGGAATGGATGCTGCCATGATACGGCAAATTAATTTTTACCGTACACCGAAGGCGGTTGAAACGCCCTATGGGCAGCAACTCAGCGGTATTCACCTTGATATGATGTTTGAACAACTGATGCAATCATCAGATTATAATAGACGCAGGGAAGATATAAGGCTGTTCAATCAGAATACATCAACGCATAAACGTGGTTTGGCAATAACACCGGTTAAATTCGGAATCTCATTCACCACATCTTTTCTCAATCAGGCCGGAGCTTTGGTGCATATTTACCGTGATGGGTCAATTCAGGTAAATCATGGTGGTACCGAAATGGGACAAGGCCTCTACGCAAAGATTCAGGGCATTGCAGCCTCAGAATTTGGAATCTCACCTCACAATATAAGGGTTTCTGCCACCAATACCTCTAAGGTGCCGAATGCTTCGGCCACAGCAGCCTCATCGGGCAGCGATCTGAATGGAATGGCGGTACGAAACGCTGTAACGGTGCTCAAAGCACGGCTTAAAAAAGTCGCCATGGATTTGCTGGCATCAAAGGGGATTGAGGATGTTGCTCCCTGCGATCTCATTTTTGGAAACGATACTATTTCGTTATCCACCGATCCGCAGGCTGTGCTGCCGTTTACAGAAGTTGTTCAAAAAGCCTATGTAAGTCAGGTTAGTCTGAGCACCACTGGTTTTTATAAAACTCCCGGTATTTTTTTCGACCGCGCTTCCGGCAAGGGAAATCCATTTCATTATTTTGCCTATGGTATGGCTGTATCGGAAGTTGAAACCGATGTTTTTACCGGAATGTATAGATTATTAAGGACAGATATTCTGCATGATACCGGTAATTCGCTGAATCCCGGCATTGACTTCGGTCAGGTCGAAGGCGGCTTTATTCAGGGTGTTGGCTGGTGCACTACCGAAGAGATCAAATGGGATAATGAAGGTCGGCTGCTAACCCATTCGCCAGATACCTACAAAATCCCAACCATCGACGATATACCTGTTGATTTCAGGGTTTCATTGCTTGAAGGTTACCCTAACGATGGGACTATACATGGCAGCAAAGCAGTTGGTGAGCCACCATTTATGCTCGCACTTTCGGTTTGGCTGGCCATTAAAGATGCGGTTTCGGCAGTAGGTAATCATATCATTGAACCTGTATTTTCGTTGCCTGCAACTGCCGAAGTGGTGTTGATGAGCATTGAGGAAGTAAGACGCAATGTTTCAGGTAAAAAGTAAAAAGCCTGCCTGCTCTGACGGCAGTCAGGCGTGCTCAAGGTAAAGTCCTGATGAGCGCAAGTGTATATAGTTTCATTGACTGAGATCGCAATAAACAAACAAAAAAATAAAATGAATGAACGAAATTTTTAATCAGATTCGTGATTTGTCCTATAAATACAGGGATTACACGGCAAATAACCTTTCGAAACTGGTTCAGATAAAATCTACCAGTATGTTCGAGAAAAATGTTCAGCTTGAACTGAAGCAACAAATGGAAGAGGCCGGTTTTGATGAAGTGCGCATTGACGGGCTGGGTAACGTAATAGGCCGTATTGGAAACGGAAAGCGCATACTTGCCATTGATGGCCATATGGATACAGTGGATGTGGGCAATGCTGCGAACTGGAGTTTTGATCCGTTTAGCGGCGAAATTAAGGATGGTTTTGTACATGGGCGCGGCACCGTTGACCAGAAGGGTGGTCCGGCGGCGGCTGTTACCAGTGGACGCATCCTCAAAGAACTGGGCTTCGACCGCGATTTAACCATACTGGTAGTCGGCAGTGTGATGGAAGAAGATTGTGACGGTTTGTGCTGGAAATATCTGGTAGAAGAGGAGGGAATCCGGCCCGATTTTGCCATAAGCACCGAACCAACCAACCTTAACATTTACCGGGGCCATCGCGGCCGCATGGAAATTTTGGTGAAATTCAATGGTATTTCATGTCACGGAAGTGCACCTGAACGCGGTAAAAATGCCATTTATGCTGCAGCCCGTGCTGCGCTCGAGATTGAAAAACTGAATGAGCGGCTGCCGTATGATGAGTTTTTAGGAAAGGGCAGTGTTACCATTTCTGAAATCAAATCAGGAAGTCCTTCACTTTGTGCTGTCGCCGATTATGCGCAGTTTCACCTTGATCGCCGGCTCACCTGGGGTGAGTCCAAAGAATCAGCCGTAGCTGAGATTCAGGAAATTATTAAGAATATGGATGCATCGGTTGAAGTGCTGCATTATGAAGAAGTGGCGTATACCGGCCTTAAATATGGCATGGAAAAGTATTATCCAACCTGGAAAATTCCAGCCGATCATAAAGCCGTAACTACCGGTGTTGATGCATTTACTGGTCTTTTTGGCAAAAATCCGCTCGTTGATAAATGGACTTTCTCAACCAATGGGGTAACCATTAACGGGTACTACGGCATTCCGATCATTGGCTTTGGCCCGGGAAACGAAGTGATGGCCCATGCACCCAACGAAAAGGTACGCATCGACGATCTTGAAATGGCTGCTGCTTTTTATGCGGCGTATGCTTTCCTGATTTAGGTTTGATTAGTATCATGCGAAGACGCTATGACGCAAAATTGTTTTTCTGCAATGGAAAATATATTGATTATTTCCTGATCGAACATGCATTGTAGCAGGGTATTCTTCATTGAAAAACGTGAGAGCCTCAAAAAAATAGCGTCATTGCATTTATAAATGAGATTTATCAGAATATCATAAAATTTGCTTACCGCGATATTAATTGTCCCGGTATCGCAATAAAGATTGAAAAAAATACGCATTGCGTCTTTGCGTCATTGCGAGAGATTTGTCAGAACATCAAAAACATTACCAAATGAAATCACTCAACGAACTCATCGGAGAACTTAAGAAACTGAATTCAGGTCTTTTTGCAAATGACTTTTTACTTACCTGGGATAAAACCGAAGATGAACTAAAACAGACACTGCTGGTGGCTGAAGCTCTTAAACTCCTGCGCGATCACAACATTTCGGCACGGGTGTTTGATTCGGGGCTGGCCATCTCAAATTTCAGGGACAATTCAACCCGAACCCGTTTTTCGTTTGCTTCGGCGTGCAACCTGCTGGGCCTCGAAGTTCAGGACCTTGACGAAACCAAATCGCAGATTGCACATGGCGAAACGGTACGCGAAACTGCCAATATGATTAGCTTCCTTACCGATGTAATCGGTATCCGCGACGATATGTATCTGGGAGCCGGCCATACCTACATGCAGGAAGTTGGCGCAGCCCTCGACGATGGATACAAAAACGGAGTGCTTCCGCAGCGACCGGGTATCGTAAACCTGCAATGTGATATCGACCATCCCACCCAATCCATGGCTGATTTGTTGCATCTTATCAAGTATTACGGTGGCCTCGATAAGCTGAAAGGCAAGAAAATAGCCATGACCTGGGCATATTCTCCCAGCTATGGCAAACCGCTTTCGGTTCCCCAGGGCATCATCGGTTTGATGACCCGCTTCGGCATGGAAGTAGATTTGGCCTACCCTGAAGGTTACACACTGATACCTGGAGTAGTTGAACTTGCCGGAAAACAGGCGGCTGCATCGGGCGGAAAATTCCGGGTGGTCAACAGTATGGACGAGGCTTTTGCCGATGCCGATATTGTTTATCCCAAGAGCTGGGCGCCCTTTGCCGTGATGCAGCAGCGCACCGAACTGTTGATGCATTCCGACAAGGAAGGGCTGAAAACGCTCGAGCAGCAATGCCTGGCAAATAATGCACGATTCCGCGATTGGGAATGCACCGAAGAAAAAATGAAACTTACTAAAGGTGGGAACGCGCTATATATGCACTGCCTGCCGGCCGATATATCAGATGTGTCGTGTGTAGCCGGTGAGGTTGCGGCATCGGTTTTTGAGCGTTACCGCATCGAAACCTACAAGGAAGCCGGTTATAAACCCTATATTATCGCAGCAATGATCCTGAACAATAAGTTCAGCAATGCGGCAGAGGTACTCGAAAATCTATACAAAGCCGGGAATAAGCGGGTGTTTTAAGATTTCAGATGAAATAATTGCATGAAGAAATCGCCTGGATGCGGAATGACGTGTTCAGGCGATTTGTACGCTAATAAATAGTGAAGGGTGAGCCTTCAACCTCAATGTCTTCAAAAATATCTTCATCGCACGTCTGCACATTGGTTTTGGATGATATTACCGATGTACTTTCCGGATTCAGGATAGTTAGACCGGCATAAGAACCCACCGCAATTTCGCCCAAGCCTGGATAAAGCCCGAATATTTTTGCTGCATTGGCTGAGGTGAGGCCGACAAATTGCTGAAGCGTAATTTTACCAGCCAATACGCCATAAGTATAAAGCAGTGACACTCGGTGCTGAACTCCGCCGGCGCCATTGGGGATTTTTGTAAAATCATAAAGTCCTGCATCCTTTTGACCGAAGGTGTTAAACGGGCAGTGATCTGTTGAAATTACATCCACTGTTTCGTCTTTCAGAGCATCCCACAATGCATCCTGATCAGCTTTGCTTCGAAGTGGCGGGCTGATTACGTATTTTAATGAGTGGGGCAGTGGCTTACGATATGCCGATTTGTCGAGTAGAAGATATTGCGGGCACGTTTCGCAATAAAGCGGAAGTCCTTCGGCTTTTGCCTGACGAATATGTTTAAGTGAATGCGCAGCTGATGTATGCACAATATAGGTGCGACAGCCTGTTTTGCGGCATAGATCAACTACCTTTCGCACCGATTCTGATTCGGTTTCGGGCGGTCGCGAAAGCGCGTGATAAAGTGGCGAAATATGCCCTTGAACAATAAATTCCTGCTGTTTCTGCAGAATCAGGTCGCCTTCTTCGCAATGCACAAGCACAATTGCATTCAAAGCTGCAGCCGTAAACATTACCTGTTCAAGTTCAGCGTAATCAATACCAATGCTTCCTTTGTAGGCCAGGTATACTTTAAACGAAATGATGCCGGCTTCATTTACGCACCATCGCATCTGATCAGGGATCGATTTATCAAACCAGGTAATGCCCATGTGGAGGCTATATCCGGTAAGGCTTTTGCTGGCTTCTGCCTGACGCTGCAAAAGCGCTTCTCTGAGCGATTGGCCACGGCCCGGCGTTACAAAATCCATGAAAAAAGTGGTGCCACCAGCCAGGGCGGCACGGCTTCCGCTGGCAAAATCGTCGCACGAAGGGCCAGCCGGGGTTGGAAGTGCAAAATGAACATGCGGGTCAATACCACCGGGCAAAATCAGCTTACCTGCAGCATCAACGATTTTATTATACGATGCTGCATCTTCAGGAAGATTACCAATCATTGATATAACCCCGTTATTTATCAGGATATCAGCACTGTATTGAGAAACAGATGTGACGATGGTGCCGTTTCTTATCAGGGTTGAATGCATGGTTGATGTTGATTTATTTTCCGGCTTTGGTATTATTTATCCAGCGTTTTCTCGTAAAGTCCGGTTGCATTTACCGAAAATCCCAGCTTTCGGAGGTACTGGCCATATTTTTCACTTTTGCCTTCGGCAATCACTTTTTTAAATCCCTCACCAATAAACCGGTTGCGTAATCTGAGATAAATAAAACGGCCGTTTTTAAAGTCACGGTATTCAGGTAATACATAATCGAGCCCCACTACCAGACAATGGTCTTCTTCGCGGTGGGCCAGAAAAATTCCGGCAACAGCCATATCGCGCAAAACAAAGAAACTCACGGTATTCATTTCGGGTTTGTAGGTAAATCCGGGAAAGAACTTCTGGATGTCTTTATCGTGAAATTTCAAGAAACGGATCAAATACCGGTTATCGGGTTTGATTTCGAGAATTTCAAAAACTTCTTTTCTCGAGTATATGGTATTGAGGTAATACACATCAACCATCGCTATAAAAGCATTCAAAAACCCAACGGGCATTGCACCAATCAAAAATCCGTAGGTAGCAAATGTGAGCGCTCCGACCAGATTTATCCACCTGAATTTCAGGATGGAGTTCATGGTCATGGAAATGGCGATTATCACTGAAGCCAGATAGCCGATCCATTGTAAAACTGAAATATCCATAGTTATTATGGTTCATCGGATTTTTTGTTGTGAACCAGAGTGCAAAGGTAATATAAAGCCCATGTGTTATTTCATCTTTTCCCAAAGCCTCATCGCCTGATGTCTGGCTTCTTTCAGAATTTCCGTTTCATTTACATTCAAAATGCTGCCATTTTCAACAATCAGTTTACCCTGCGACACTACATGCTGCACATGCCTGGCTTCCATACCGAAAAGGAAATGGCCCAAAAAATTACTACTGTTGAGTGGGGTAGGGGTGTCGTAATCAAGCACCACAAGATTGTTATCACCATTACCGGTAAAACCGTTGGAATCTAAGTAGTTGTGAACATTCCGGAAACGGCGGTATGTTTCGGCATAGTCAATATGATCGGTTTGATGCCCGGCAAAAAAGGCGGCTTTTGCACTTCGCAGCATATCACTGTGCATACCGTCGGTGCCAAGCATTATGCGGTCGCTTAACCCTTTCGAATTAAAATACCCGACCCCATTGTTGAGGTTGCTTTCCATATTCTGCACCACCCATGCCGGTGATTTGGCCAGCAGTTCACGTTCGTGATCATTCAGGTGGAGACAGTGGCCCAAAATGGTTTTCGGGAAGTCTAGCACACCAGCCTCGCTGAACCTTTCAACCACCCTTTTCCGGTAAACAGATTTACAATGATCCTGATCGGCCTTGTCTTCTGCAACATGCACATGAATACCCGAGTTTGTTCTGGAGGCCAGTTCTAACGCTTGTTGCAGGGTTTGATCGCTCACAGTAAACGAAGCATGAAGGCCGACAAGTCCGTCATGTTTAGAAAGGTAATCCGCTGTTTCATTCAGGCCATGTAGTGCTATGGCCATTCCATCGCGGTCGCTGATTTCGTAGCAAAGCAGGTGGCCAACACCTACTTCGTCGAAAGCTTTTGCAATTATTTCAAGGCTTCCTTCGACCGAATTGGGCGATGCATGATGATCGATAGCGAATGTAACACCATTTTTGGCGCAGGCCATGGCGGTTACCAGTGCGCTTGAGCGGATCATTTCAGGGTCAAGTGCTTTGTCGAGTGTCCACCAGATGTATTGCAGAATTTCCAAAAAGTTCTCAGGATTCTTTGCGGGAGCTCCCATCCCGCGCGCCAGTGCCGAATACACATGGTGATGGCCGTTGGCAAAGGAATGGGTAATGTACTTTCCGGTACAATCAATCACTTTCCGGATATCCCCCGAAGGTTCATATTCGGTGAAAAAAATATCCCCATCAATTCCTTCTTCGACAAGGATGTCGGTTTTGGTGAATTTGAGTGTGGTAGGGTGGATGTAGGTTCCGTTGGATAGAAGAATGGACATTATTTACGGTTTACGGTTTACGATTTTTAAGAAAGTATTTTACTCTAGTTTATTTTTTATTTTCTCTTTGAGTTTTGATCTTGAAGTTATTAAGGATTTTACGATTATTGAAAGTAATATATTTCCCTCTTTCAACGCGGGGTCTATTTGTCCGCTACACTCAGGATTGAAATGCTTTATTAATTCCAGAAAAAAAATGGATTCATCCGTTTCTTCTTCAACAATCTTAAGTTTATTTATGAAATCAGGCGTTGATTTAGCTATGCAGGCGGCCCTGTAGTTTGCTCCGGTTGCGCGCTGGAAGATCTGATCAGCTGATTTGAAAAGGCTGAGTTTATAGTATCTTTAGGAATCGATTTTATGATCATTGCTGATTGAATAGCAAACAGCCTGAATCTTTCTTTCAATTCATCACTGGTCATAGCCCTTGTTTTTAGGTATTAAGAAACATACAACTTTGGAATCAAATTCTGCAATTGTAAATCGTAAAAACCAAAGCTTCTCATTTCTTCAAAGGTAACTTGAACCTTCTTTTTCCATCAAAAGCACACATCGCATTCGCAACCGCTGCGGCAGTCGGCACCAGGCCAATCTCACCAAGACCTTTGGCACCATAAGGGCCAACAGGGTCTTTAACTTCAACCCCTAAAACTACCACTTCAGGCATATCTTTGGCCCTCAGAATTATCAGGTCGCGCAGTCTGGATGAAACCAGGTAGCCATTTTCCATGGGCAAATTTTCCGTGAGTGCATAGCCGAGTCCCATGTGCACAGCGCCCTCAACCTGCCCTTCAAACATCAAAGGATTCATTATTTTTCCCGCATCGTGGGCAGCGTAAACCGTTTCGATTTTACCTGCTTCATCCAGTACAACCAGTTGTGTAGCATAGCCATAGGCAAAATGGGTAATAACCTCAGGAACGTCTGCGCCAGGTTTTGTAGTCCAGTCGCAGGTGTAGTTTCCTTTGTAGGATTTGCCCTTGAGCTCCTTTATGGTGTGCGCTTTTAAATCTTCCCTTATTTTTTTTGAGACATCCAGAATGGCATTCCCCAGCAAAGCTGTTGCCCTTGATGAGGTCGTCATTCCGGTTGCGATGCCGGCTAAGGTGTCAACATTCACTTCAACGATTGCTGGATTTATGCCTGTTTCTTCGAACAGAATCTGTTGAGCAAGGGTATGAACGCCTTGTCCCATTTCGGTCCAGCCATGTTTGAGCAATACGCGGTTTTCCGAAACAATTTCCACGATCACATCACTGTAGTCAGACATTCCGTTGCCAACGCCGCTGTTTTTGATGCCGCATGCAATACCTTTGATACCGGCTTTGTCGTAGTATGGTTTTACAGCTTCGAGTGTAGCCCTTACCCCAACGCCTCCTTTTAGCATCTGACCGGTTGCTGTCATTTTACCTTCAGTAAGGGCATTGTTCCATCTTATTTGCCAGCGGTCGAAATGGCCCTGCCGGCAGAGATCATCAATGCAGCTTTCGAGGGCAAATGCCACCTGATTGGCACCGAATCCACGCATGGCACCACTCGGGATATTGTTGGTATAAACTGTGAGGGCTTCGAGGTTAACACATGGGAAATGATAAGCACCGCTGGCATGACCTGCCACCCGTTCCATCACCTTATTGCCGACCGAAGCATAAGCGCCTGTATCGCCAACAGCGTACAGTTTCAAACCTGTGAAGTTACCGTTCTGATCGCATCCGATTTTAATATCCATATACACCGGATGCCGTTTGGGGTGCATCCGGATGGATTCATCGCGGCTGAGTATCAGCTTTACGGGTTTCTGCAGCAAATAAGCGAATAACGCAGCATGACCCTGCACAGTCATATCCTCTTTACCGCCGAATCCACCACCTGTTGAAACGAGACTAACACGCACATCTTTCTCGTTCAGCCTCAGTACTGATGCAATTTGCTGACGATCAACATAGATACCCTGTCCATTTGAATACAGGTGAATGCCGTTATCCTGTGGCCTGGCTATTGCGCCTTCTGTTTCGAGAAATGCATGTTCGATGCGCTGGGTCTCGAAGGTGCCGCCCGCAACGAAAGCTGAGCCGGCAATAATATTATCTGCATCGCCGCCACGGTATATCCTGCATGTGTCGAGCAGGTTCGGCTTTTCGGGATGTACCTGTGGAGCATCTGAGAGTAGGGCTTTTAGCGGTTCAGTTACCGGCGAAAGTAATTCATATTCCACCCGGATAAGGCTTGCAACCTCACGGGCAATTTCCTCCGATTCGGCGACCACACCTGCCAGCACATCGCCTATGTATCGGGTAGTTTCACCTTCAGCTATCATCAATGGCCAATCTTTAAAGATAAGACCAACGTAACGTTCTCCGGGTACATCTGCCGCAGTAAATATCCTTACAACTCCTTTTACATTCATAGCGGCTGACAGGTCGATATGCCTGATCATGGCCCTGGGGTGGTCAGAAAAGCGAAGTGCCCCGTAGAGCATTCCTTCAAGCGTTAAATCGTTGATAAACCGTCGTTTGCCGATGGCCATTTCAAAAGCTTCATACTTTGGATAAGAAGAACCGACAGTTCCGTCAATTTTTTGTGCCTCAGATGGTTGGTGGTTATTCAATCGGTATGCTGCTTCGGCTATAGCATCAACAATCTTTACATAACCGGTGCATCGGCAGAGGTTAAGGGTAAGCGCATGTCGAATTTCATCGCGGGTAGGATTTGATTTTTTCTCTAACAGAATCTTTGTCCGCATCAAAAAGCCTGGTGTGCAAAAACCGCATTGTATTGCACCTTTATCAACAAATGCCTGAGCAATAACGTCACGAACAGCTTCAGGAATTCCTTCAAGTGTATGTATATCTGCATTTTCAAGCTTGCTCAGGGGTGTCAGGCACGAGAGCTTTGCTTCACCGTTAATTTCTACCATGCAGGCCCCGCAGGCACCCTGACAGGAACAGCCGTCTTTAACTGATGTAACGAACATTTCCTTCCTCAGGAAGTGCAACAGCCGGGTTTCAGGGTTCCCCTGGTAGCGTATGGTTTCACCATTGAGCCTGAATTCTATCATGAATTTAATAGTTTACAGTTGCTTCACGCAGCCTAGCGATGACGCAAAAATTATTTAAATGGTTTTTTATCAGACTTTGCATTTCATTAAGTGCAGATTCATTTTGCAAACGAAAGAATCATCTGACCGATGATGTGCTATTACACTTTTCCATTCAAAAATTTTTCAATGCTTTCAATATCAGGAGAAACTGCTTCAGGGATGCTGAGCAGTGACTGTACGGCATTCAAATCTTTAAGCCCGCTGCCGGTGAGCAGCACCACGTTTTCGGAGCCCTGGGTTAACTGCCTGTCTGATTTTGCTTTCAGATATCCCGCAAAAGCAGCTGCAGCTGCAGGTTCGGTGAAAATGCCGGTAGTGCGCGAAAGTTGTGCCGAAGCCGATAAAATCTCCTGATCACTCACACGCATTACCTCCCCATTATAGTTGCTAAGGTACTGTGCAGCCATCCTGAAATTCCGTGGAATATCCACCGAGATGCTGTCGGCAATGGTTTTGGCTGATTTCATAGTGAATCTGTCATTACCAAGGTTATCAATCAGGTTGCTGCTACCTTCGGCCTGCACAGCTACAATGGTGGGTATCCGGTTGATGAATCGGAGGTTAAGCAGATCTTCAAAGCCTTTGTAAACGCCCGAAATTATCACGCCATCGCCTACAGGAACAAAAATGCGGTCGGGCAAGTGTTTATTCAACTGACTAAAAAGCTCGAATGAAACGGTTTTCTTACCTTCAATGGTGAGAGGGTTATAGGAAGTGTTACGGTTATACCATCCAAACCGGTGGCTGGCTTCAATACTGAGGTCGAAAGCCATATCGTAATTCCCGTTAACCGGAACGAGCACCGCCCCATACATCAGAATCTGGGTAAGTTTGGCTTTGGGGGCTTTGGCCGGAACAAAAATTATGGCTTTTTGTCCTTGGGCTGCGCACATTCCGGCCAGTGATGAACCTGCATTTCCGGTTGAAGCAGCCACAATGGTATTGATGTCGTTTTCTTTAGCAAATGCCGAAACCAGAGCCGAAGCGCGATCTTTAAATGAGAAGGTCGGATTTTGAGAATCATCTTTAAGATATAACCCGTGGTCAATTTCTTCTTCATCGGGGCGGCTGATATTATAAAGCGGTGTTTTTCCGACCTTCAGAAAGGGCAGGTTCGCGGAATGCTCTATCGGTAATAAATCGATAAACTGAGTTTTTTCAAGTTGTTCAAATGTTATTCCTGCAAGCGCTTCAAAAGGGTAGGAAATGTTCATCACTCCTTTTGGAGGCTGCTGCGGTTGCTGCTTCGCGCTGCATTCAGGGCAGAGATATACTATACCTCCTGCCGGAAACAGCTTTCCACAATCGGAGCAATGATATGTAAAGGAGGTTGACATTTTTATTGTAGGTTTACGTTTTCAGATTTGTGTCTGATGATTTTAGCATGAAAAACGAAAAATCGTTAATGAAAAATTAAAAACGGATTCAGATTTTCTGGCTCACATAAAAGTGGTCTCTGAAAATTGGAATTCACCGCAATTAAATCTTCTTACAATGCTTTCAACACCCCGGTTTCTTCATTAAACGCATTGATCATTTCATCCCAGTGAAAAGCCTGGTTAAACTGTTGCTCCCATATATCCCGGTCGTACCAGAGCTGATTAAGGTCGCCAATTTCTTTAGCCTGTTGTTCAATCCATGTAAAATATTTCAGGTTATGAATGGCTTTTTTATCTTGGTAAGTCAATTCTTTGGTGTGATCGGTGCTTTGACCAAGGAGACATTTTTCCATGTCTTTTGCCGCCTGAAGTTTGGTGTAATTTCCTTTTTCACTATTTAATTCAGCGAGCCTTGATTGGTACATCTCAGCTGAGTCGGTGGCAAGGGTGAAAATTACATCATCTGCAGTCATTTCATAATATTTGGCTGCTTTTATAGCCGAGAGCAGATTTGAAATACCCGAAATACCCAGCAGGTGCAAGTGTTCAATTAACGAGGTATCGATACCACAAGAATGAAGGTAAGCATGCCCCTCCGGTTCGTTGAATAGCCTGAAAATCCTCATACAATCTTCATCATCAATAGCAGTAACCATATCGGTATTTTTCGCATTATGCACCCAGGGCACATGTTTATCGCCTATACCTTCGATGCGGTGACCACCAAAACCGTTGGTCAGCAAAGTGGGGCATTGCAGCGCTTCGGAAGCGACGATTTTCATGTGCGGAAAATGCTTTTTAAGGTAATCGCCTGCGCCAATGGTGCCAGCTGATCCGGTTGCTGAAACATAGGCTGTAAGCTGACTTTTGCAATCCTTAACAGAATGAAAAACTTCTTCAATAGCCGGAGCGGTTACATTGTAGTGCCAGGTAGGATTTCCAAACTCGTCAAACTGGTTAAATATCACACAATCAGGCCTGTTGCGGCGGATATCCCAGCATTTGTCATAAATTTCCTTAACATTCGATTCGCAGCCCGGCGTGGCTATTACTTCTGAACCTATATCGCGGAGCCATGAAAACCTCTCTTTACTCATTTCCTCGGGGAGGATTGCCACGGATGTAACGCCCATAAGATAGGAGTCGAAAGCGCCACCACGGCAATAGTTGCCGGTAGATGGCCATACTGCCTTATGATAAGTAGGGTCGAATTCTCCGGTTATAATGCGTGGAGCCAGGCAACCATAAGCAGCCCCTACTTTATGGGCTCCAGTAGGGAAATATTTGCCAATCAGTAGCAGGATCCGGGCTTTTACACTGGTAATTGATTCGGGAATTTCAAGATAATTTACATCACCATACAATCCGCCCTTTTCTAACGGTTCATTTTTCCAGGTTATGCGAAACAGATTGGCCGGATGCAAATCCCACAAGCCAATTCCTTTGAGACTGGTCTTGATTTTTTCAGGAATGCTATCAGGGTTGCGCATTTGGGCAAAGGTTGGCAGTACAATGCGCTTTTCGCGGAAACGCGCTATGGCTTTTTGGCGAACTTCGGGATTTACAATGTGATCTGAAAGTGGTATCATAGGATTAATATTTAGTCATTAACACAAACGAATGCAAAAGGCAGTTTTCAGAGGTGATGGATATTGTCAAGCAGATATTTCATTTCACTTGCTTTGCCAAGATTTATAGGGATGCTTGCATGGGCATCTACTACAATATTTCCGGGCTTAAAGTCTGCGTCAAAAGTAACAGTTACGTCAGGAGTTTCATATTTGTAACCGGCGGACTGTTTTGTGAGTCTGTATGTTATGCTTCCTGCACGGAAAAGGAGTTCAGCGTTTTGGCCCGAAGTATCAAGAAAATAGGTGTTGTCGCTTGTGTCGAAACTTTCTTTTGTAAGGTTGAATCTCGGTTTATCCCGAAAAGGAGAACCAGAAGTTGGACAAAAAGTGGTGCAGTTGCCGCATTCGTTGCAAAAATCTGTGATATTAAGTATCTGAATAGGTTGTTTAATATCCAGTTGGTTGATTTGTTTGGAGAAGTATCCCTTTGGTGCGTGTTCGATACTCCAGACCGGAATCGTGGTTTCAGGAGCAGCGTAATAGGTGTTGGCCCTGTTAGGGCATACGCTTACACAAACATTACAAATTTCGTTGCACAGCAAGCATCGGCTGGCTTCTTCCCGTGCCTGCTGATTTGATAATCTGGTTTGAAAACCCCGGATGTCAGGGTTTATCATGATGCGTTTTGCCTTACGGATTGTAAGATTGCGAACTGTAGTGTTTTTATCCGTTTGCAATGCCTTTGCTGAAATGGGGAAACCCGATTTTGCAGCAATTTCAGCAGCTGCCTTACGCCCATCGCCTACGGCTTTAACAATGGTAGCAGCTCCGCGCATGGCGTCACCTCCGATAAAAACATTATTGAGCCGGGTTTCGAATGAGTTATTTCGTGTTTCAAGGTCAGAAATTTCGGCAAAATCAATGTCTATTTCTTGTCCGAGTGCCGGAATAATAATGTCGGCCTTAAATTCAATCAATGCATCGCCGGTTTTTACAGGAACCGGCCGCTCACCGGTTTTAGCTGCTTCTAAGCGCATGGCAGCAAATGACATAGCTACAACTTTTCCTTCAGAAACGTGAATCTTTTCAGGCGACAACAATTCGGTAAGCTCAATATTTTCAGATAGAAGTGCTTCAATTTCTTCAAGATCGGCAGGCATTTCGGCACGCGACCTGCGATAAATCACTCTGACACTACCTTTGTCGCCTATCAGCCTTTTTGCTGAGCGTGCGCAATCCACGGCAGTGTTACCTCCTCCAATCACGAGCACATGATTACCCGAAAGACTGAGTTCGCCTTTTTTTGCATTTTTCAGAAAATCAAACGGATTGAGCACGCCTTTAGCGGTTTCACCTGCCAGGTTTAGCATTCTGAAGCGTTGCGCTCCTGCCCCGATGTATATAAAGTCAAAGCTTGTCTTTAGTTTTTCAAATCCCGCCCTGTCAACCACTGCATTGTAGTGTATATTCACACCCGATTTTTCAATGCGTTCAATATCTCTGTAGAGCAATTCCATTTTCATCCTAAAGCTGGGAATTGCATCGTAAATCATTCCGCCTGCTGCTGATTTCGATTCAAAAATATCAACGCTAAAGCCTGCCTGACGCAGAAACCAGGCGCACGACAGACCTGATGGTCCGGCTCCGATAACCGCTACTTTTTTACCATTGTATGGGCTGTCAATTATTTCAGGAGATTCTGCATTTTCAGCAACATATAACTTTATGTCTCTGATTTTTAAAGGTTCATCGTAATTAATACGGGTACATTTTGTATCGCACAGATGATCGCAGGCTGAACCAAGCACATTCGGAAAAGGATTCTTACTCAGAATATCCTCAAAAGCTGTTTTTAAATCGCCCTTTGCTGTGTGGTACATATATTCAGGAATATCCTGATTGGTAGGGCATTCGGCGGAGCAGGGAGCCTCAACACAATCAAAAATGCCGAGTTTACGGCCCGATTTAATGTTTTTTTCAACAAAGGGGTTGTTCATGTATGCCATATTATCCAGCACGGTATCTGCATATTTATTCAGGAAATACAAAGCATTTGTCTCATCACCGGAAGTAACTTCATTAAGGTTTTCAGTGTATTGAGCCAGCCTTCCATAGCCACCCGGTTTGAGTAAATCTGAACACACGGTTACTGGGTGAAGTCCGCACCTGACCAAATCAGCAATGTTAAAACAATCGGCACCGCCTGAAAATGAAATAGCCAGTTTACCGTTGAACTCATTCTGAAGTTTACGGGCAACGTTTACACTTATCGGATGCAATGCTCTGCCGCTCATGTACATCATGGTTTCATTCGCCGGAAATACATTTTTATGATTCAGGCTCTCGAGTGTATTTGTGAGCTTTACTCCGAAAACCAGATATTCATTCTGAGCGGTTAGTTGCAGGCGGCTTAACATCCCGATGGCATCCTGATATTTCAGGTCATGTTCAAAGGCCTCGTCGGGCACAGTAGTTTTAAATCCGAGCCGATTGTTCAGAATGTCGCGTAACCCGGTTCTTCCGAGCAGGGTAGGGTTAAGTTTAATAAAAGTGTGCAGTTTTTTTTCACGCAGCAGATAATGCCCGATTTTTTCAATTTCATCCGGCGGGCATCCGTGCATGGTGCTTAGGGTAATATTGTCGGATATGCAGTCGGGGATTTCAACAAGAGAAATTTCAGGATAATGGATGACAAGGTCATTTATCATTGCATTTTTCTCAATCCGGCAATCCGTCATTTTATCAAGAAACCACTGCACATTGCTGTTCTGAATGCCTTCATAATTATAACCAACGCTCATATTAAATACAAATCCGCGGTTGAGGCTGTTTTGCCCAAGCCTGTGCCTTAGCATATGGATAAGTATCCAGGCTTTAAGGTACTCATTGAATGATTCGTGAATGCGCAATTCCTGCGACCACTCGCAGTTGTATCCTTCGTCCTGCATATCGATGCAAGGCTTCGAAACGTTGAGTTCGTCCAGTGTTTGCACCGTTTTTAGCTCAATATAGGATGCTCCGCATAACCAGGCAGTAATAATATTCTGCGCCATCTGAGCATGCGGACCTGCCGCAACTCCCAGAGGAGAAGCCAGATTCTGGCGAAAAACCGGCCTTGATGGCCCATGGTATCCCGCTGGGTCGAAAAATAATTCAACCGGAATGCCAAAAACCTCGTTTCTGCTACGTAGTTCATTATCAATCATTCGGTATAATTGCAGAATGGGAGCGGGGTGGAAGTGAGCAGATGTAGGCATATAAGGCCGTGCTTAATTAATACATTTGTAAAAATAATAAAAAATGCAAAGCTTGTCCGATTATTCAGGCATTTCGTGTGTTATTACTGCAGCAGGCCTTTCTGAACGAATGGGCAAGCCCAAAGCTCTGCTGCAACACACGGTGCATCATACATTTTTATCGGCGATTGTGAAGGCCTATTGCGATGCCGGAATCATAAGGGTTGCTTGTGTTTATAGTCAGCCTGAAGTTGGTGCTGCCATTGATGTATTAAAAGCTGAAAATTACTGCATTATTCCGGTATTGAACAGTTCACCGGAATCAGGCCGCTTACAATCAGTGAGGCTGGGTATGATGGCTTTGGGCAAAAGTGAGGCTGTTTTTATTCAGAATATCGATAACCCATTTATAACTTCTGAAACCATATTGAAAATGTGCCAATTAACATTGTCTGCAAAAGTTGTTGTGCCAAAATTCAACAATAGTAAGGGGCATCCAGTGCTTGTATCAGCCGATGTTTGTGAAGATATATTTGTGCATACCGGAGAGAATGAGCGGCTTGATCTTGTTTTAAAGGCTTACAGGCAGCATATGTTAGAAACAAATGATGCTTCGGTACTTATTAATATTAATACTCCCGAAGATTATTTTAAATATTATCAAAGATATCCGTGAAAAAAAAACGCCGCGGCTTTTTAGGGCCGCGGACGTTTAAATTGTTGTAGCCAAATCCTAGTTATAGGCAAAAGTAACCCCGTAGTTGCCATAATACTGACCTGTGGACAATTTTTCACCCGCATTGGCAACCATGTTCAATGACTGATTGCCATCCTGGTCTGAGATTGTCGACATTGAGGAGCCTAGTGGAAGTGTATCAAGCATTACCAGCTCTCCACTTTCCTTCCACAGGCGGGCGTTGTCAACCACTACACTGAATGTCGACAAGGCTTTACCCGAAATGTTGAATGTCCCTAATTCGATCTGATTCAATTCTTCACCGCTTATCAGAGGGTCGCTGTTTTCGATATACCGTGCCGATACACCCTCAACTACCTCTGCACTTGCATGCCCGATAACCGAAACCTGACCATTACACCACAAACTAAGAATGGCGAAGGTTAAGGTAACGAAAAGTGGACGATGAAGTTTCATTGTAAAATTTTTACAATTTGTTAGCTACAGATCAAATATAGGTATAAAAATTATCGGTTGTCAAGGAAATATGGAATCAATTTTTACGAGATCGTATAAAATATTACCAAAAAATTTTTGATAATTTATAAAACATTGAATAACAGTACAATAGAAAGTGTTTTTAATAAGTCTATAATTGTAAAAATATTTTACAATTTGTGGCAGGTATTACCTTTTTGATGATTTTGGATTAATATTTTAGACAAAGAGAAATTTGGTGTAAAAAAAATATCCACCTGCCGGCATTTGGCAGATGGATATTTTTTTGGAATCAGCGATACGTGAATCGCTAATTTTTTAATCCGTATTTTTCAATTTTGGCATTCAGGGTGGGTCTGGTAATTTCGAGAATACGGGAGACTTCCTGCTTGTTCCATTTTACCTTATCAAGTACTTTTTTGATATGAACGCTCTCGATATCGGCAATTGATTTAAGTTCAAAGCTTTCATCCTCTCCTTCCTTGTTCGGATTCATGAGCATGATATGTTCCTTTTCGAGTACATCGCTGCGGGTCAAAATAATAGCCTGCAGCAGAGTGTTTTCGAGTTCACGCACATTGCCGGGCCAGTCGTGATTCTTTAGCATTTCAATTACGCCATTCCCGATTTTAAGCACACGTTTGTTCAGTTTCTTATTTAGTTTACCCATAAGGTGTTTCACCAGTTCAGGAATGTCTTCCTTGCGTTGGCGCAGAGGCGGAAGTGCGATGGTGAATACTTTGAGCCGGTAGTACAATTCTTCGCGGAATTTGCCGCTTTTAACCAGTTCTTCAAGGTCCTTATTGGTAGCTGCAATAATGCGTGCCTGCATCGGAAGTGGTTCGTCAGCACCTGGTTTTTCGAATTCCTGCTCCTGAATTACCCTAAGCAGCTTTGTCTGAATATTATCAGTGAGTTCTGAAATTTCATCGAGAAATAAGGTTCCTTCGCCGGCTTGCTCAAATTTACCTTTTTTATTGTTGGTAGCTCCTGGGTATGCTCCCAGGGTATAGCCGAATAATTCGTGTTCGAGCAGGCTTTCGTTAAGGGTTGAACAATTAACAACTACCAAAGGATGTTCGCGCGTGATGCCACTAAAATGAATCAGCCTTGAAATAAGCTCTTTGCCTGTGCCGGTTTCGCCGGTAATCAGCACATTCACCTTATTGAGCGAAATGCGGCCTACATTTTTGAAAATCTCGCGCATTACAGGTGTTTTACCAACCAACAGGTTGTCTTCGATCGCTTTGCGGGCCTCAGGGGTGATGGTTTCCTGAAGATTACGGCTCTGCACGGATACTTCGAGGCCATTGCGGATTACATCCAGCAATTCCTGCATCTGAATGGGCTTTTCGATAAAATCGTATGCACCAATCTGTATCGATTTAATGGTAAGGGCCACATCGCCATGGGCTGTAAGCAAAATTACCGGAAGACCCGGCTGTGTTTTCTGGAGCTCGGTTATTACATCCAAACCTGTGATTCCGGGCATCTGATAATCAGTAACAACCAAATCAGGTGCCTGGGTTGCAGCCATTTCAAGCCCACTCTCACCGTCGCTTGCAGTGATCACTTCGTATCCGGCTTTTGTAAGAATATTTGTCAGTAAGGTCCGGATGATAGAATCATCATCAATAGCCAATATCTTGCTCATGATAATTGGAAAAATTTAAATGAGACAAAAGTTAAATTCAGCAGGTTCGGTTAGTCGTGAAAGGAATTGCCAACAATAGTGGGGTAAAAGTAACCTAATTTTTGAATTCTTGCAATCGGAGTTGCGGCATTGGGCTAAAAAATGACTGTATGAATTAGTAAGTTGCTGAAATACAAAGAGATAAAAAGTAAAAAAATTTTACTAACATTAAATTAATTGCCTCAAGCCAGCTACAGATTTGCTCCGGTTCTGCCTTTAAATTGTGTAACAATGGTATCGGCAGCAACATCGCTGCTAACCCAAATATTACCACCAATGGTTGCACGGTTGCCAATAGTTATGCGGCCAAGTATTGTAGCATTTGAGTAAATCGTCACATCGTTTCCAATAATAGGGTGCCTTGGTACTCCTTTCACAGGATTGCCATTTTCGTCGAGTGGGAAACTTTTTGCCCCGAGAGTTACCCCCTGATAAATCCTTACCCTATCGCCGATTATGGCTGTTTCACCTATTACCACGCCGGTTCCGTGATCAATAAAGAAATGCGATCCTATAGTGGCACCCGGATGGATATCGATACCGGTTTTACTATGTGCCAGTTCAGAGATCATTCTGGGTATAAGTTCGGCTCCGAGTAAATGAAGTTTATTGGCAATGCGGTAATGCGTGAGTGCCACCAGACTGGGATAACAGAGTATAGCTTCGCTGATGTGACGGGCTGCCGGATCGCCGGTATATGCTGCCATAGCATCTTTTGTAAGCGAATCTCTGATTTCAGGCAGCGCAAATATGAATGCCCGGCTTAGTTTCTGAGCCGAATGCCTGCACTGTGTGCAATCGGTTTGGTGCTGAAAGCAAAAAAAACAGAAACCCCGCTGTATTTGCTGTTCCAGCGTTTGGTGAGCCTCTTCTATTTTGTGCTCAAGGTATCCGGTTAATTCTACATCCTGTGGAACAGTTGTATCAAAATAGCCCGGGAATACAATTTCGCGAAGCAACTTTATGAGCTTTTCGATTTCAGCAAGGTCAGGCAATTCGGATACCGGAGGCCGGATGTATGACATGGGGCTGTTGTTGTCGAATTGTGCCAATTGCCTGGCCAGATCGATTACAGATCCTGAAGCAGTATCCATAGAATCAGAACTTAAACAAATCGGTACTCAGATAGCGTTCGGCGGTATCGCAAACGATGGTAACAATGGTTTTTCCTTCATTTTCGGGCAAACTAGCCAGCTGGATGGCTGCCCATACATTGGCGCCCGACGAAATTCCTCCCAATATGCCTTCTTCACGCATCATTCGTTTGGCAGTGGCTATGGCATTGTCAGAGGTTACTGCAATTACGCCATCAAGTACTGATGTATTTAAAACCTCCGGAATAAAACCGGCACCAATTCCCTGAATTTTATGCTTACCTGGTTGTCCGCCCGATATTACCGGCGAATCTGCCGGTTCAACGGCAAAAACCCGTACACTTTGCTTTTTCGATTTGAGCACTTCTCCAACGCCGGTAATGGTACCGCCGGTGCCCACTCCTGCCACAAAAATATCTACGGTTCCGTCGGTATCGCCCAATATCTCTATAGCAGTTGTTTTGCGATGCATCTCGGGGTTGGTTTTGTTGATAAACTGGTATGGAATAAAAGCTTTTTCCTGTTCATCATAAAATGCATGTGCTTTGGCAATGGCGCCCTTCATGCCCTGATCGGCCGGTGTCAATATGATTTCGCCTCCCAAAGCAGTAATCAGACTTCTGCGCTCTACACTGGCGCTTTCGGGCATGGTAATCATCAGTTTATAGCCTCTTTCGGCGCAAATCATTGCCAGCCCTATGCCTGTATTGCCGCTGGTGGGCTCAATAATTACGGTGTCCTGATCAATTAATCCCTTGAGTTCGGCATCGTTGATTAACGCGAGCGCCAGACGATCCTTCACCGAAAAAGAAGGATTGCGCGACTCTAGTTTTACGAGCACATTGGCCTTTAACCCGGCAGTTAGCCTGTTGAGCCTGAGCAATGGAGTTTTTCCAACCAGATCACTTATGCGGTCCGCTATATTCATGATGTCTTATTTTTATGAACAATTTAAATCTGGCAAATTAAACATTTAGCAGCCTGGTTAGTTTTAATTTCAGGCAGATATTTTGTTGCAGTGAATTTAATCCGCATTTTGTTTGAATTTTCACTCACTTATTTTTGTTACAAATGAACGAACCTTCTTTATCTAACCTTGTTTAAGGCATGTTCTCTTATTTGGAATGAAATATGATAAACACAAACATGTTTTTTGTATATTTGTACAGAAAACGCAAAAAATTATAAATCCCCCAACAATAAAAACACCAATCTATGAAAAAATTAAATCTTCTGATTGCTGCCCTGTTTATTGGAACTGCAGCGCTTGTTTCATCATGTACCGATAACAATTCGGAAACGGATCCGGGTCCATCACTCACCCTTAAAGGAGGAACAGGTTACACATCAACAGATGCCACCGTTCAAATCGGAACTACCATTAAAGTTGGCGTAGTTGGAGGCAAAAGCAGTGTTTCGGGCAATAAGCTCACCAATTTCAAATTTATTTACACTGCCAATAACATCCCTACCACTTTGCTTGATTCAACCCTCAATGCTGATTCATTCAACTGGGAAACCGACCTTGATTTTACAGGTGTTGGTACCGGCCGTCTCTCGTTTGAACTTACCGACAAGGGTGGTATGAAGGTTGAGAAATCATTCAATATTACCGTTCAGGGCCCTGAAGTAAAGAAATATTCGAACATCGAGCTGGGTTCGTGGAACGATCCCATCGGTAGTTTCTTTTCAACAAGTGAAGGTGTTGCATACAATGTTACCCAAACATCAACAGTGCCCAGCAATCAATCGAAGATTGACTTCCTTTTCTTCAAGGGTGTAACGAATGGTAACACACTGGCTTCGCCGGATGACATAGATGCCAATACCATTTCAGATCTTAAACTTAACCTCTGGACCAATAAAAATCAAACCCGCTTTAATGCCACATCAATTACAGCTGCCCATTTTGATGCAGTAGGTTCCAACTATGTATTTCCTAACTTCGACCTGAATAACCAATCAACCAAAGCCAATAACCTTGCGGTAGGAGATGTTATACTCTTCAAAACCCAGGGCAATAAACTCGGCCTTGTTAAAATTGTTAGCCTCTACACCAAGGGCGACAAAATGAAGGTTGATGTGATTGTTGAGAAATAATTCAACTCATAATTTCTACAAAGGCTGTCAGAAATGGCAGCCTTTTTTGTTATCAGGCTTTTGCCTAATTCACATGCGTAGTCGTGTCGGCTCATTTTTCGTACTTTTGCAGTTCCAATGGCCTGAATCATTACCTAAACCAGCATATCAGTGAGTCAAAAGCGTATTGTTTTTCTAGTTAATCCCATATCCGGGGTGAATCAAACGCGAAAGGCCATGCTGAGTGAAATTGTTTCATCTTCGCTCAATTCCAGGCACTATAACTGGGAAATACTTTATTCAGAATCGGCCGGTCATTTAACTGAGCTAAGCCGGGCTGCTGCTGCTGAATGTGCAGATATTATTGCTGCTGTTGGCGGAGATGGAACGCTTAATCTGGTAGCTGGCGGCATGATAGGTAGTAAATCGGTGCTGGCTGTTATACCCGCCGGATCGGGCAATGGACTGGCGCGTCATTTGAATATTCCTATTGATATTGCTGAATCGCTCAAGATTATCGGCAAAGGCAAAAAACAGTTGATTGATACCCTGACCGTGAATGACAGATTGTGTATTTCAATAGCCGGTGTTGGTTTTGATGCGCTGGTCGCCAAAAAATTCTCTGAAGAAACCCGCCGGGGTTTTTTCTCCTATTTTAAAATAGTAACCAATGAATACACTTATTACCGGCCCAGGAAATACCGAATGGAAATTGATGGCCGGCAGGTAGTAAGGGAAGCTCTTTTTGTTAGCTTTGCAAATACCAATCAGTTTGGGTACAATACAATTATATCGCCCGAAGCGAGTATTAGCGATGGGTTGGTTGATGTGTGTATCGTTAAAAAAGTACCATTGTGGCATGCACCAAGGGTTGTTGGCTTGCTATTGACCCGCAGGATTGATTCATCTGGTTTTGTTGAAATAATCAGAGCGAGAAATGTGAAACTATCACGCAATAAGAATAGGGAAGTCAATATTGATGGTGAGCCGGTTAAACTTACCAAAGATCTGCATATTGCTGTGAATCCAGGCTCGCTTAGTGTAATTGTTCCTTAAGTAAGATGTTATGGCTGAGAAGAAATACGGGAAAGTTAAACCTGAGGGAGTTGTTTATTCAACCAATCCTGACTTTGCTTATAATTATGGTAATGCTGAACCTGAAATTACCCTTCCGCCACAGCAGCAAAATCTAAAGGTAATGCTCGACCGGAAACTTAAAGGAGGGAAAAAGGCAACCCTTGTTTCGGGTTTTGTCGGATCAGAGAAGGATCTCGCCGATCTGGCCAAACAACTTAAAAATTTGTGTGCCGCAGGTGGAACTTCTACTGATGGCGAAATTCTGGTTCAGGGCGATTTTAAGCAAAAAATATACGATTACCTTATAAAAAAAGGTTACAAGGTAAAACTGGCCGGCGGTTAATTTAATAAATACCTTAAATCCGCACATCAACAATAGGTTATGACAGAATTCTTTCAAAAAAATCCATGGTTCTTTTACACGCTGGCCCTGCTGTTGCTTGTGCCTGCCCTGTTTTTCAATCTGGGTTATCTGCCATTAAACTTTCCAACAGATGAGCCAACGCGTGCAAATGTTGCACTTGAGATGATGCTCTCGGGCAATTACATTACCCCTACCATCAATGGCGATTTTTATTATAACAAGCCTCCTTTGTACAACTGGATTATTATTGCCTTTTATAAAATGGCCGGCAATACCTCCGAATTTACCTTAAGGTTGCCCGTGGTAATATCGCTGCTTTTATTCGGATTAACCATATTTCTGTCAGTGCGCAGGCACTCTGGTACCCGGCAGGCTTTTATTGTGGCATTGTTGTTTATTACCTCAGGCCGTATACTTTTCTGGGATTCATTTCTCGGACTGATTGATATTTGCTTTTCGTGGCTGGTCTATAGCTCATTTATGCTTATCTACCTCTTTCATCAGCGAAAGCAGTTGCTGGCTCTTTTCATGGTTTCATATCTGCTAACTGCCATTACTTTTATGATGAAGGGGCTGCCATCACTGGTTTTTCAGGGCATTACCCTACTGGTATTTTTCAGTTATAACCGTGAGTTTAAGAAGCTTTTTTCCTGGAAACATTTTGCAGGAATCGGACTGTTTTTAATGATAGTTGGCACCTACTATGCCATTTATATTCAGCATAATTCGCTGGAGCAGGTATTTACAACTTTGTTCAGGGAATCTGAAAAACGGACTGTTATTAATTATGGCTGGAGTCGTTTTGTAAGCCATCTGTTTACTTTTCCGGTCGAAATGTTCTATCACTTCTTTCCCTGGTCTGTCTTGTGGATTTACTTTATCCGCAAAGGGTTCCGGCGCGATTTGCTGAATCATCCTTTTCTGAGGTTCAATTTCCTGATTTTTATTTACAACATCATCATTTACTGGACTTCCCCAGAATCTTATCCGCGGTATATCTTCATGCTTTTTCCGCCGCTTTTTACTGTTCTAGTGTGGCAGTTTTTCGACGACCGTGCCCGTAATGGTATCAGGAGCAGGATTACTGAATGGTTTCTAATGGGAGTACTCATACTCGGTATGCTAGTGGCGATTCCAATGCCCCTGCTTGAGCAAACTTCTTTTGTGCCACATGCCTGGCTTAAGGCTTCGGTTATGTTTCTATCAATGACATTGCTGGCCGTAGCCTATTACAAACTGAAGGAGCAACGTATGGTTGTTTTTGTTTCTGCTATGCTGGTACTTCGTATCGGGTTCGACTGGTTTATCATTCCACCCCGCTTCGATGGGTTTGAGCAACACAAACTTATGGCAATAAAGGCAGCTCAAACATTGGGCAAGGCACCTTTATACATATACAAGAATTCGGAAACCGAGCATGCTACCACATTCTACATTAACCAAACAAAGCAGCAGATTCTGGCACGCAAATACTATAATTTCAATACCAGCGATATTTACTATCTCGACCCCAGATTGTTGCCCGATGATGCATATGAAACGCTTTATGAGTTTACCCTTTTCCGCAACAATCGCATTATCAGAATAGTGCGTTTAAATGAGAAAGGCGCTGCTCTCAATCTTCCTTATTTCGAAATAACCTATTGATTATGCAAATACTACAAATTGGAATCAGGGTAAAAGCCCTGCTCGACAAGTATGGATTTTCTGATAATTTTTCGTCAGGAATCCGCGACCTTACTGACTTTATCCTGATGTTTCTGCTGGCGGTAGTAATCTATTATCTGATGCGCTACATCGTGCTGGGAATTATCAGGCGTATTACCCGCCGTTCATCCACCACCTGGGACGATGCCCTGTACGATAACCGTGTTTTTCATAAATTGATTCTATTCGTACCGGGTCTGGTGATTGAAACTTTCAGCCCGTTTACACTCAATGAATTTCCGGTAGCGCTCAACTGGGTGATGCAATTAACCATGATCTACCTGGTAATTATCAGTTTTTTATCGCTCAATGCATTTCTGAATGCGCTCTACGATATCTATCAGGGCTTTGAAGTATCGAAATCAAAACCAATAAAGGGATATATGCAGGTGGTAAAAATTATCCTTGTTATGATTGGTTTGATTATCGTAATTTCAAGCCTGCTCGGACGTTCGCCATTGTACATGCTTGGCGGTTTAGGAGCATTTTCAGCCGTATTGCTGTTGATTTTTAAAGACCCGATTATGGGCTTTGTTGCCGGAATTCAGATTTCAGCCAACGATATGGTACGCCCGGGCGACTGGATTATGATGTCGAAATTTGGAGCCGATGGCACAGTTACCGATATTTCACTAACCACCGTGAAGGTGCAAAACTGGGACAGAACCATAACCACCATTCCTACCTATTCGCTGGTTTCGGATAGTTTTGTAAACTGGCGGGGTATGGAGGAATCGGAAGGCAGGCGGATCAAGCGGTCGATTAGTATTGATATGAATAGTATCCGGTTTTGCTCACAGACGATGATTGACAAATTTAAAAGAATCAGTCTGGTAAAAGATTACGTTGAACAAATGGAAGTGAATCTGGCTGAGTACAATACCAGAGAGTCAATTGATAGCACAGTTCTTGTTAACGGCAAACGCCAGACCAATATCGGGGTTTTCAGGGCTTATCTGGCTGCCTACCTGCGAAATAACCCACACATAAATACCGACATGACCTTTCTGGTAAGGCAGCTTCAGCCTGGCGAAAGCGGAATTCCGATCGAAATTTATGTTTTCAGCCGCGAAAAAGAGTGGGCCATTTATGAGAATGTGCAATCAGATATATTCGACCATTTACTGGCCGCTATTCCCGAGTTTGGCCTTCAGGTTTTTCAGAATCCTTCGGGAGCTGATTTTCGCGGGTTGATTCATGCGCAGCCGGCGATAGATTAGTGCGGCAGCGGGTGCGTAACCACTCGTAAATAGTGGTATTAAGCAGCAGCATAAACATTCCGTAAATTGTGTCTTCAACCGGTATAGTGCCCAGCCTGATACCCAGATTACGGGTATTGTCGTACCAAACTACAGGTTCAGGCGTAAAACTTCCGGTTAAAGCTCCGTTTACAATAAAGAACGGTATAAGGGTGGCAAAATACATCATGTAAAACCGCCCCAACCATTTTACCCTGAAAACAAAAACATGCAGTGCAAGAAACACTGCCATGCCTGCAAAAGTTACAAATGTGTAGGTTTTAAGAGGGTTTAATGCTGCGACGAATGCCAGCGTAGCAATCAGTGCAAGCGTAAATGGTCGGGCAAAAGCCGACAAATAGTCTTTTTTGATGAGGTATTCAAATGCATGATAGGTAAACATGCAGGCATAAGGGATGGCAATAAAGAACAACCATTCTTCGGCAGGCAGGTTTACAATGGTTATTCCCTGAAGATACCTTGGATTAAATCCCCAAACACCGGCTGCGGTTTTATAAATATCCCATGGAATAAAAATAAGCATGGTTCCTGTCATTGCAGGCAAAAGGTATTTCCAGTTTCGCTGAAACTGCAGCCTGCGATCGAAGGTAGCAATTAATGGGATTGAAAGAGATAGCAGATCTATCCAGAAATAATACGACACTGCTTAACTTTTTAGCGCCTGGCCGGAGCGGTTTTTCGTAAACTCTTCCATATAATATTTCATGGGAGCAATAAGAAACCCGTAATTGTAGTGTGCGTGCGGGTTGTGGTGCTCAAGATGCGCTTTAACTGTAGCTCTGAGGTATCGGTTCGAGAAATTGCGCAGCATTGGAATGCGCTGATGCACGTATACATCATGAAACATAAAATAGGCGAATCCGTACAGGAAAATACCTATTCCAAGGCTCAGCAGGTAACTGTTCGGACTGGTTACTCCAAAATAGATGAGCGCGATGCTGGGGACTGCAAAAATAATGGCAAACACATCATTCCACTCTACCTTGCGACCGTCGCGTATGTGGTGATCTTTATGAAGCACCCACAAAAATCCGTGCATTACATATTTATGTGTAAACCAGGCCATAAACTCCATAAAGAGGAATGCGCCCAATACAAGAATGATATTCAAAAAAAGAACCATTTCAGTCAAAATTAATTGTTAAACACTTAAAAATGAGTGTGTCAAGCTTCTAAATAAACAAAGCTGAATGAATGTTGTTCAGCGAAAAACTGGTAAAAACCAAGCTAGCTGATTTTGCTAAAATACTCCTCAACCCGACCAAACGCAATGCGAAACCACACCGTAAACCGGCCAGGCTCAAGTTCCATTTCGTAATGTATTTGAGGTATTGAAGTGTAGCGGTAAGCCTCAACTTCAGTAACATTTATTACTGGTGTGGTATTGCTGATTCCGATAAAAACGTGGTCAAATTCGTGTTCGGTAAGGTTATTGTCGAATGCAGCCTTATAAACAAACGAAAAAACTTCCTCAAAATCACAGTCGAATCCCATTTCCTCAACCATGCGCCGGTGGGCTGCCGCCGGAGTGGTTTCGCCTGGCCTGGGGTGACTGCAGCAGGTATTGGTCCAAAGACCCGGTGAATGATACTTTGAAAGTGCGCGCTGCTGAAGCAGCAATTCTCCGCTTGTGTTGAAAATGAAAACCGAAAATGCACGGTGCAGCACTGCCTCCCGGTGAGCCTGCATTTTTTCCATGCTGCCGGTAGGGTTGTCGTTTTCATCCACAAGTATCACAAATTCCTGTTCCATAGCTAAAGTTTGGTTACCGATGCCCGTAAAATGCTGTTTTTTTCGGCAGGTGTAAGAAAATCGGATGCTGATAAGAATGACAACATTTGCGCAAATATTTTACTGTTGCCAACATTTGTTCTGCCCTCTTCCAGATGCGAAAGCAAAAAAGCCTTGTCTTCGCCAATATGATCATTGTATCCCAAAAAACCAGGGGTCATGGTTTGCGTGGCAAACCGCAGAAACCTGATCTCAAAGTTTGAAGGTTGCAGCTGAATTGCTTTGGCCAAAAGTCTTTTTCCGTTGCGAAAATATGAAATTTTAGTTGCCGGATTAAAGATACAGGCCGGCGCAGCTGCTGATGCAGCCCCGTAATAGGCTATCAGCAATGGATCTGAAGGTGGATTATTTTCGAAAATGTGGCTCAGCTGCAATGCATTGCATTCATATGCATTCATGCCAAAATAGGTTTCACGCACCAGATTGAGGCTCTGCGCTTTTAGTGAAAGGCTGAAACTAAAAAGCGATAGTATTGCTACCAGCAATATTTTCATATCAGAACATATTGAGCTGATGCCTTACATAGGAGGTTACCAGCAGTTTGTATTTGGTGCGATTGGGTATTCTTATCCGTTCACGCATAATCTGAGAGGAGCGGGTTCTTTTGATTTTAAGAAACAGGTTGTAAAAGTTAACATAGGCCATGTAAACGCCAAATCGGGCGCCTCTTGGAAGGCGGCGTATGCCGCTTAAACCGTCGGCAAAGTCGAGGGCAATATCATCTTCTATTTTTTGCTTGGTCTGATCATCAAAATGGCTCAGGTCGATATTCGGAAAATAGGACCGGCCCAGACCCTGATAATCAGCTTTTAAATCGCGCAGGAAATTGATTTTTTGAAATGCTGACCCCAGGCGCATGGCTGAATGTTTGAGTTCAATGTATTTATCATTATTCGCTTCGCAAAATACCCTCAGGCACATAAGTCCAACAACCTCGGCTGAGCCCAGTATGTACTCTTCGAAGGCCGGCTGATCATAGGTAATGCCCTGAAGATCCATTTCCATGCTATGGAGGAATTTTTCGATCAGGTCACGCTCAATGCCATATTTGTTTACAGCCCATTGAAAGTTATTCAGTATTGGGTTGAGACTTATTTTTTCGTCGATGGCCAGATAGGTGTCTTGCTTAAAACGGCTAAGCAGTCTGGCTTTATCGAAGTTATGGAACGAATCAACAATTTCGTCGGCAAACCTTACAAATCCGTAAATGGCATAAATAGGATCGTGAAAGCGCTTGCTGAAAAAACGGATTCCCAGTGAAAACGAAGTGGAGTAAGTTACCGTAGTAAGCTTGCTCGACTTTTTAGAAATCATATCAAACAGGTCTTTCATAGGGTTAATTTTTGCTGAGTTTTACAATTTCGCTGGCGGCAATTTGTCCTGATATTATGGCTGGTGGCACTCCCGGGCCAGGCACTGTAAGCTGCCCTGCATACATCAGGTTTCGTATTTTTGGATTGCACATTGAAGGTTTTAAAAAAGCAGTTTGCATCAGTGTGTTGGCCAGGCCGTAGGCATTGCCTTTGTAGGCATGATAGTCATGCTCGAAATCGCGGTGTGCATAACTGCGTTTAAAGACCAAATGTTGCATGAGTGTTTGGCCGGTATATTTTTCGAGCCGCGACATCACCAGCCTGAAATATTTTTCACGAATTTCCTCGTTATCTTCAAGTGCGGGTGCCACGGGAATAAGCACCATCACATTTTCGTGGCCAGCAGGTGCAACGGTAAGGTCGGTTTTCGAAGTACAACTTACATAGATTGAAGGTTTGGCCGGCCACGAAGGTTCATCGTAAATTGAAGCTGCATGGCCGTCGAAATCTTCGTCAAACAACAGGGTGTGGTGATCAAGTTTTTTAATTCGCGTGTCAAATCCCAGGTAAAAAATGATTGAAGAAGGAGATAATACCCGTTTGTCCCAATAATTTTCTGAATATTTTCTTGATGATTCAGGCAGAAGTTGTTGCTCAATATGGTGATAATCGCCCGTAGCTATTACATAATCAGCCTTTAACTGGCCTGATGTGGTTGTAACAGATTGTATTTTTTTACCGCTTACTTCAAATGCTGTTACTTCTTCGTTGTACCTGAAAGTAACTCCAAGCTCTGAACATAATTTCTCCATGGCTTCAACAACCCTGTACATCCCGCCTTCGGCCGGATACCAGGTGCCCTGCACCATATCGCTGTAGTTCATCAGGCTGTAGAGTGCCGGTGTTGTATTTGCTGTTCCTCCCAAAAAGAGAACCGGGAATTCAAGCATCCGGTTAAGTTTCGGACTCTTGAAGAATTTATAGGTGTATTCGCCAAACGACTTGAGCAAATCGAGCTTTAAACCGGCTTTCAATATTTCCCAGCTGATAAATTCAGTGAACGAATGGCTGGGTTTTTTTACAAATTTTCCCATGCCGGTTTTGTATTTGTATTCAGATTCAGCCAGGAATCGCTTTAACGCATCAGAACTTCCCGGCTCAATCGATTCATACAACTGATAAATACCCTGGAGCGATGCCGGTAAAACAACTTCATTGCCCGGCCCGAAATATATTTTATAAGACGGGTCGAGGCGCGTGAGGGTGTAATAATCGCTCACTTTCTTGCCGAAGGTTGCAAAAAAATCTTCAAAAACTTCGGGCATCCAATACCAGCTTGGGCCCATGTCGAAAGTAAAACCATTGGCCGAAAATTTGCGGGCTCTGCCACCAGCCATGCTGTTTTTCTCAAGAACCGTTACCGCATACCCCTGAGATGCCAGCGTGGCTGCTGCAGAAAGTCCGGCAAATCCGGCGCCTATAACGATGGTTGTTTTTGCAATCGACATTTTTGCGTTTTATAAAGTTGGTTAGTAAACACACGTTGTCGATCTTTTGTTTAGACTTTCAATCGATTTATTAAACATTTTAACAATGTTTCTCTTAATTTTCTATTAAATTTGAAATAAGCCAATTAAGCAGCAGTTAAAAATGCAGGTTCTTATTACAATCGGCTTTTACTAAGCTTATATTTGCTGCGTTACTGATTACTACCGAAATATGGTGTGATTGCATATAGCCTTTTCTTTAAGTTAATTATTTGCATATGAAATTCACAAGAATAGCAATTTTGTTAATATTGGCATTTACTGCAGGTTTTGAAGCAGAAGCTCAGGATCCGTTTACCATCCTTAAAAAGATGGAAGACAAAATGAAGGGCGATAAATCGTACATGGAAATGACCATGACAACCGAGAGGCCCCGGTATACCCGCGATGTGAGTATGCGCATGTGGAATCTGGGCGATGACTACTCCCTTATTTTTGTTACGGCTCCTGCCCGCGACAAAGGTACAGGGTTTCTTAAACGCAAAAAAGAGATATGGAATTATGTGCCAACCATCGACCGAATGGTTAAAATGCCTCCTTCTATGATGTCGCAATCGTGGATGGGTTCTGATTTTACCAACGATGATCTGGTAAGGGGCAGCTCGACCATCAACGATTATACCCATCGTATGCTGCCTGACGCAGTATTCGACAATACACCCTGCTATGTACTCGAATTGATTCCAAAACCTGAATCAGCCATTGTATACAGCAAAGTTATCATTTGGGTAAGTAAAGATAAATTTCTTGAGCTTAAGGTAGAAAATTACGACGATCGCATGCAGCTGGCCAATACCATAATTCAGCTAAATATTGTTATGCTTGGCGGTAAAGAACTGCCTTCGGTTATGGAGATGGTGCCTGCTGACAAAAAGGGGAATAAGACGCTCATTACCATCCATCGTATCGATTTTAATCCTAAAGTGGACGAATCTTTTTTTTCGGTTCAAAACCTGAAGAACATCAAATAATCCCGGAAGATATTTTCCGGCAAGCAGCCTATGAAAGTTATACTCACACTGGCATGGCGGAATCTCTGGCGCAATAAGCGACGGACTCTGATAACCATAGCATCTGTTTTTTTTGCCGTAATCATGGCCATCAACGGGCAATCGTTCCAGAAGGGCAGTTACGAGCTGATGATCAGCAATATGGTTAAAATGAGCACCGGCTATATTCAGATTCAGGATGCGCTGTACGAAGATGAACCCTCAATGGACAATGCCTTGTTGTATACCGATTCACTGAAAGAATACATAGCTGGCTTTGGCAATCAGATTAATTTTACCGTACCAAGGCTTCAGGCGTTTGCGCTGGCTGCCACAAGCAATAGCACTAGAGGTGTTATGGTTACCGGTGTTGATCCGGGCAACGAAGAAAAACTCAACGCATTCAGCAAACTGCTTGTTCAGGGTCAAATGATATCAAACACCGATTCATCGGTTATGCTGGCATCAGGACTAGCAGATATTCTGAAACTTAAGCCCGGCGATACCGTGGTTATGATAGGCCAGGGTTTCCAGGGAACAATGGCTGCCGGTAAATTCAGGGTAAAAGGTATAATGAAGCTGCGCCTTCCCGAAATGAACAATAATACCATTTATATGTCGCTTAAGGCAGCCCAGGGATTTTATGCAGCCGATAACAGGCTTACTGCATTGCTCATCATGCCGCGCGATCCTGATAAAACCAATGAGCTCGCCGGTGCTCTTGCCAAAGGCCTCGACAAAGAATGGTTCAGGGTGGTTACCTGGGAATATTTACTAAAGGATTTGCTCAGGCTGATGGAGTTTGATGTAGCCGGAAACCTGGTAATCATTTACATACTTTACGTTGTAATTGCTTTTGGTATTTTTGGAACCGTACTCACCATGATGATTGAGCGTTCAAAAGAGTTTGGCATGCTCATTTCGCTGGGGATGAAGCGCGGAAAACTGGCTGTTGTTTGTTTGCTCGAAAGTGTTTTTATCAGTTTTATCGGGGCAATTGCCGGGGCTGTTGCTTCATTTCCAATTGTGTGGTATTATCATTTTCATCCAATCAGGTTAACCGGGCAAATGGCCGAAATGATTGAGCAGTATGGATTTGAACCGATTATCCCATTTTCGCTCGACCCTTCCAATTTTACCACGCAAGCATGGATTGTTTTTCTTATTGCGTTCGTAATTGGGCTCTATCCGGTATTTAAAGTACGTAAAATGAGCATAATTGATGCTTCAAAACGCTAAAGTATGAAAACACTTCTGATTGTTTCTTGGCGGAATGTCTGGCGTAATAAATCGCGGAGCATCACAATTTTGCTGGCCATTGCCTTTGGATTGTGGGGGGGCATCTTTTCGTCGTCGCTTAGCGCCGGAATGATGAAACAGCGCTTTTACAATTCCATCGAAAAGCAAATATCCCACATTCAGATTCATGATCCCAGATTTACAAGAGATGATGATATACGGTTTTCGATTGCCGATGCACCGGCCATTATCAAAACCCTGCGAAGCGATTCGGTGGTTAAAACCTTCTCAGCACGAACCTGCTGTAATGGCATGATTGCCACTGCCACGCTCACTAAGGGCATTAGAATATACGGCATCAATCCCGCTCAGGAAAATCTTACAACACAACTTGCCCATGCGGTAATCGACGGACATTACCTTTCGGTAACCGGACGTAACCCCGTGCTTGTGGGTAAGCAGCTGGCCGATAAAATGAAACTGAATCCCGGTTCACGAGTAATTCTCACATTTACCGATTGTCATGGTGAAATTATCAGCGCTTCGTTCAGGGTGGAGGGGATATTGCGCACTTCAAACTCAATGCTCGACGAAACCCAGTTATATATCAGGCAAACCGATTTACAACAGCTGGCAGGTTTCAGGGCAGTGAATGAAATTGCCATTTTGCTCAACAATATCAATCAGGTAAATGCCTTTGCCGATCAGCTTCGTTCAAAATTTGAGGATGAAGAAATACGCACCTGGGGTCAGATTTCGCCTGATTTGCTGTATATGAACGAAATGGCCGGCGTTACACTCATGGTATTAATGGTAATTATAATGCTGGCCCTGGCTTTCGGATTGCTGAATACGATGCTTATGACCGTGTTTGAACGTACCCGTGAACTCGGCATGCTTATGGCAATTGGCATGAATAAAAGCAAACTTTTTACCATGATTCTTCTCGAAACCACCTATATAACCGTGAGTGGTTCTCTGGCCGGAATGCTCCTTTCCGGTGTAACTATCCTGCTTACTTCGCGGCACGGAATCGATTTTTCATCCGTAGGAGGCGATTCACTCAGCGAATATGGGTATGATGCCATTGTGTATCCCACGCTTTATCCCGAATTTTTTGTCAACATCATTATACTGGTGCTTATTACCTCCTTTGTTTCAGCTGTGTATCCCGCTCTTAAAGCGCTCAGGCTTAAACCATCAGAAGCTATCAGAAAAGACTAAAATATTTGCACATGAATATTATCAGCACGTATGACCTTGTAAAAATCTACAACCACTCTGTGGTTCCGGTTAAGGCACTTAATCAGGTTAATCTCGAAATTGAGCAGGGAGAGTTTACCGCTATTGTAGGTCCATCGGGCAGTGGTAAAACAACACTTTTGAATATGCTGGGCGGGCTCGATAAACCCACCACGGGCAGCATTCTGATTGATGGCACCGATATAACTGCAATGAAAGAAAGTCGCCTGATCGACTTCAGACTCAGAAACATAGGTTTTGTATTCCAGTCGTACAACCTCATCCCTGTTATGACTGCTGTCGAGAACATATCGTTTATCATGCTCTTGCAAAAATTTCCGAAACAACAGATGGAAAAGCGCGCCATGGAATTACTGGCACAGGTAGGGCTCACAGATAAAGCAAATGACCGGCCCAACAAACTTTCGGGCGGGCAACAGCAACGCGTAGCCGTAGCAAGAGCACTTGCCTCCAATCCCCGGTTTGTGTTGGCCGATGAACCCACAGCAAATCTGGATACACAGTCGGCTTTTAACCTGCTTGATATCATGCAGAAACTCAACCGGGATGAAAATATAACACTTTTGTTCTCAACGCACGATCAGCGCGTGATTGACCGCGCCCGAAGGGTTATAACCCTTGTGGATGGCTCAATTGCTGCCGATGAAAAATTCGACAGGTAATTTCAAACGTATGTTCGCTAAACTTTTATTCATTGCGGGACTGGTTGTGCTGATTATGGTAAGCACTAGCCGGGCATTTGCCGGGGCACCCGACAGCCTGAAATGCTTATCGTTGGCTGGATATTTAAAGGAATTACCTTATGCACAATTTGTAATGAATACCAAAACACAGGTTGACAATATTGTAAATCTGAGGCTTAACCTGAATGCGCAGCTGACTAAGCACACAAATGTTGTTGCTGAATTCCGCAACCGGTATATGGCAGGTAATTATCCCTGGGGCGATTCACTTGTAGTAGCTTCCTTTAAGGATAACAACGGGTGGATTAATGCCGCAACTGCATTTGCAGTGGGAAGGCATGGACTGGTGCATCTGATGGCTGATCGTTTTTACATTGAGCAGGTTGCAGGTAACTGGCAATGGCGGCTGGGACGCCAGCGCATTAACTGGGGAATTAATACGGTGAGTAATCCCAACGATTTGTTCAATACCTATTCGTTTTTTGATTTTGATTATCCCGAGCGTCCGGGTAGCGATGCAGTAAGGGTGCAGTACAATATGAGCGGCATGTCGCATGCCGAATTTGCCATTGCCCCGGCCAATCATATAAGCAGGGTGGTTGCTGCTTTTTTATACGCTACCAATATTCAGGGCTATGATTTACAGTTTATCGGCGGGGTTTATCACAACCGCCTTGTAGCCGGAGGTGGCTGGGCCAGCCATTTGGGAGGCGCCGGTTTTAAAGGTGAGATATCGCTTTTCAGCAATTTGTCAGGCAGCCAACGTAAAACTGATTTTGTTGGCGCAATTTCAGGCGATTTTATGTTTGGCAATGGTTTATATCTCATGGCCGAAGCCATTTACAACGGAGGTTATACGGCAGGTTCATATACCATTGGTGATATTTATAAACCCTTATCAGCCGACAATATTATTTTTTCCAGATATGCGGTAACTGCTTCTCTCAGTTATCCGGTTTCGCCCATATTGAATGCAAGCCTTTCGGGCATGATATTACCTGATATTAAAGCTTATTTTATTTCACCTGCCATCACCTGTTCAGCAATGAAAAATCTGGATATTTCTTTATCATCGCAATATTTTGCCGGAGAAAGTGTCATAAACAGCAATACGGGAATATTGGTGCTAATCGGAAGTTTGCAATACTCCTTTTGATGACCTTATTTGTTGTCATTAATTAAACAGCGATGCTATTACCTACATTCAACCATTGGTTTGCATACCAAATAATCCTAGTTTTGTCATATCTAAAAAGTACGATACGATTTTGCTATGAATAAACATCTTCAACGCACACTGTCATTGAGCATTATTGTTCTGATTGTGTTGTTTTTAATTGGAAATAAGGCTGGCTGGTTCGGGAAAAAAGCTGAAAATATAAAGCAGGCACAGCAGATGCAGCAGGCGATTCCTGTGAGTATAGCTGTAGCCGGTCCATCAGAACTTACCGACCATATAGTTACCACCGGCAGCATTCTGGCCGATGAGGAAGTAAATATTTGCTCCGAAATTCCGGGGCGTTTGGTTTCATTGCTGTTTACCGAAGGAACTGTTGTAAACAAGGGCGATTTGCTTGCCAAACTCAACGATAGTGAGATTCTGGCTCAAATAAACAGAAATACCTATTCACTAAAACTGGCTCAGGAGCGTGAGCAGCGCCAGAAAGCACTTCTTGACAAGGAAGCAGTGAGTCAGGATGTTTACGATCAGGTGCTTACAGAGCTGAATGTTCTTAAGGCCGAAGCAAACCTGCTGCAGGCGCAGTTGCAAAAATCGCAGATTGTTGCGCCTTTCAGCGGCACCATCGGTTTACGGCAGGTAAGCGAAGGGGCCTATCTCTCAGCCGGACAGCCCATTGTGCAACTGGCGAGAACCCAGCCTGTAAAAATTGAGTTTGCGGTTCCCGAAAGGTATGCCTCAAGCATCCACAAAGGCGATGAGGTTGAATTTTCGATTGATGGTAATTCAGAATCCTTTACAGCCAGAGTTTATGCCACCAATCCTGGTATCGACATAAATTCACGAGCCCTCCCGGTAAGGGCGCTGTTCGAAAACAAAACTCAGCAGGTGAAGCCCGGAAATTTCGCCAGCATCACCATCAGGTTGAGCCAGCTCAGCAATGCCTTGCTGGTTCCTGCTCAGGCCATTATTCCCGAACTCAGCGGCAACAAGGTCTTTTTGTTTAAGGCTGGTAAAGCAGTTCAGTCAAAAGTTACACTTGGTATACGCAATGCTACTTCGGTTCAGGTTACCAGTGGCTTGTCGGCCGGCGATTCGGTAATAACCTCCGGAATTCTTCAACTGCGCGATCAAATGCCGGTTACCTTACAATCAGCAGAGAAATAATATGAGTTTATCATCCCTCAGCATAAAACGGCCGGTATTGGCCACCGTATTGAGCATTGTAATTGTGCTCTTTGGTGTGATAGGCCTGGTTTCGCTGGGTATACGCGAGTACCCCAGTGTCGATCCGCCGCTCATCACCATAAGCACCACGTATGTGGGTGCAAATGCCGATATTATTGAATCGCAGATTACCGAGCCCATTGAAGAATCGGTCAACGGGATAGCCGGCATCCGTTCGCTTACCTCGGTTAGCCGCGACGGACGCAGCACCATCACTGTTGAATTTGATCTGGGTGTGAATCTCGAAACCGCCGCCAACGATGTGCGCGACAAAGTTTCAGCTGCAGTTGGCAATCTGCCTCCCGATGCAAACCCACCCATTGTTACCAAAGCCGATGCCGATGCCAGCCCTATTATTTTTCTTAACATTAAAAGTGGTCAGCGATCGCTGCTCGAACTTACCGAAATAGCTGATCGTACCTTTAAAGAACGCTTGCAAACCATACCGGGTGTTAGCCAGATTTTTGTGTGGGGTGCACGCCGGTACTCCATGCGATTGTGGATGGATCCCGAAAAAATGGTTGCGTATGGCATCACACCCATAGATGTGCGCAATGCATTGCTACGCGAAAATGTTGAATTGCCCTCAGGCAGCATCGAAGGCCGCACCGTTGAGCTTACAGTGCGAACCATGGGCAGGCTAAGCACCCCTGAAGATTTTAATGCCTTGCAGATAAAGCAAACAGGAGCCACAGTTATTCGTTTTAGAGATATTGGATATGCTGAGCTGAGCGCCGAAAATGATAAAACCATATTACGCCGCGATGGAGTACCTATGGTTGGCAATGCGATAGTGCCACAACCCGGATCAAATCATATCGAAATTGCTGATGAGTTTTATCGCCGTGTCGAACAGATTAAAAAGGATTTACCTCCAGATATTGAGCTTGGAATTGGATTTGATACCACTCGCTACATCCGCGAATCTATTAAAGAAGTGGAGCAAACCATTTATCTCGCATTCTTTCTGGTAGTCCTGATTATTTTCCTGTTTTTACGCGACTGGCGCACTACCATTATTCCTGTTATTGTGATACCTATTTCGCTTGTTGGAGCCTTTTTTATAATGTACCTCGCAGGCTTCACCATCAATGTGCTCACACTGCTGGGCATTGTACTTGCCATCGGATTGGTAGTTGATGATGCCATTGTGGTTCTCGAAAATATTTATACCAAAATTGAGATGGGCATCCCGCCGCTTGAAGCGGGCATCAAAGGTTCGGCTGAAATTTTCTTTGCGGTAATTGCCACAACTGTTGCACTGGCTACCGTATTTCTTCCCGTTATTTTCCTTCAGGGGCTAACCGGCAGGCTTTTCCGCGAATTTGGTATAGTACTGGCAGGATCGGTGATTATTTCGTCGTTTGTGGCGCTCACATTAACTCCTATGCTTTCAACACGCATCCTGAAAAGGCGCGAAAAGCACAATGTAATCTACAAACTGACCGAGCCATTTTTCAGGTCACTGAACAATGCTTACGCTTCATCACTCAGCAAGTTTCTTGAACGCAAGTGGCTGGCACTGGTTATCAGTCTGGCAGCTGTGCTCCTGATATTCGGTTTGGGCCGGCTGTTACCCTCCGAACTGGCTCCTGTTGAGGATCGATCAGGAATGCGCCTGGTTGCGAATGCACCCGAAGGAAGTACCTTTGACTATATGGACAACTACATGACCGAACTTACCTCAATGATTCGGAAAAAGGTGCCTGAATCAGATGCACTCATTACCATTACATCGCCCGGATTTGGGGCATCAAGTTCAGTAAATTCAGGCTTTATTCGTCTGCAACTGGTAAATCCCGATCAGCGTAAACGCAGTCAGCAGCAGATTGCAGCAGCCCTTATGAAAGATGTTTCGCAGTATACCGGTGCCCGAAGTTACATTGTGCAGGAGCAATCGATTGGCGGACGTGGTGGCGGACTCCCGGTGCAATACGTAATTCAGGCCCCGAATCTCGATAAGCTTAAAAAAATTCTTCCTGCCTTTGTGGCTGAGGTTGCCAAAAGTGATGTATTTGAATTTGCCGATCTGAATCTAAAGTTCAACAAACCCGAATTGCAGGTTGATATCAACCGCGATAAAGCACGTTTACTGGGTATCTCGGTTATTGATATAGCGCAAACCCTGCAATTTGGCCTGAGCGGACAACGGTTCGGTTACTTTATTATGGATGGTAAGCAATACCAGGTAATAGGGCAGGTTCAGCGCCCATACCGTAGTAAACCTGTAGATCTAAAATCGTTGTATGTACGTAGCGCCGGTGGCAACATGATTCAGCTGGATAATCTGGTAAGCAT
>Ga0172367_10000931_pt1 | contig 44140 bp, 82 predicted proteins | sample Lak10m_FD_114542 | JGI IMG/M metagenome (GOLD analysis project Ga0172367, IMG submission 114542) | Freshwater microbial communities from Kabuno Bay, South-Kivu, Congo - kab_022012_10m | ecosystem: Environmental > Aquatic > Freshwater > Lake | place: Democratic Republic of the Congo: South-Kivu...
AAAGTGCACCTTGTGGAACTGGGTTCGAATCCCAGCATCTCCACTCATACAAATGCAATAAAAAAATATTTCTTAATAGTTCATTCAAAACAGAAAAGGAGACAATCATGACCACATTCATCCAACTCTCCGTCATCCACGGAAACCACACGGAACTCTGCGAGCAGGGAGTGGCCTTCTTCGGACCCGACGGCTGCAACAAGATCCCCATGATCAAGGCGGTGCGAGACGCCTTCCCGGGTAGCTCCCTCGTGGAATCCAAGAACTTCGTGGACAAGTTGGTGCACGACGCCAACTACACGTTCCGCGTGGTGGAGCGCAAGAAGATCAACGAGATGCTCGCCCGCATGAACAACGAAAACTTGATGAAGACCCTCAGCTTCATCACCAAGTTGGAATCCGAACACCGAGCCAAGCTCGGATTGTCGGGGTTCTGACATGTTGAACTTCATCGGAGCAATCATTGCAGGGCTAATCGGATCTGCAATCTACGGACACATCAAATACAACAAGAGGTAATCATGCCCGAAATCAAATACAATTGCTATTTCCACACTTGGGAAAGATGGATGGATGGTGAAATCGTTATCGGAAATCTTCGTTTCATTTACGATTTCGTAGCTGAAGATAGTGGTGACCTCGGTGACGCCGATCACATCATCAACCCATTCAGCGAAGAAGGTGCCCGCAAGCACTTCGCTGACATGGGCATCCCCAATATCGAATTCGTATACCCCAACTATGACTATTCTGATGCAATTTCAGAAATGAACAAAGTTGATAATCTAATTTCCAACATCATCAAAATGACTAATAAAATAAGGAAAGAGGAAAACTGATGGAATATCATCTTTGTGAAGCAGAAACGTGCCGGCATAAGTGTGAGAAGGATGGCTGCGACAGTCATATTCTCTACCATGACGAGCCGTACTGCTTCACGCACAGTCCGGATTCAGGTTCATCGTTCAAAAACTACGACTCCAGAAAAGGAGGATGGCAGTGACAACTGACACCAAAATGACAACCATCAACACACCCAGGTGTTTCCATTGTCATGAAACTGGTGAACTGAAGATTCCTTCGGAAATCTTCTTCGCCGGCAAAAAGAAACTGGAACAAGGCGCTCTTATTCAAGAAGCCTTTCCTACACTGCATTACTCACAACGCGAACAAATCATGACTGGCATTCATCCCGAATGCTGGGAAAAGATGTTCGCAAAATGACATATGTACGCGAGAGGAGTATATGGATACCTTATGGTGTCTGTATACTCCTCTCTATGTATGTAATAAAAAATATCTCAATAGCCTTTTGGGGGGGACCCGGCGAAGCCGGGGGGGACCCATATGATAAGATATTATAAGCGCAGTAGCGATGGCTATTTGTGTAAAAAAAAATAACAAATAGCCCTATAGCTGCAAGCGGGATTTTGATGATTTGGGTGATCGTAGAACAAGACAAAGAAAGCACAGTCGTACACGGACCCTTCCATTCCCAATATGGAGCATCCGTATACAAGACTAAGCTTGAGTCTTATTCGCCGGCGCCCAAATATCAAATCCTCTATCTTATCCCAGAAAAAAACCTTCGAAGATAGGTTGCATTTCCCAACAGAGATGATATACTGGATGCCCGGAAGGAAAATCCAATACACATCTCGAAGGAGTACACAACAAGATGCCTAGACAGCATCAATCAAAATCCATGAAACAAGTCTTCAAAGAACTTGAAAGACTAGGTTTCAATGTGATACATAAGAAGTCAGGGTCCTACAGTATCTACCCTCCCTCCACGATACAAGGACCCATGTATACAACTCACGGGACAGAGTCCGCACTGCACCCCATGAGACGAGACTTCAAGAGACTCTATAACATCGAGTTGACCGTGTAGGATTATCCTACCAACTGGAGAGTCACGGTAGGGTTCAGGTGGTGTCCCTACCGTGGCCTCTAGCATTTTTGTTTCATAAACGAAAAAAATGAGACCTCTCGTGGGGGAACCCATATAAAATGGAATCCATATAAATTGCAGATATAAATCTGTCTTATTTAAAGACTCTGCACATGAGGATATCATATTATTATTATCCTTATACTTTTGTATATACAATAAAGAGAAGATAAGTATTCTTATTGGTTATCTTTACTTAGGATATACTGTCTACATTTTGTTTTGCCGGCGATTTTCTATCGCAACAGGCACACTCCCCCCTCCCTTACACACACTCACACTCCTCTAACCCTACCCAACTACACCTACAACCTACACAAACACACTCACTTTATAATCTATCAAACCCACCACTCAAGAAGGAAACCTATGAGCCAGAATAATATGGTTAACTTTATCACCTTGACAGACCTTGACGCAGATAAGGTTGAAGTCAATCCCGCATTCATCACAATGATGCGCAGAGACACCTATCAACCAGAAAAGGACGTAGAAATGCCCATGACGATGGTATATCTTTCAACTGGATTCCGAATCTATGCCCAGGAAACCCCAGAAGAGATTGCCCAATTGCAAATGCAGGCAGTTGCTAAAGTCATGAAAAGTTTCGTCAATATCACCGCAGACATGTTCGAAGAACTGGAAGAGGAGATCTAAAATGCCCTACACAAACACACTCACACTACAGCAGATCACCGATATGATGATGAGCATTAGCAATTCTCTCTACCAAATCTCCAAGAATACTACCAATATTCAACATAAAGATATGGTAAAGAAATTGTATCATGCTGCGGTCGAACTAGACCATCACATCGGTTACGCAATTCTAGCTATCAAACCCAGTACTCAAGAAGTAAACTGAGGAGATTTAATCATGATTAACAAAAGACAACTCACTGCTGCAGAACAAGAACACTGGGAGCACACAAAGAATCTAGTTAATGATTGGGCACGAACTACTGTGCCTAGTCAATATAACTATAATTCTCGGGCGACCTATTGGGGTTCTGCTCTGCGAGCAGCAATTATTAATCAAGATATGTATGATTTTGCCAGAGAGCGCTTTGGCGATCTTTGGGACTACACAGGAGACTAATATGAATAACTCACAACTCACCTATGCTCAAAAGCATGATTGGCTCGCCCTCGTAGCCAAAGTCAACATGTGGACAGTTGCAAACCGTCCCGATGAGTATATGTATAATTCCAAGCAGACTTACTGGGGATCTGCCCTTCAGGCTGGAATCATCACCCAAGATGAGTACAACCTGGGCAGAGACATGTACGCTCAGCTCTGGAATTACGTAGGAGACTAGCTTGCTAGAGCTATTTAACTACCTGTCTTTCATCTTTATCGCATACTGGACTCTCAGAGTCATGTTTAAGTAAAGGAGACAACATGCCCACATGCACCATGTGCAAACAGCACACCCCCAACGAATTCGAACCACACAGTGACACAATCCAGCCTACTGGCGGATTGCACATCGCCATCCACACAGGATATGGTATGATGACAGATCCCATGGACGAAGCATCTCTAGACGCTTTGACCAGTATCTGTCTATGCCATGACTGTTCCATCTGGTTTATTGACCAATTCCCTCAGGAATTTAAAGACAATTTCTTTACCGGCGGACATCCGGTAGAAATTTGTCGACAAGTGTCAACAACCCATATGGATGGCTGTCATTACTCTTGGGCATAACCATGCCCAAGGACAACCTCTCAATCCTTCAGCGTGTACACCGTAATCACGCTATGTTTCAAGACTATATTTCTGGGAGATCTATTATTAAGATTTCCCGGAAATATGGTCTAACATACGAGCGTACACGCACAATTCTCAAGGAGCATTCTATGCGACAATACTTTGTCATTGACTACGCAGACGACTTTGTCCTATATCGTGGTACTCTGCAAGACTGTGAAACTGTTCTTGAAGAGAATTACGCAGGACTAATGATCGTCGGATACCGGGATCTCACTCCCGGAATGATCAAAAGTTTGGAACTCCTTAATTCCAAAAACAATCCACCAGTATGAACACCACTAGTCAATTACATATTTGGACCAATAAGGATGACAGACGTCGCTGTATCAACTGCGACACACTTTGGCATCCTACCAAAGAAAAAACCCTCTGTACAACTAATAAACTTACATTAAAGGACATTGAAAATGTCGACTACAATTAATTTTCATCTTCCTCTTAACAACAGTAAAATTTCTTCAAACTTTAGTCTTTACGATCAAGGAGTAAAATTTACGACTGTATCTGTTAATTTCGGTGAAAATACTACAACTTATTTCTTTACCGACAGTTCACAGCTCCTGGACTTTACTAGGTCCATGGCCAGCGTTGTCGAGCAAGCAATAAACTTTCTTACCGATTCGGAAAACCAGCTAAATTCTGAAGATTCCTCTTTCTGAATTTTTGCTAAATCTGGTATAATATACCAGTTGCTTCCGTAGCTCAGCAGGATAGAGCGTCGGACTTCTAATCCGCAGGTCGTACGTTCGAATCGTACCGGGAGCGCTTCAAGAAAATGTATATCCAAAAATTTGGCCTATATTACGCCAACACCAATTTGGAAAACCCCACTGTAAACACCATAATTAGGAGATAATCATGTCTCAAATTTTCCAAACATTTAAAGACTGTTACCTCGTACACTATTACATCACCAGTGATAAGACAATCGAAGTTGTCAAAGCTTTCACACTCGTAGAGCTTTCCAACGAATTCAACGGTAAGTTCCTCGGAGCCAAGGGCTCTTCACGATACGGAATTAGGTTCAGCAAAGGCGCCACTCACATTGGAGTCTTTGACCTTTCCGATCCTGAAAACCCCCTCAAGCTACTTTCCATGCCATTCGATGACATCGAACCCATGAGCACTAAGCTTATCAAGTCCCGAGGAAACTACATCATTATTCGTCGTGGAGACAAGAACTACAAGTTCACCATCTCCGAATATGAAAGCAAGAGAGCTCAGAAGAAATCTATTTCCTCTGAGCCTAAAAAGTTAGATCCCCGAACAAACAAAGTAAATAAATCCCTGAAGAATTTCAACAACAAGAAGGCTACTTCATGAACATCACTTTGAATATCCCCAAAAGCAACATCAGCATCACCATTGAAGGTACTCAACCTGAAATGCACAGCATCATCAACATGCTGTTGCAAATCTCTAAGCCTCTCAATGCTCCCGCTATCCGCTTTTCCCCCAAGACTGCTGTGACCAGCAAGAAGGCTTCTGTTACCACTGTTCCTTCCGCTATTGATTACGAAGTGCACAATGGTCGAGCCTTCATTGCTAGCTTGTACGTCTATAAGTCCAGCGTGCATAGCCCCCATGGGCAACCCCGTTACGCAGCTGAAATGCTTCTAGACGGAAAGCCTCACAGCATTTCAGAAATCACCAAGGTTTCCAACGCCAGCTACCATAGCGTTATCAACATGATTAAACTTCTTCGTAGCGCAGGCGCAACCATTTTGGTCGACACCCGTTCAAAGAATGAATGGGAGTACACCTACACCTTGGTGTCTGTCCCCAACAAGAAGTATCGGGTACGCAAGCGTTCCAACACTGGCAAGCCCAGAAAGAACATTGTCAAAACCTCCGCTGACTTCAATGCTTCCAGCATTCTCAGCGGAAAAAAGGCATGACATAACAGATGTCGGTTGGTCTCTGTGATGCGTTCTCAACTGCCCCCCAGCGAGAATGCTCATGATCGGACTTTAGCCTCCTTTTAACGAAGATCATTTTGCGCTTCTTCGCAAGCAGAGATCAACCGGCAGCCCTGGTTCATACAAACATATGAACCAGAAAGGCAACCATGGTTGACGATACTACCCTTATGGAATCAGAATCTACTTTCTATGATTCCATTTCGCAGATTGCTGAAAAAGCAAAACTGCTTCATCAATATTCTCATCTACTAAATTTCACATCAACGACTGACGCAGCTGTTAACTTTAGGAAGTCATTTTATGCTCTCCTAAACATGATGAACAATATGAACAGCAAAACGACAGAACTCTTTGAAGTTCTTTGTCAGTCTCATGAATGTGAATACAAATCCTAAAATTTGTTGACTGCTCGAATTTATATACGTTCTAACCTCAACATACATATAAATATATAATTTGTAATGAACATATATAAATCTTGCAACAAATTAGATAAATTTTATCATTATACTTGCAATTTTATACAACCTTATATACCTACTTAAGGAGTATTTATGTCCAAGCAGCAAGTTATTGAAGAGTACATCAACACAATTGTTGGAGCAACTGTCACTACAATGGCACTTGTCCAGGCTACCAAGTGCAGTCTCCCAACTGTGTTGTCGTACATCAAGAACAACCCTTCTCGTTTTGAGAAAGTTAAGCGTGGAACTTACATGATCCGCGCTGCTGTGACATCCAACACAAACACCCCCAATACAACCCAACACGACTGGTAATTAATCAATATATTCAGTACTATTTGTGTTATCGTCTTAAAAAGGCGAAACGCAGGAGTGGCTGCGCATAAGCGGGCGGAACCCTTATGCCACTCCTTTCCAATTATTTGTCGGAAAGAGGACAACATGACTGACTACTTTAGCTCTAAAGGATTCAGAGAAGACTTTACCAATTTGTTAAAGTCTTTAGTGTTGATCTCCAAGAGAATTGAAGAACTCACTAATGAAATCAGTGAAGTTAATGATATTCTCCGTACAAATTTTAACAAGGAGAACTCCACTGAACACGTTGTTACACCACCCAATCCATGATATAATGAAACATGCCCTAACGGGCACGGGATACTAATTCCCACATGTAACAAGGATACTTGTGAAATGAGGAAAAACTTACCGCTGCCAATTAGATAGGCATGTAGACCTTGTTTCGCAACCTGCGATATACGTACCCTGGAAATTCCAGAGTACGCTTACCGAAAGGAGCGAACCATGGATATTCGGTTCAAACATATATATGAATACATATTCCAGTATAAACTAAGATTAGCTTGTGTTTTAGTATTATTGTTTATTGCAGTTTCGCTGGCTTCTTTTACTTCAAACAAAGGCGCCAACGAAACACTACAGCCACTTCCAACAATTCCTGCTACAACCACAACTAATCCACCTATACAAACCACAACCATCCCTCCACAAACTACGACAACACTTCCAGATTTATCTGGTGTTGACTTTGTGGCTTTAGCCAGATCAACCTATGGCAAATGTGGAGAATACCACGATCTTGCCATACAAGTTGGCTGGCCTAAAGAGGAATGGCCACGCCTTCAGCAAGTAATGTGGCGCGAATCACGTTGCACTACTGAAGCATGGAACGGAGCTGATGCTGGTCTTACCCAGATTAATCAGATCCATTCACAATGGCTTTCTGACATGGGATGGTCTCACCCCAATGATATGTTTAACCCAGAATACAATCTAACTTTTGCTTTGCGCCTGTGGGAAACCTCAGGCTGGAAGCCATGGAGATTTTCTGGTGCAACATGGGGTGATTGATTATGACTTACCGTAGATTAGTTATAATCATTTCAGCGCTGGTTTTATCAACTGGAATACTATTCACATCCAACCAATCAACATCTGCTTACTCTCCGACAAATTCAAATCCTCCGGTTGACTTCTCTCAAGTAAACTGGACTGAATTAGGCAGACTTATTTATGGAAAATGTGGCGAGTATCATGACCTTGCTATTCAAGCAGGATGGCCAGAATCTCAATGGCCAACCCTCAGCAAGGTCATGTATCGTGAATCTCGCTGCAATACCTTTTCCTTTAACAAGTCTGATCCCAACGGAGGAAGCCGTGGTCTCATCCAAATTAATGGATATTGGTGCAGAAAAAACAAATACAACCCTAACGGTTGGCTGCAACAAAAATCCATTCTAAACAACTGTGAAGACCTGTTTGATCCACTTACCAACCTGCGTGCAGGATGGGCAATGTGGCAATACAGTCAGGATCGAAACGGTTGCGGATGGAAACCATGGTCCACACGCTGTAAGTAATCAAACCATAGTTTAAACAAAAGACGAGGATGCCCCTCCTACCGAGGCGGATCTCCTCGTCTTTTGCTATATCCAAAAAAACACCATTTATGATCGGAGAATAATGTTCGCACTTATGATGATGCTCGCTATCGCTTCAGCGATTGTGGAGCTTACCTTTGCGTCCAAGTTTCCTGCTTGGCGCAGAGCAGCAAAGAAGAATAAAGCTGTTAACCTTGCTATCTCAATTGCCCTATCATTTGTATTGGGCATTATGTTTGGTGCAGCCGGCCTTATCGCTATGGCTGCAGCAATCATTTCTACTGTTATCGCTGTTCCCGGTTATGCCGTATTGGAATGGGCTTATGATTCTCCTGAAGCTCAAGCCAAAGGCGGTAACCTTATCAAGTATTACTCTGATAAGACCAAGACAGTGACCAAAGACACTCTTCATCTTATTTACAAAATTCTTCGAATCATCACCTTTCCTATTTGGGCTTCTCGTTCAATTTTAGAGAAGCTTCGCATGTATACGGAAAAGTATCGTGCTTTCAAAGCACGTCATCTTTCCCGTACCAAAGCTTGATATTCATTTGTTCATACAAAATACAAGAAACTACATTTAAGGGGCTATAATGGAAGAAATCTATACACCTAAGCTGCGTCTTCAGTCCGAATACAATGGAGCTCTCCGAGGAGGAGAGCGTTATCGTTTCGGATTCTATGACGCTGGAGTCCTTCGTCAGGTAATCAATCATACCTCCGAAGCCACCGAAGGTCCTTGTGGATACAAGGTTTATACTCTTCCCATTCCCCAAAATGAGAAGCAGTTTAACTATGCCGTATCTCTCATTCACAACCCTAAGGTGCAGTATGCCCTTGTGGACAAGAGCAAGCTTGTCTTTGTTACCTTGGACAACTATACCGGTTGGATGAGCGCCATCAATGAACTTGGTTACAACGTTCATTCCGGCGACAAGACAAACAAGCGATTGAAGTCATTCCATCGCCCCACCTTGCTCAATGCGCACTTCGATAATCTCAACATTCGTTATGTTGAGTCTACCGAATATTCTCGCTATGATTTCCAAGATCCCAACGCTGACAACGGCGTAGCATCTTGGCTTTCCAAGCCTGAAACCATTGCGCGACTGCTAGATGGTGGCTTTGTTATCAGCCGTCGACTGATCCAGGAATCGGTTAAGAACATTCCGTTCCACCTATCCATGGACAAGATGGAAGATCATGATTATTATTATGATCCTCGTGTTTACCAGCAGATGGTAGACGATCTACTCAGCTCGACAGCTGTTAACGCCCGCCTCATTTTCGCTGACGGACTTCTCAAGGGCAATGCATTCATTGCAGATTTGCCCGAGGGAATCGACGTTATCACTTCACGCGAAAACGTTAAGAAGGAAATCACTTACGACAATGGTTATCGGTTCCTCGCAGAACCTCAAGGACCGAAGTCTCGAGTGATTACCGATGACCAAACTGTCATCAACCTTCCCAAGCTGTTCCGCAAGAGTGACATGGAAATGTGGCTCGCAGAAGAGTACAAGAAGTTGTTCCAGCAAGCTACCGAAGGTAAGCAGCTTACCAACTGGAAGTACATCTATCAGCGCAAATGGCAAGATTCCAAGAAGCAAGAGTCTAACGTTGATATAGCAGAAGAGCATGAAGCTCGTGCCCGTATGGCCTATGTAGGCTATCGCTGGACTGCTGCTGGATTCAAGGTTACTCAGTCTCCTTGGTTATTCGAAACCGTTTCCATCAGTCATGCAAAGCCTTTGCAACAGAAGATTGTTATTCCTTGCTCAGTTTACGAGCAGATCATTCCCGAAAGCCTTGCTCGCATGGCGGGATATGATATGGTCGTTGAGGAAGAAACTATCGTTCGTTGCAATCCGCTTGGATGTCACGTCGTAAACGACCTTGATTGGCTCGAAATGTATGAGAGCCATGGTGGTATGGATGAAGATGATTTCTTCAAACTCTTCTATCGCACCATGCAAGGCGGAGACTTTGACGGAGAGAAAGTCGTCGTAGCCACTCGTTCACCGAATGGCTACGGCGAGTACACCATCTTCCGCTATGTCGAGGGCTCTTGGGCTCCGACATGGCACAAGGCAGATGGCACTCCCGTCATGTTCCCCGAGGTTAACGGTCGTGGATGGCCTACTCGCTTGTCTTTTTCGATCTTTGCGAATAAGATCCAGTATACTGGATTGCCTTCGGAATCTTCACCCAAAGTCAAGCGTACTGGCCCATACACCCAAGATGATGTCATCCGTGATATCAAAATTGCTATGGCTGGCGGTAACGTCGGTGGATTCGTCAATGCCTCAATGGCCCATTCCATGGTCATTGGTAAGCATCGACCCGTCCAGTTGTGCACCTTGGAGACTGCTATCGACAAGTGCATCAACCCCGACAATGCTGCAGACGTCCTTGCTATTGATCGTGAAGCCGAACAGATGATGCGTGAAGTCATCAAATCCGGCAAGCCGATTGACGAGGACTTCTGGTACAAGCGTGGAATGAAGCGATTCCTTAAGCGAGGCGAAACCGTGGAACTTTATCCCGGTAAGATCTCGCAGCTGAATGCTCTATGTGACACTTATTTCAAGCGTTACGTTAACAGCATTCGTGATTGGTCTCAGAAGAATGCACGTCCTGATGAGATCGTTCACCAGCTTGGTAATCGTCTTCGCCATCACGCTTATCCAGTATTGCGTCAGTTCCGAATGAGTCTGTACAATACCAATTCCACAGAGGTAACCAAGAGCTCTGGATCTATCCAGCGTTCTTCTTGGGAACATTTGTATTCCAATATTGTTGACAAGATCAATTCATATGAACGAATTCTCGACTCGTATGACTTTGTCATTGCTCTCTATTCGGAATCCATTAAGAGCCCAACCTCTAATGGTAAGATCACCGACCAGGTCGTGATGAACCGATTCGTCTTTCCGTATCTTGAAGAAGCTCTTCAATATTATGGATTGGCGCATTCTGTTCGACGCAAGCTTGTCAAAGATCGTATGACTATTGTCACCGATATCAAGAAGAGCTGGCTCTGGAAGAATCTTGACGGTACCGAAGTCGAATATACTAATCCGCTTGAGTTCCAACAGGCTCATGCGGAGCAGTCGCCTATCGTCTTCGTAAGCCCCAAGCCTGCTCCCAGCAAGCTGGAAAAGTCACTGTACTGATCATACAAAGGTGTGGGGGGGATCGGCCCTATCCGGCCCCCCCACACTTGCTTATTCGTTATAAAAAAATAACTAATAGACCTTAGGAAATTATGGAACAGTTTATTAAAAAGATCTCTTCTGACACCCAAAAGAATATTATCGATTATCTTAACCAAACTATTCTACCAAATATGATTATCAATAACCAAGGTGCTGCTAAAGGTCGTCGTCAGCTTTGGATCCAAACTGCACCACCCCTTAACTCTACAGCTAAGTGGCACGTTGGGTTTGAAGACGAGCGTATCATGAACTATGTTCGTCTTGTTTCCCCTCCTGGATTTACACCTGAAGCTGTACTTGTAACTAAAGGCGGCAATATCAAACGTCATCGTGATGCACGTTATGCCCATTACCGAGGTATGTCTATTAACCTTGGTAAAGTTACATGGTATTATGAGCGTTCTAATGACCAATATTTTTGGCAGCCGGGTCTATACGAGTCTGTCCCTGCAGCTCGTTATGATTTAACCGGTGGTGAAGTTTTTATGTTTAATACTAAAAATCCTCACTGGGTTGAGAATGCTCATCCAGAACGATGGGGAATTAATGTTTGGCAAATCTCTGAAAACACTCGTGATGAATATGAGAAGTTTATGCAAGATCGCGCCAACGGTAATCTTACAGACGAACAACTGGATTATAAAGTAGCAGGATACTAAAAGGAGTAATTTTGTCAAAAATATCTGACTCGTTTTTCCGTTGTTACCTTGTCCAGTTTTCCTACGGTATTAACAACACATTAGATGTGTATGACATGAGGGCCATGGTTGAAATAACCAACAGTCGTGGTGGATTATTTCTTGGTCCAGAATCAGGAACCCCTTTTGGAATCAAACTTGCTAAGTCAGCAACTCATGTTGGTGTCGTTGATTTTTCTGACGAAGAAAATCCATTGTTAATACACGCTTTTTGTTTTGAAGATATTCAACCAAAAACCCTATCTGTTGTTTCTGTAGATAAATACTATTTTATTTTTAAGAAACACACCAAGAACTTTTCATTTATTATTTCCCAATATAAGTCCTTCTCTGATCAATATAAAAATGATCGTATTAAACAACACTACCTGTAAAGGATAATTGATTATGAATAAGCCCGTAAAAATTAACTTTCACACAATTTCAACTCCAGTACACAGCAACAAGCGTCAACGTAAAGTTACCCAAGTTACTACTTCTGAAGTTGCAAACGTTGTAAATTCTTCCGAAATTTCTACTCTTAACATTGACCAGTATGTTTCTGATACTGTTTCAAAACTTGATTCTCAAATTCGCCCTTGTGATCTTCATGTCGATTCCTCTTATCAGCGAGCCACTAACATAAAGAGAGTTCAGAAGATCGTAGACAATTTCAATCCCAATGCCATTGGAACAATTTATTTGTCCATGCGCAATGATGAAAGTCTACATATTATTGACGGAGCTCACAGAGTTCTTGCTCTTCGCCAACTTGGTTTGGAAGAAAACTACATCAATGCCCAAGTTTACTTCGGTTTGACTCCTCAGCAAGAAGCTCAACTTTTCGTTATTATGAACGAATCAAGAGTTAAGCCTCAGCCTTATGAGATTCACAAAGCTGCAGTAACATCTCAGGATTCTGTTGCTTTAGAAATTGATAGGATTCTTCAACTTCACGGCCTTTGCCTAGTCGATCTTCCCAGAGATAATCATGTTAGAGCCGTTGCTAACGTTTACAATCTTTACTCTAAGATGACTCCACACGCATTTAGCAACGTGTTCAAAATTCTTAAAAACGCAAACGGTTCTTCCTATGAATCGTTTTCTGTTGAATATCTTGTTGCAGTTGCCATCATTCTCATCAAGTATCCCCATGTTGACATTGATCGATTGATTACCACTATTGCAAAACTTGGCCATCCTAAGGTTGTTCTTAACAACATTATTGCTAAGTCTGGTGGAAAGATTACACTTTTCCAAAAGCAGATTGCTTTAGCTAGTACTATTATTGATCAATATAATTCACGTCTCCGACACGGTCGACTTGATGTAAATTACATTATTACTTGCACGCACAAGAACTATTTTAGTCCAATTCGATAAGGATAAAAATGGACATTAATAATTATACTCCATCTAATTTTCATCCAGAAAAATTTCATGCACTAAAATGTTTATGGTTATATAATCGTAAATCAGAACTTTTGATTGATTACCTTCGTCAGGTTCCAATGGGCGATGTCGAAACATTCAAGAAAGTTAATCCAGTTATCTCTTCAGTTGAACAACTACAACGAGAAACTGGATTAACTATTGAAAATATTTATGAATTTTCTAATATTGGTGGATATGTTCATGAAATTCTTTTGATCCTCACTATGACTCCTGAAGAATTTAAAGAACATATTGATGCCTATGAAGCAGATATTCCAGAATTAGATCCAGAAGATCAAGCTTCTATTGATGCAATGTGGATCGACATTGCTCAACAAATTGAAGATAAAAATAAAATGCGTCAACAATTTGGAAAAATTATTAATGATAATTTTAACGATAAAGAAGAACGGTCAGACGGCTAGTTGCCGTACACGAAACCGGATTAACGAAGCTGGTCCTGATTTCGAGTTTATTGCAAATTCAAATCGTCCGGGATCTATCCTTCTTAAAAGCCTTAAGACAAATTGGTTTGGGTTCCTTCCCGAAAATGAAATAATCATTTTACAACGAAAGGAAATTTCGTGACTACTGATACTTTAATTTTTCCTTATAGTCCTCTTGTTTTTCTTGGAAACAGTCATACTCTTCCTCTTATTTCCTCTCAGAAAAACAACAACGCTTTTTATAAGCTTGGTAAAGGATTAGGAAAAACTGTATCCTTCTTTCGCAAAGACGAAACAAAAGCAGCCTCTATGATTAGCTACTGGGCAGTAGAAACAGTATTGTTTGCTGTCATTATGCTAACCGCTCCAACTCCTTTTGTTTTCTTCTCTGCCTTCTTCCTTTATCTTTATGGAACTTACGCACTTTTCAGTGCTGCTATGGTTCTTTTATAGGACAGATATGACATACGACCTAGACAGAATTAAAGAAGAATGTTCCATCATTGACGAAGAAATCAATGTTCTTCAAAATGTTTTGATGGAGGTTGCATCACGTGGTGCAAAATATCATCCAATGGTAACATTCTTTGAAAATGAAAACACCCGTCAAGTAGCTGTCACACCAGCTCCCCAACCAACTTTTAATGACACACTAACAAAGATTGCCGAAACGCTATATCTTTATCCTTGTTTGGGTTCAAACTGTGCTGTAATTTCTTTGGATTCTATCATCCAAAATTCTAATAATCAAACTCTTGATTGTCTACAGATTTTTGTGATTTCTGAATCTCAAGGTCATATTATTCAGCTTCCGTATACTAAAAATGAAGATAACACTATTGTCTGGCATACCGATCAGTTTCAAACTGAAAACCTTTTATCTACAAACTATGAAGGTTCAACCAGAGATATGGTTAATCTCTTTTTTATGTTTACCCATTTAGACGCTTCTGCCTATACTGTGCATGAATGTCTATCTTATCTCAGTTATTCTGGAGCAGGTGTTCAAGTCTTTGATTCTCTCAAAATTGCATACTACGATGCAGTTCACTAATAATATAAAGAATAAAAATGGAAAATAAAGAAATTAAATATGTTGCTGTAACAAAGTGCAGCGCAACAAAGTATCAGACTCCTCATGTGATAAAATCTTATGTTATCATGGATCAGGAATTCGAAAATCGAATTAAGGATCTAATGGAATCTGAATATTATTTAACAGAACTAGAATTTAGTTGAACCGTAAGGGGGGCAACATGTTGCAGCTTAGACCATATCAGCAAGAAGCATTAGAATCTATTGTTTCTTTCGCTGACAAGGGAACAGTTCGTCAACTTGTTGTCCTGCCTACTGGTGCAGGAAAAACCGTTATCTTTTCCCACCTTCCACAGTTCAAACAAAACAGCCTCCCCATGCTTGTTTTGGCCCATAGAGAAGAGCTACTTCATCAAGCTAAAGATAAGATATCTTGGTCTAACCCTGATATCTCTATCGAAATTGAACAGGGTGACAACCATGCAGGTTATTCCGATGTCGTTGTAGCCAGTGTTCCTACTCTTGGTAGATCTCAATCTACTCGCATACAAAAATATCCTAAAGATTATTTTAAGTCTATCGTTATTGATGAAGCTCACCATGCTGCAGCTCCATCATATAGACGTATTATAGATTATTTTTCCGCAGAATTTATTCTCGGCGTAACCGCTACACCTCAACGCAGTGACAGTGTTAGACTTACTGACGTCTTTCAAGAAATAGTATACTATAAAACTATTCAAGATTTAATTGAAGACGGATACCTATCTCCTCTGGTAGGATATAGAATTAAAACCGATACAGATATTTCAGGAGTGGAAACTAATGACGGAGACTACGTTCAATCACAACTTCAAGATGCTATTGATAATCCTAGCCGTAACGCTACCATTGTTGCTGCTTACAATGATTTGGTCCCTAATGCGAAAGCCATTGTTTTCGCTGCCGGAATCAGACACGCAAACAACTTGGCCCTATCCTTTGGGCAAGCGCAAATAGCTACAGAGGTAATCTTAGGTGATACTGACTCAGATGCTCGTAGAGATATTCTGGCGCGCTTTGCTAACGGCCAAACGCGTGTTCTCATCAATGTTGGCGTCCTTACGGAAGGATTCGATGAACCTTCCGTAGAAGCAATTTTACTTGCTAGACCTACGCGCTCTACATTGTTGTATACCCAAATCGTAGGTAGAGGTACAAGACTCTATGAAGGAAAACCACATTGTACAATTTTGGATTTTGCCGACACCACAAAAGGCAGAAAGCCAATCGGTTTGCCTTCACTTCTTGGCCTTCCGCCAGATTTCGATTTGCAAGGTCAGTTTCTAACAGACGTTGCAAAGAAATATAAAGAACTTGAAGACTATTGTCTAGGTGAAGCCGTACGTGTGTTAGCTCCACAAGACATAGAGCTTGCCTACAAGCGTATTAATCTTTTTATGCCGCCCCCACCAAACGAGTTTGTTCAACAATATTCTCGTTTTGTTTGGGCTGAAGTTGCAGAAAATGATTATCATCTTGGTGTAGATAATAATAATTCCCTTAGAATTTATATTGATACATTAGGTAGATGGACTGTCGAACATAGGCTTCGTAATTCTGAAGGATTAAAGGCAACTTTCCTTGGTCATCCAGAAGATATGCGAGACGCTTTTGTTCGTAGCGACAAATGGATCATGAAAAGATTTGATACCAAACTCATCGATTCTGATGCCGCCTGGAGATCTGACGGTCCAACAGATGCACAAAAGAAACTTCTTAAGCGTATTGGCGTACCAGTCACTTCAGATATGACAAAAGGAACTGCTAGCCAAATCATTACCAAATACTATGAGTCCAATCCTCGTCCAGCATGGTTGGACAATAAAATTAAATACTCACGATCTAAATGGTAATCTGATATAATGGAACCCATGTCAAGGTTTACAAATTATTATTCTCGTCAAGTAAAAAATCCTTATACTGATTACCATTTTGTTGATGATACCCTCAGCAATAATGATATTTCTTTTTTATCAGCTACAGCTAAGATTGCTACAACCTCACAGTATCGCTTTCGTATTGCTGCCATGATTGTTAAATCAGGTAGAGTATTGGGTGCTGATGTTAATATGCCAAAAATTTCACCAAGTACACCTCCCAACAGAGTGAGCACACATGCGGAAATTCGCGTCCTTAAGAACACCCGTAACGTACGAGGAGCAACTCTCTATGTTGCTCGTTTACGTTCAGAAAATATTCCTGCTTTAGCAAGACCATGTTCTTGGTGTATGCAGGAAATTGCTGAAGCAGGAATATCACGAGTTGTTTTTACAACTAATGATGATATAGGTTCCTCTTTTTATACTGATATGGTTACATGGAAGGATCCATGTCATGACTCATGAAAATTATTGGGAATCCTATTTATCTAAAATTAATTCTGTAACCTTACGTCAACAAGTATCCATGCACACCAAATCTATTCTTGATATTCTTTCAAGATTTAATTCTGACTTTTCAACATCTTTGGATGTAGGTCCAGGATGGATGCATATAATTGCCGATTTAAATGAACAAATATCATATATTGATCCTCATTATAAAATCGCACAAATAAAAGAAAAGTTTGGCATATTAAGATATTATGTCGATCTTTCTTTCGACAAAGAAGATTATTTGCCATACATTATTGTTCGCATACTTACCGCTAATGCAGAAAACTTATCTTCACATACTTGTGAACAATGTGGCGAATTAGCTCGACTCACATCAACTTCTTGGCGCAAAACACTATGTGATTCTTGTGCCATATAATCAACCTCATCCAATTATATCACCAGAATCTTATGATAGTTCTGGAAAAATAAAATCCTTACATATATCTCCATCAACTAAGCAGATACCATCTGTCATACATGACACATATGATAATGCTATAGCATATGTGTTTTCTTCTGACAGAATAAAAATTCTGCATCCCCATCCAGATTTTTTAATATGCTTTGATCCTCTTTTACAGTATTCTATATTTTATGCTAATCATGTTGCTACCCAATTATTAAGACATTCTTTCTCAACATATTTTGGAGCAACTGTTGCCGATGCTGTATACGGTGATGTACTTGTTTTTGGTTCTTATAATTATAAAACCCAGTTTCATGATGACGGTTTTCATTCTGTTCCATATCATGTAGTCGAACAAGTAACGAGAATATATGAAAACTCCAAACAATATTCCACGGACATTTAATAAAATTAGACAATGCGCTGATTGTTCTTTAAAAAGTAAAGAAGTATATTACTCTAATAGATTTAAAAAAAGTCTTTGCTTAGATTGTTTAACTGAAAATCTTCTTAGTCAAATACGTCAGACTAAAAAGATTGATTAGTACAATCAAAGACAAGAGAGGGGGTAACAAACAAAATAATACAAAGGAAAATACTATGTCACTTGCAGTAATCATTGGCTCAGAAATTGAAGATATTAATAATATCGAAAATACTATTGAGCTTTTAAAATTTACAAAGAACATTGTTTCTGACAGTGTTCTTTCAATGCCTAACAATAATGATATTGATTCAGAAAAGTTGGATAGCATTATTACTTGGTATACTGGTATCCATAATCTTCTTACAGACCCTAATTCATTTCCTGCACACGAAGAATAAAATAAGGGTTTCAAGGGTTTTGGGCCTATAGCCCAACGGCAGAGGCAGAGGACTTAAAATCCTTACAGTGTGGGTTCGAAACCCACTAGGCCCACAGGGCAGCGGAGTTCTTGTCCTTTCTGTCTCCGCTGCCCGCCCCGCCCTTTTAGCTCAGTTGGTAGAGCAGTGGACTTTTAATCCATTGGTCGCAGGTTCGAGCCCTGCAGGGGGCACTATGAAAACTAAACAGTTTATTGACCTACCAGAGGATAAGCAAAAAATCTTAATTGAACAAGCATTTGATTACCTATGCCAAACAGGTGTCGTCCCATACGGCGTTCAAGCCGGCGATGATGACACTTGGGATAACTATGATCCAGCTATTGAACTAGCAACAGAATGGTATGAAAATGAATAGTTCTACAATCAAACAAATAACTGAATTAGTTGATCAAGCAATCAACGATATTTCTGGCAGAAAACTTATTTCTACAGAGGAAATGACTGATCTTTTGCTTGACATTCGTTTGCATATTATGCTTGACCAGGAGTCTTCAAAGGAGCTATCTTCATGAAAGTAAAAGTTAATCTAGACCTCATCATGCACATTCCTGGTGAATTTCAAGATGATCATCTAGCTGTCAAGCTTATTGATAGAATTCTTCGTGACCAACTTTATGTTGGAGTAGAATTTGACGATAACGATATGGACGATGTTCTTCCTGTTGAAGAACTTGACATTAGAATGTATAAAGTTCTAACTGGAAAAATTCAAAATGACTGATTCCATATTTATAATTACTCAGCAAGAACAAGAGAAGATTATCAACATTCGTGTTATGGTAGATAGAATTTCTCAAGCTCTTGATAATCTATCTCCTCAGATTCGTGAACATATTAAATATGATATTGAAGTATTTAAAAACGAATCCGAATATTTAACCGATATGTTAGCGTCTATCTCAATGTAGATTAATCACATGCAGAGACATGGAACCTGCATTATATGGGACGATAGCTCAGTTGGTTAGAGCACGGCACTCATAATGCCTGGGTCGCGGGTTCAATTCCTGCTCGTCCCACTGGATGCTGTTACAATATCAAAAAAATAAGAGCGCAAGTAAACACAACTACTATGCACTGTTGAGCCTACTACGGGGCGCTCGCATTGTAGCAGCATCCTCAATTTTGGAAATATAACAATTGAACCTGATGAGACTAATAGTTCATTTTGAATCTATTAGTCAAGATGTCAGACTAGATTATTGTATTATATTTCCGGGCTATTACACAATACGTAAAGTCTTTTATGAACACGAAAGGAACCGTAGGTTAAGTAGTGTTCACTAAAGACCTGCAGTGTTTGTTGTAATGGCCGAAAACTAGGAGATAAGATGTCACTTGCTAAATCTAGAAAAGTATCCAAAGGCCATAAGAAACCTAACCCCCCTTCAACGAAGGTCTCTCCTGAGGATGCTGATCAAAAAAAAGAAAAGGACAACTAATCTCCTAGCCGAATTAGCTCAGTGGTAGAGCAACCGCCTTGTAAGCGGTAGGTCCTCAGTTCAATCCTGAGATTCGGCTCTATGACAGTAGCCAACATCCATTCAATATGACTGGGAACGTACAAATCGTGTATAATGTTAATGGAGCCCTATTCTCCGCACGACTACTGTCATTTTTACTGGAAAGAAGAACACAAAATGAAAAAGATTATTATTGCTACAACAATTTTATTATTAGCCGCATGTGGCGGAACTAAAACTGTTTACGTAACTGAAACAACTCCTTCAGAAACTGAACCTCTAACTACAACAACAAAAGCCCCAATCCCTACGCTTCCTCCTTCGACATCAAGTCCTTGGACAGCTGATGATGAATTTCTTTACGATGTTCAATCATCGTATAATGGAACTATTTATATTGCAGAATATGAGATGATCAAGACCGCTAAAATTGTCTGTGATTCACTTCTTTCTGGAATGTCCGGTGAACAAGTTCTTTGGGCTATTCTAGACGCTGGTGGAGATACAGAGTTTTTGACTGCACTTGTTGCTGCTGCTGTAATCAACTATTGTCCTTCGCAAACCTACAAATTTGAAAATCTATGATGAAAAGAATTATTTTTTTTAGCTTGATTGTAGCCTCTTCTATCTTTACTGTTTCTTGCAGTATTGATAGAACTACAACTGATACAATGCCACCTTTGGTTACTACTGGCCTAGATCGTACAGCTAATCAAACTGTAGTAATAACCCAACCAGCTACAACTCTTCCTTGGACTAATCCCAACGAAGCTTATTTAGATTATGTCTGGCAAAACGCTGATATTCCTCTAACTGTTCTTGATTTTAATCTTATTAGTTATGCCGAAACATGGTGCGATTTTATGCGCCGTGGAATGGCTAAAACTAATGTTGTTGCTTGGATCAATGAAATGGCTGCTGATCAAGCAGAAATTGATTTGTGGATGGTTACAGCTCAAGCTTCATCTATTTTTATTTGTCCTGATCAAGGATATAAATGGAATCCCTAATTCAATCAACTCCTTATAAGCTAACCATTTCTTGGTTAGCTAATTATATTCAATCTAATCCTAACGCAGACATAGATTTTCGGACTGTTTGCTCTATTCTTAGACAGGAAAAAAATTATTACGTTAAATGTGTATTGTTAGACAATAGATATTTATATGGTTCATTTTTGGCTGCAGCTAAAGAAAGTCTTTTGTCATGATTGTTATTACAGATAAACCAAATCATCCAGCTATTCTTTCTCACAGAAGCCCTGGAATTCTTACTTTTGTCAGTGGCGAAGTAGTTCCTTTTGACGAGATACTTTATTTTGAAGAGAATCTTGAATGGCCAGCTGAAGAGGCTCCTTATTATTTTGTATATCGTAACTCAGATAATTATAGATGTGGTTATCCCGTAAAGAATATTACTTCAATCTATTTTAAAGATGATCGAATATCCGAGGCTAGCATTTAAACTATTTGCTAGCCCTCGTCGTCTACTGGTTAAGACACGACTCTTATAAAGTCGTTAAGGTGGTTCAATTCCACCCGGGGGTACAATGGATCCATTACAATACTTTGATGAAGAATACTCTTCATTTGAAAAATCTGTTAATACTGTTCTTTCTATTCTCATGCAGTCTCACGACATATATGGAAAGATACAGCGCATACAGAAAAGATTAAAAGCTGTTGATAAAAATAATAAGCTTTCATCTCATGAAATATCCTATTTCTTAGATGAATTATCTGTTTTATCATCTTTGTCATCAGACCTTTTATCTTCTGTAGAAAAAATTAAATCTTCAATAGTTTTTAGATCGGAATTTAATGACTTCTAGTCCCACCGCTCGTAGAGGTTCTCCTAAAAATGTTGCTAACATTTATGATTGTTTTAACGACTTAACCTCTCAATGGAGAGACAAAGCTTTATGTAGAAATAGTCTTCTCTCTCTGGAAGATTTTTTTTCTATTAATAGTGATAACAAATCTGCCTCTTCAGCTTTAAAAGCTATTGCTTTGTGTAACTCCTGTCCCGTCCAAACCGAATGCCTATATGAATCTATGAAATATAACTATGATGGCGTTTGGGGTGGAACAATATATCGTCAGCGTATATATTTTGTTCGAGAGTATCTTGATAACGATCTTCTTAATTTGACTATTGAAAAAGCTAAAGAGTTCGTTCAAATGGCTAGGGTTGAAAGCCTAAAACTTTCTAAGCCCAAGCGTAAATACACCAGAAAGGCTGCAAAGAAAGATGACCCACTTTCAGAATGACGATGATCTTTTTGATTATGATCCAGAAACAGATACAGATACAGAAGATGTTTCTTCTGCAGTTTCTCAATCAGAAGAATATATTCCATCATCTTCAACCAGAAACAAAACTGTAGAAGACTTTATTTCTTCTGCAAAGAAATTTGTAGATGAGATATCTATAAACGATAGTTCTCCAATTGATGAACAAAAAGTTAAACTTGCTGCTAGCTTTCACAATGCTACCGCAGCATATTATCAAAAAGTTCAAACCCCTTCTTATGTTAAATCAGTCTCTATTGTTCTTAACACTTTGACTAATGGAGACTTTTCTAAAATCCAAATGTTCAATCATAAAGAAGCTCTTATTCTTCAAAGACTTCGTTATCTATCTATGATGAACAAAATTTTTATTACTTCTGATCCAGATCAAAACGTTCTTAAAGAGCTTTTTGATATTATGAAAGTAGAATATTCTTTTGAGCATGTTAAAACATTTTATCTTTCAAGTGTCAACATCTCTCTCTTTTGCTTAAATCTCGATAGACTTATTTATAAGCATTTGGGTGAAAGACTTAATTTTCCCGTTAAGCAAGAATTGCTTGATGACTCATATATAAATGAGCCAGAAAAGTTCTTTATGCAACTTAATGACTCTGTTGACGATGATTATATGTCTCACATGTATGCTTCCCTTTATGGCGAAATGGCAAATGATGGTCTTCTAAAAGATCTTTCTGATTTGTACAATATTCCATTTAACCTTAAACTTAACTCATGAAAAAGATAAAATCTTTTTTTCGCAACATTCCTAAGCTTACATGGACTATTGCTAGCGCTTCTGCAGTAGCAGCAATTAATTATTCTATTGTTCATAGTTCATTTGTGTTTTTTGCAATACTTGTTCTCTTTGCTCATGAAATAGCCCATTATTTTATGGCCAAGAAACTCGGTTCCAACGCATCACTTCCTATCTTTATACCACTTCCACTATTTGCCATAGCTTTTACTAAAGCTCCAGGTTTATCCAATGAATCAAAAATAAAAGTTGCTCTTTCGGGTCCTCTTGTAGGATTCTTAACTGCTTTCACTTTGTTTCTTTTAAATATTATTTTTAACTTCACCAATACAATAGGTATCGCTATTTTAGCTATCAGTGAACTCTTCTTGAATTTTGTGGGAACTGATGGCGCAAAATATCGAACCGCAAAAAGGAATATTGCATTATGCATCTCTTAATACTTCCCTTTGTTTTAGCCGGTTTCAGTGCTAAAGTTATTAATAATAAATTGAAGAACAAAACCCCAGAAAAACAGATTGATATTATACTAGCTAGTTTTTTCACAACAGTAACACCACAACACTTTGGGGAATTTAATGAAGACATCAAAGATGAAATTAAAACGTCAACACGAAAGAGAGAAAATACGCGCTAAAGTATCTGATTTTCTAGAAGATTCTTATTTTGATGTTCAAGGTCTTACTCCAGGAACTGCTTCGTCTATAGACGAACAGTATCTGGCTAGAGTTCTTACAAAGCTAGCGATAGGATCTGCTACCGTATGGTGGTCTATATTAGAAGTTAAAGACTTTATTGTTCTCCGTAAACTTACCAAAGGAGTTAAGCGTGACATATCCTGATAATCTTCCACCATCATCTAAGATTGCCATGGATAATTTCAACTTTTCTTTCTCAATGGCTAACAAAGCCAGCAATGAAATACAAGAATCTTATGATGCTATTTCAGAAAGAATTTCAGCTATTGTAGAATCTGAAAAGTTTTATATCTCTGGCATCCCTGTTCTCAAAAACATTCTTATGCTTGGCGGCAATAAGAATGATCTTAAAAAACTAGCAAAAGCTTTATCTCGTTTAGCAGACCTTGTTGAAGTTCACGAAACACTTGAAGGCAAATTGAGTCTCATTAAAGTTATTAATGATGATCCTCACTGGTTTGCTTGGGCTTTTGGCGATTTCTCTAAAGACGTTGATGCAGGCATTGATAGCATCTTCAAAGAACTAGAAGACTAAATATATCTAAGGATTTTACAATGAGCAATGTTCAATACTCTTTTGTCAACACACAAGAAGGAAATCTTACTTTCCGTTCTTCTGTTAACTCTTTTGGTTTAGATCATGTCACCGATAAGGACATGACATCTTTCTATACCTCTTTTTCTAACTATGCTTATGTTGACACAGGACTTATGCCCGTTGACGGTTCAGGCTTATTAGCTCTTCGTTCTGCTGGCAATCATACTCAGATTGTTTATCAACATAAGCCAGGAATGTACTACATCAACTGGGGTTCTCATGAAGGCGACAAAAATGCTGTCAAGTATTATGTTGCTCAACCTTACCGTATTGTTATTGCCGACTTAATGGATGGCAATATTTATGGTGCAAGAACATTTTACTCACCAGTTCCTATTACATATCCTGATGCTCCCTTGTATCATGTTAATCTTCCCAATATCAACTGTAAAGGATATCGTGGAAATGGCGTAGGCTGGATCTGCCTATATCATAATGAGGATATTTCAACGTATCCTTTTGGTGAAAAACTAGCTAAAATTCTTGATCGTTGTTCTGGTACCGAAGCTTACAATGATAATAATATGAGCGAGACTGATGGTCCTCGTTTTTATCATGAGAATAAAAAGCCAATTCATCTTTCAAATCCCCATGAATGGGAAGCATATTCTCAGCAGAATGGGCATGAGTGGACTTTGGATCCAGATCTTTGGATTCCTATTTTAGTCAAAGATCGTGACAATCAAGATAAGCATTACCCTAAAGGTCAGCCATTGACTTTAGCTGATGCTATTACCGGTAATTATCAGGCATACTACACTGACAATACCATTCCTAAGCCTGTCAATCAAATACTTCGTTCTGATTATACACTCCCTGCGTCTAAAGTTTTTGATTGGTTTAAGCAAGCTTACAATTCTTCTACAACTCAGCCTCCTGTTATTAACGTTATTGAAAATTCTCAAAATGTTAAACTAAAGCAAAGCATTGCTGCCCCAGTATTTGTTTCTGAAGAGGAATGTTGGCAATGTGATGATTGCGGTGAAAACTTTCCTAACGATGAAACATCTCCTAACTCCTCATATCATAATGCCTTTATTTGCGATGACTGTTTTGACGGTTATGTTTATACTGTAAATACTGAAAACTACCATCATCCTGATAGCGGAGACACTCTTTGGTTATCCATCTCAGATACTTGGATTTATTTACCCACAGCTTCTTCCGACAGTTATAAATACTGCGGCGAATGCGACAATGGTATATATTTTACTCATCCAGATTTTGATAAATTTGTCATGAGCCCCAAATATGATGGTATTTGCGCTTCTTGTCATCAAGAAGATGACCACGAAGTTTCTTCGCTTTCCGATCAAGAAAACGAATCACCTTTTTAATCTAACAAATATAAATATACAAATAACTAGAAATATTAATATTTAGGAGAAATAATGTCTGAACAGCAAACTCTTCCTCTCGAACAAGACGAAGAAGAATATCTTACATTGGAAGATCTTAATCCTCTTTGGATTACCTCTGATGGTCTTCCAACTTTTGTAGCAGATAGATCTGATATTTGCGAATGTATTGAGTCTTTTGGTTTTAGCATTTATTATCTCATTGCTAACGAAGCAAAAGAGATTAAGCCTGCAAATACTCCCTCTTCCAATACTGGAACTGTTACATACAATAACACTAACAAAACAGCTGCTATAGCCGCTCCTCCTGTTATTGTTAGGTCCTCTCAGATCTATCGTGTTGTTAACAATTTTGTTGGTCGCTCTGTTACAGCTGTTCGCCCAGAACTTACAACTGATTTTATTGACCTTGAAGAAGAGGCCATCTATAATATGCCTCCTATTCCTCATATCCTTATCGAAAAGCTTGACCAGTTCTTTAGACTCGTTGACGCTCAGCACGGCACCGAGTCTATTGTCATGCTTACCTTTGATCAGGACAAGCAAGGATCTGACGGTTGGGGAATACTTGTACCCGATCAGACCAATACCTCTGTGCACTGCAACTATGACCCAGATAGTATTGCTCAAATAAAGCCTGACAATGTTATCATTGTTGGCTCGGTGCATAGTCACCCTGGAATGAGCGCTTATGCTTCTGGAACTGATCATGCAGACCAAGCTGATTTTGATGGTATTCATATTACTTTTGGTTGGCAGAAATCTGTCAACAATGGCGCAACTCAGTATTATATTGAAATGCAGATGGCTGGGAAGGCTTACAAGCTTGATCCGGAAGATGTTTTCGAAGATTATGTTATTGATAAAGCTCCAGATCCCCAAGTTGTAGGGTGGACTGATAAAGTAAAAAAAGTCAGCCCCCCCAGTACGGGGGGTACTCGCACGGATCTTCCTGGACAGGCACTGCCCCAGCCCCAGGCGCATACACAAACTACTACGGCGGCTGGGCCCACTAATAAACAGCTCATCGGCTATATCAACTATTCCAATCATATTTTAGATATGATAGAAGAGGCCATAGGATATGAAAATAAAGCCATTCTTGTTTGCGAAGCAAACCCTTCCAGCGAAAAAGGCAAATTTAGTTGTCCATCCTGTTTTTCGTATGTTCCTATTAATTCTATCTATGTCGATCACTGCTGCGCTCTTTGTGACGTTCCCTTATGTGAACCGGACACGCCAGTAGATCAAGTAGTTTATGACGTATCTCATTATTGTGAAGAGAGAAATATTTCTCAAGACGCTGTTTTGTACATGCTCACTAAAGACATTGAAAACAATTTCATGCTTTTGAGACTTACTCCAGAGTTAATTACTGACTATGTTGATTCTCAATGGTCAGCTAATGACACTCCCACTAATGATCAACAGCTTACACTTTGTTGTTCCCAGAAATTAACTGAATGCTATTGTCAAGTTCAAGTCACATCTTTGGACGCTTTTGACTTTGATAATTTTATGGGAAAGCTTGATGTCTATTCTCAACAGTCTGAATGTTGGAAATGTCAAAGTTATTATACCGCTCACTGCCCTAGGTATTCTAGTACTATAGTCGATTTTATTTCTTCCCCCAAAAACAAAGAACCGGAAGAATACTCTAACACCATCGTTTCAGATGGCTGTCCATTTTATTCAGAGTACATTACTGAAAGAGACACATATGAATCCTACTGATTCCAAGCGTTTTATTCTCGTTGGCGCTGGAGGCATCGGAACTTGGCTTGCAGCTGGCCTCGTTCGCCTTCTTGAATGGAAGTTTCCTAATTCTGCTCTCATCATCGTAGATGGTGATACTTATGAAGAGAAGAATAAAGAGCGTCAAGACTTTACTAAACTTGGCAATAAAGCTGTAGTTAAAGCTACTGAGCTAGTTCCTCAGTTTCCTAAGACTACAATTATTCCTGTTGCTAAATGGGTTGTTGATGACAACTTTTCTGGAGTCGCAGACGAAGAAAGTCCTAAAATTAAAGCTAGTGATCTCATTAGAGAGAACGATGTCATTTTTGCTGTAGTTGACAACTTTGCTGCCAGAAAAATACTTTTTGATGCTGCCGCAAAGCTCAATAATATTGATGTTTTTACAGGTGGAAATGACGACGCTTTATTTGGTTCTATCTATCATTATCAGAAGCGTGATGGTGTAGAAATTACTTCCCATCCCGCTGAGTTTCACCCAGAATATCATAATCCTCCGGATAAGAATCCTGGTGAGCTCAGCTGTCAGCAGCGCTCTGAAATTGAAGGTGGAACACAGCTTCTCGCCACTAACATGGCGGTTGCATCCTTTATTCTGGGTAGAGTTCAGAAAACCATAGTGTCCAATCAGAGTCCAGAAGAGACAGAGATCTTCTTCGACTTGGGCATAGGCAAATCTGAACCATACAACAGAATGCATTCAGCCTTGAATGAAACAGTTACCGTATAATATAAATAGGAGATACTACAATGGAAACCTCTAGCAACGCCGGAGCACAGCCAAACCGTTCCACTGGTATGGCTAATATCCGCTATGGTGTTTATAGCCAGCCCAGCAATATTGCTGGTAAGTCGATCAAAGAAATCCGCGAGCAGTTCAGCAAGATTTGGGGTATCCCCAATGACGCAGTTGCATACTGCGGCAAGGACAAGCTTGATGAGAACGCAGTAGTTCAGCCTGGTCAGAACGTCGAATTTCATCGTCGTGCTGGCGAGAAGGGCTGATTACTCATCTACGAACAGTTGTTTTTAACACTGTTCGGCGGGGGGAGGGTTACTCTTTATGGGTTCCCTCCCCCCACCCACTATATTTTTTAGAAATCCTACAACTAGTATTACGGTGATACCATAATGTTTGACAAAATTAAACTCGGATATCCTAACCTTTGGATTCAGTCTTCTGATCCTTCAAGAGTTACTGATATCATTACATCCACTATATCTCGCAATTTTTATTCTATAGATTTTGTCAACGGATTTTCTAAGTTTGTTGATGGAAAATGGAAGCCAGTTTTAGTATCCAACCCTGCTTATCTTGAAATGAGCACCGAGTCTCATATAGTTACATTTGATCCTCAGATCGCTTTGCATCATCTGACCACAGATAAAACTCTTACTCGTTCTACATATATTATTAATATTCCTTCTTCTCCAGCTGACGCTATCTCACCGTATTCTTCTGTTCTTTCTCATTTTAAATCTCTTTATCGCACAGCCTTTTGGGCAGACGATATAGCAGCCATGCCTTTGCAGTTCATTTTTGTTTCTGCTCTCGAGTGTCCAGAGGATTTTGCGCATCTTTTTACTGTTTTGGAAGATTCTTATCCAACTCCCCAAGAACTTTCCACAATCGTTACCCACATCAACGAGTCAGCTCATGACCGCCTCCTTACTGACACTACAGTGAAAGATGTTGTTAACGCTGGTATCGGTCTCTCTGAATCTCAGTTCATTGATTTGTGCTTGATGTCTGTCGTGAATAATTCTAAGATTGACCCCAAGTATATCTATGACGTCAAGATGGCTAATATAAAGAAGAATGGTATTCTTGAAATAGTTAAGCCTGCTATATCTTTCTCTGATATTGGTGGTCTTGACAATATTAAAGATATCATTCGTCGTACCGCTGTTCTGCGCAAAGATCAGCATCGTACAGCTTCCTTTGGCGTTACACCAATCAGAAGACTTCTTATGGTTGGTGTTCCCGGCACTGGCAAATCTGCCATTTGTCAAGCTACCGCTAAAGAACTTGATCTTGATCTTGCCAGAACCGGCATTAGCCAGGTCATGAATTCTTTCATTGGTCAGTCAGAGGCCAACATGCGTGCAGTCTTCAAGCAGATTAAAGCCATGTCTCCTTTGTGCGTTTGGATTGACGAGTTTGGTCGTGACCTTTCTGGTGGATCCAGTTCATCTCACGTTGATGGTGGCACTACTGATCGTGTTCATGCAGAGTTTCTTACTGGCCTTCAGGAACTTCCTGAAGATACATTCTTGCTGTGTGCCGCAAACTCTCTTGATTCTTTGAGACCAGAGATGCTTCGTGCCGACCGATTTGACAAGATTATGTTTGTTGGTCTTCCTTCTTTTGAAGAGCGCAAACACATTTTCCAGATTCATCTTTCTAAAATTGATACAGATCATTCTTATGATTATGATGCTTTGGCTCACGCAACTCAGTATATGACTGGTGCAGAAATAGTATCTTTGATCAGGGAAACTAAGTTTTATGTTGTTTCTGAATCTTTGAGACCAATTAAAACAAATGATATCCTTACTTATGCTCCCAAAATGAAGAATATTATTTGGATGAAGCACCATGAAACAGTTGTTTCAATGTACAAGTATGCCTTGGAGCAGTGGGATTGGTCATCCACAGAGCAGATGAATGATGCTATAATAATGTTATCTAAGACTTCAACACAAAAGCAACCAGCATCAGTGACATGGAAATAAAAAGGAGAAACAATGACTGACAATGCTTATAGTAACGTAGAAGATTTTCTATCATCTTTAGATGATGATGGCTCTCCTGTCGAAACGATGAAAAATTCTGATAATAAAGAATTTCATCAGGAACTTTACAAAAAGTGGTTTAGATCTAAGACTCAGTCTGGATTTTTAGCCATTCGTCCATGGCATCAGGCTTTAAAGATGAAAATTGATATTGGCAAAACATCTCCTGAAGGCAAACTTATAAGTAGCACCGCTGTCTTTGTTGATGCCATTGATTTCTCTGCTTATCTTAAGTCCATCACCACTGGAAATGCAGTAACCAACTATCCTCAGAACGATAAAATGGGCGTTCCTACCAACGAAGGTTTTGTTTCCTATGGTGGTGCCGTCATTGATGGCAAGCCTATATCTAGAATATTTAAAGCTCATTATTGGCAGTCTGCAGAATCATATGATAGTACTGCTTTTGTTTGGAAGTGCGGACATTTTGCTGCTCGCAAATCCGACAGTGGTGCTTTTATTCCCGATATGAAATCACCTTTGTCTGTAGATCAGATCAAAGTAACTCGTCAAGATATTTGTTCTATCTCTTATCTTATGGATTTATCTTTGACTTCTTATGTCACAAACAATCAAGATTGGTATGAAATATGACAGATAGCAACGAATACCTTGACAAAACTACCGCAGAGTTTCTCACAAAATTCTTTCAAGATATTATAAACGGTTTAGCAGCTCAGGTTGAGGACCGTCTTAAAACTCTTGAAACATCTGTCGAAGCCATTGAAAAGCAAGTTGCTACACTTGTACTTAGCTATGGCGAGCAAGCAGTTTTTACTGAAGCTTTAGTTGGTCAGATTGCTTTTGCTACCGACCAAGCACGTAAAGCATTTCACGAAACTTTGCAGCAATCGCGCAAACAAATGCTAGAGGTAATGCAGAATGCATCAAAAGGAATCTTGGCTGACGAAAATCCGAGAGTTGCCTCAGCCGTTAACAACTTGGCTACAGAAAAGCTATCTGATACAAACGCCTGATTCTTCTTGCGTTTTGTTTGTAGATAATTATTCTAACATTATATTAAAAAATATAACTTATCTTAGCCAAATATATCCTTCGGCTAAATCACTCTATCCAACAATTACGTCACTGCACGTAGCTTCAACTACTCTTCAAGAGTTCATAAAAACTGGTAAAGTTGAACTATATTCCATAGAGGTAAATTCATGACTATGATACAACGTTTTGAAGACCCAACACAATTATATAATTATGTTGTTTCTTCTATTTCGTCTAGTAATCCCATAAAAATTAGTCCAGATAATGTTCAACTTTACGCTGAAACATATTCTCTTCATTCTTCTATCATTAACGAAGTTTCTCATTCTCCTTATCCTTTCTATCTTTATACTTGTTCTAAAACCTCTTATCGTAAAAATGTTCACCCATATTTACCTAACGTTCTTTATAAAAGATTTTACAATAGTCTAAAGATATTTAATATTATTCGTGAAGCTTCTGGTTCAATAGTTCTCATACATATGATACCTTTTACTGAAGAACTGTTTGATTCCATCAACAATGCTTCCACCATAGATAATATTAAAGTCCTTAATCAGATCATGGATAACTTTTCCAATGTATCTGCCGATAATCAGTATTATATTGATTATATTAAAACTTTAGAAGCAAGATGTTTAGAACTTCAAAGCCAAAACATTGATCTTCTCACTCAAATCCAAAACTCTAAACTTACGACTTGGTACTAAAACTTATGTCTGATTCTCCTGTTTCTGATAACTTTCCACCAAACGGTCTTAGCGAAACCTTTTTCAAAAATCAAGCTTCAATGCAAAGCCTAGATGAATTTCTTTCCAAGTTCACAAAAAATGAACATGAAAAATCTCTTGTTAATCTTTTAAAGGAAATATCAGTTATTTCTCCAAATATCATAACAGAATCTATAGATTCTGTGCCTCTTAATAGTTACAAGCAAAAGGTAAATCCTAACATGTCTAGCTATCCAGTTGTTTCTGTCTCTCCAAACCAATATAAAACAGTCATATACCCACATGTTTCACCTGAAGGTGAACCTATGGAAATTAATTTGTTTATTAATCATAACACTTCATTTCCACATAATGTGATTGTTATAGATTACCTAAATTCTGGTGAGCTGTTTTGTAATCTTTCTGAAGTTAGCCTTGAAAATGCTCTTCCTACTCTTGGTAAGCTATATGCTAGTTATTTAAATAGATCTGAATTTGTTAATCCTGATCTTCCAGTAGGTTACACTTCTAATACATTACCGTATGCTGTGACATGTCTTTCTCCTACAAATTCTTTTTCTATAGCTTGGACTTTTCCTTTAGACAAATTTTTTAGCTATACTCACGTTCCAAAAGATACTCCTATTTGTCAGTATTATACTCATCAATCAACAGATAACTCTGTTCCAGTTATTATTTCTCCCCACTATAAGTATGCTAATACGGTTAGTGGTCATCACTCATGCTCGCATCCCATATTATCTGAAAATCTTTTTTCTTGTTCAAGCTACAACTCTTTTTCAAGTTGTTCTTTTTATTCCCCCCTGCAGCATGAGCTGCTTTCTAAGACTGTAGCATCACCCCACTCTTCATCTAGTCTTGATTTTTCATTAACCTATTCTATCACTAGCTTAGGTAAGCATATGTTCACTATAACTAACCGAACTATTAATGAAGATGTCAATGTTCTAGTTTATCCTGCAACCTATTCTTACGATCAGTGTTTAGAAGAAGCTACATCAATATATCATGAATATATTGAACCCTATGTCTCTACCTCTCATATTATTTCGGAAAATGAAAAGAGTAACCTGTCTGATTCAACAAAAGATGTAGAAAAAGAAAGTTATATTACATCTCTTTTGGTAGGTTAAAATGTATATGTATTTAGATCCTCAATACTTTACCAGTGAACACGCTTTTATAAATCCAGATTCTCTTTCTTGTTATCAAATAGAATACTCAAACTTAAACTCTGAGAGCCCCGAACTATTTGCATATTCTCTCTATGCTCTTATTGTCTCAAGGGGAGATTCTGTTTATGACAAAATGAAAAATCTTTTTCAAAAAAGATATCCTACTTGCAATCCTGCTCTACTTCAAGATATAGATCAAATATTTTCTATATCTGTAGACTCTAAAAAGCGTGATCAAAATACAGGTTATCTTTTTTCTCCTCCTTATCTAGTTTCCGCTAAAGCTGCTGTTGTTTCTTCTATATCTACTGAAGAATTTTCAAAAGCTTATTCTAAATCTTTAAAATCTTTTGCCCCTGATTCAGCTTATCCTATAGCAACAAGGTACATTTCTTCTGATGGAACTCTGTTTATTGAGCGTCCACCATTTCAAGCTACTGTAGACTACAAGCCTGCTGGCGCAAGTAGTAAAAAGAAAAAGCTCGCTCCTAAAACCGTATGGATACCTTGGACTATGTACACATTTAATCCAACTTATCCAGGTGGAAATCAGTTCATGTATTTTTCTCATAAATCTTTGACTTCTATGTCAGATAACTATTATCCTACTTATCTGCCAAATACTTATACTGATGGAAGAATATGCTATTCCAATAGCTTATCCACTCTTCCTCTTAACAGCAATATAACTCCTGCTTCTATGTACGCTTACATGATCAACGAGTTTTTTGCTGGTTCTTGGAATTCCGACCTTATGAATCCTTGGTATTATATATATGTTTCAAAGATTAAACACCATATAAATTCCTCTCCTCCTAAAAAGGAAATCATTTCTCGTACACCTTATCTATTTAAAATATTTTCTCCTGATGTTGAAATAATGAAAAAGGCTGAACTTGATAAAGTTTCTAAAATTTGGCAGTATTACAATACATTAGGGCAAAATACATTTTTCGTTGATCTGCCATATGAATTTTTCCATTACGCATTTTTGTCTTTATTGTCCACTTTTTCTCTTGAAGAAGTTCTTGCACTTCAAGAAGAAGTTGATTTAGTTCATCAAGATGTAGCTACTAACGGCACTCAATCTATTTACTATTCTAATTTTCATTATAACATTGCATCCAAATCCTTTAAAGACATATCTTCTACCCCATCACAATATTATTATCACACATTTAGTTCTTCTTATTTTCGTGGAATCATAAGTCAGGTATCTGCTCAGAATTCTCTTTTTCCTGATTATCATTCTTTTTCCACAAAAATGATTGCCGTCAATACCCCCTCTTCTAATACTCCAATCACTCATCTTTCTGTTCATTCAAGATATCATAGTGCTATTACAATGAATGACGCCGTATTTACTCCTTCTTCCACTATCCCCATATATAATTATGAGGATTCGCAAATTTATTATCTAACTCCTTCTCCTGATGTTTCCATTGAACAAGTTTATTTTGAAATGTTCAAAACATTTGTAGACAATAAATATTATTTTCCTTGTTCATCTAATTCTATTTACCAAATATCTTCTAAGGATGAATATGTCCAAGTTTAATTATATTTCATCTTCTTCTACTTACTCCATCCTTAAGCATCCTCATTATGAAGATGAAATACTAATTTCCGATGCAAGTAATAATCTTATTGTCAATAATTCTAAAACTGAAATTTCCAACAATTTGATTAATCCTATTATGCATTATCTTAATTCTTCATCTAACAAGTCTACCCTTCATGCTGACACTGGTATTGTTCCACCTGGATTAGTTCATGTTGATAATAAACTTGTTATATTTGAGCGTCCTCCCACTTATCAAAATGTACAGTTGATACCAGCAGTAGTGGATAATATCAATTACGAAAATTCTAAAAATTATATATTTAGACTTCCAATTCCTTGGACTGTATATTTTGTTTCATACTCTGTATACAATGGTATTCATTATCCAAACCAAATAGCCATGTATTTTATGGCTAATTCATTGCAAGGGACAGATTTTTCTTCTCATCCGCTCTACTTGCCACCATTGGTTAATTTCTATAACAATGCCACTTTATGTAATCCTATGTTTGATAGCATGGATGAAATAACTCGTTATGAAAATAATGTTTCTGGTATTATCAACGCTGCTTACAATTGGATTTGGAATTCTGGTTCCAATCTTGACTTGACAATGAATATTGCTGAATGTCTTTTCCAGATACATAAAAATCCTAATTTTTCCACTAATCCTTTTTATGATCTTCCTGGTGCTATACATCCATTTACTTATTATACTGACTTTTCTTATATCTCCCGTGCTTTTCAAAACTGGGAGAAAATATCTATAAATGACATATCTTCGATTCCTTGGCCTAATCCTTGTATTTCTGAAAGAGTTCACTCCGAAATACAATCTATAGGCACCGAAAAGCTTCTTGACTATTTTGAGTATTACGGCATAGATCCTGACGAAGTTACCGTTTCTGAAGAAGAGTATCGAGAAACTGGTAATATGTATGTGTTCAATGAGATAAAATATTACAAGTATCTTCGTCAGCTACAGTCTTCTCCTCTTTATTTTGACGAAGCAGCTGAGCGATTTATGGCCAATTCTCAAACTAACTTTGATTCTTCTGTTTCTTTTGATAAAATTGTTTCAGATGTTTTTTTGAGTCTATCTTCTCTCATTTGACTTGAATTATTTTCTATTTTTTGCTACTATATATTTATATAAACATAAATAAAGGTAGAAAAAACTTGACTAAAACAAACACTTCAGAACCAATCTTTACAAGATCCGAGGTTGCTCAAATTCTCAACGTTACAACTCTTACCGTATCTAACAGAGAGAAGAATAAAAAGTATCCTGCTCCTCGTAGAGATTTAAATAACTATAGAATATATACCCTTAATGATATATTCAACCTTCAATTAATTACATATAATCATATTGACCCTAAACCTATCATATCTATATTGTATGATAAAGGATATAGCGACATAAAAGCATTAGGGCAAATGATTGACAATGCACTCTCGAAAAGAGTTAAATAATGCAGCAAGAGGACAATAAAAATTATTCACTTGTAGATGAACAACCTGATTATGTTCCTACTGATATAATTATGGATCTAAAGTCTGGTATCTATAACTTATTTGTCTCCATGGTCAATCATAATATTATGAATCATGGTCCAGAAAAAGCTGTAGTAATATCAGTTAATTACCTCAAAGAGATCATAGATCACTTTGAGAAAGCGATACAAACCAATGAACAGGAGCAATCATGATAGACCCTAATAACCTTATTAACATTACTGGAGGACTGGTCGCTGATCCAGAACTCGTTAACGGAAAGATACTCAAGATCAGAATAGGTGTCGATTATTCCGGTTCAGATAAAGATACCGACAATAATTCAGGTTACTTTGATGTAGTATACTACCTTAAGGATGTTTCTGGATTTGTCAGCAAGAATGCCACCTTTGTTGGCACTCAGCTTGACCAGTCAAAGTTAAAGAAGGGTTCTACAATTTCTGTTGTAGGACGCCTTGTTCAGGAGCGTTGGAAGCAAGACGATCAGGCTCGCTCAAGAGTAGTCATAGTTGCTGAGCATCTTACCTATTCTGGAAGATCCGCTAAGTCGTCTTCAGACGCAACACCTAAGGCTTCTACACCTCAGGCTAGCACCTCAGTTCCTTCAAGCTTCTGATGGAAGATTTCGATGAGCTAGATCTTCAAAAGCTTATCGAAAGTGCATTAGCTGAAAATCCAAATCAACATCCATTTGGTGGCTCAGAAACATATCTCGGACTTGCCGAAACAGATATCTTATCTACAATCTATTCTCGTTTAGAAAATAGAATGACAATATCTGAAATAACTCAATTATTTCATGATATTCGTGTAGATATTTTATCTAGAAAAATTTCTACAAATATTAAAGATCTTCATACGGTCACTAAAAATTGTAGAAAATGCAAAATTGATTCTGTTCCTGAGCTGCCAAAATGGAATGTTGAAAATCCAGATGTTGCTATAGTTGTAGATTCTCCATCTATGTCTCCTGAAGCAATTACTCTAATGGTAAACGCATTTAAGGATTCTGGATTTTCTTCAGATCAACTATGCTTGACCTATGTCAACAGGTGCCCTGTTAGAAGAAAATATGAAGAACAAGAAATTATTAATTGCTCTCCATATCTTCATCTAGAACTTCAGTTATTAAATCCTAAGTTGATCCTATGCCTTGGTGGTACTCCGGCCTCTATTCTTTTTGGTTCTCAAACGAAAATTAAAGAATCAAGAGGAAACATCATGTGGCTAGGCTATTGGCCAATACTTGTAACATACTCTCCAATGTACATACTAAAGTCTGGTGGAAGTACACCAGAACACTTTTCTATTGACATAAAACAAGCTTATGATTTTATTCATAAGCGGTAAGGCAAACAATGACCGATATATGGAGCACATCAGAAATATCTGAATTGACAGATAGTGATCTTAAATCTTTTCAGGAAATAGTTTTGCGCGATGTAAAAAACAAGCCTTGTACTTCTGAAGAGAAGACTATACTTTTCAATAATCTTGATTTATGGCTTTTTTGTCTCCGCAATCTTCGTAAAGAGCTAGAACTTCAGCTAACACAATTCAAAGTAAACACTAAAGCTGAAACCAAGAATATGCGTGACAATTACGCTTCACAAGATCAAATTGAACAATATATTATCGAAGAAAATCAATGGCGAAATAATGCTATCAAGTTTCTCACAGCTATTGAACGCAAAACTTTATATGTAAAACTTATGATTTCATCAGAGTAAAACAATGACAGATCCTCTTATAAGAACACTGCATACAGTTCATCTTCTTGAATCTGATATAGATGAAGAGGATTCTTACGCATATCTTCAGTATAATTATTTAAATAATTACTTATACTACAAGTATACTGCTCCAGATGTGTACACTTTTGATGAACTTGACAAAATGTCTTCTGAATTTTGTTTATTTTTTGGCAAAGTTCAAGACAAAAACGCCCAGTATCTTCTTTCTCCAATACCTCTTTTTACTTTCCGCTATATAATGTTGGAAGATGGATCTTCTTCTCCATACTATGCTGTTAGAAAAAAAGATGGTTATGTTGTTGAAGGATTTTCTTGGTCAAACGGTTTAACCTATCAAGTTCGTCAAGATGTTAAAGTCATCAATGGTGAATATGTTTCTCCTTTTGAAATATATCAAAGAGTTTTATATGTTGATCATACAACTAAAACTTTACATAACTACCCATAGGATTTTTTGTGGCTATTCATATTCATGAATCTAAAGATAGTTCTTTTATAAAATCAGCTGGATGGAGCTCAATTGCTATGACTTTAGTCATAGAATTTAAAAGTGGTTCTGTTTGGGCTTACTACAGAGTCCCTAAAAAAGTTTATGAATCTTTAATATCTTCTCCATCTATGGGTAATTATTTTAATATATCCATAAGGGACATTTATTCTTGTGAAAGATTATCTTTTGCATCTGAAAACTCAGGACCGGTGAATGTTGAGCAAAAGACTAAAGAACAAGAACAAATCTAAATATAAAGATACTCATTTTGTTTCTTTAAATTCTAGTAATTCTCATCAAATCCATGATATAGCAGTATCTGTTTTTGGCACAACTCATTACATAAATTATGATTCTTTGACAAAAACTCATTAATTAAATGGTATAATGTACTTCTGTAGCTATATTAGCCTAGGAGATCAATGTGTCAAAGAGAATTGAAATACCGCAGTCTCCTGCGGAAACACCGCCTACTCTTGATGAACTAAAACAAAAAAAAGTTAAATCTTTTACTAAAAAAGATAAGCTAAAACCTTTGATAAAAAATGCTCCTGTTTACCATATTGTTTGGAGAGACGCTTTTTCTGAGGTTGATGAGTGGCATGATTATTCTTCCATAGAAACAGAAGATTATATTTGTCATACCATTGGATATCTTATTTCTGATAATTCCAAGTCCAATTATTATACCATAGCTTCTACTGTTACTATAGATGATTATTTTTGTATGATAATTAACATACCTAAAGCTATGGTAATATCAAAGGAAAAAATATCTTTTTCTCGTTAATTAAAGGATTCTTATGGAGGAAGAACTTACTTGCACATCTTGCTCTTCCACTTGGAAAAGAGCGAGACTTCGTGGAAGAAAACCCCTATTATGCCCTACATGTCTTTCTGGTCAATCTCAAAAAGTAATCATTGATCAACCTATTAATGTCTCTATTCCAGAGGCCCCAACCGCATCGTTTGATTTATCTGTTTCTAAAATACATACTCAGCTTCATCCAAAGCCGGCAAATTATCAAAAGTTACAAGAATCCACTAAAAACGGTTCTACTTGGAAATGCCCTGGTTGTGGCTCTACTCTTAAAATGTTTCTTGCATTAACTGCAGTTCCAACACATCGTTGTACTCCAGATACTGTTACACTTAAAGCTATGGAAAGAGTTGACTAAACAAACCAAGGGATGCATATGCCAAAAAGCTTTTCGTCAAAGATTAAATTGCTTTTAAAAAAACTGATGAAAAGTATCAAAGAGTTTCAACAAATCCTTAAGCTTTGTGAAATGATAGTCTCTTTAATATTGTTTTATATTACCAAAAAAAAACTTACATTTTCTTAAATATATTCCGAGATAGCTCAGTTGGCAGAGCAGCTGACTGTTAATCAGCCGGTCGCAGGTTCGAGCCCTGCTCTCGGAGCACATAACACAGGAGAAATAACCATGGGTATGGATGTTTATGGTAAAAAGCCTAAGACTGAAAAAGGTAGTTATTTCCGTAATAATGTTTGGTATTGGCATCCTTTATGGGATTACTGCACGCATGTGCTACCAGATATAGCTAATAAAGTTGAACATGCTCACACTAATGATGGTGATGGTTTAGGCTTTGTTGATTCTAGAAAACTTGGTTTTGCTTTGCGAAAATCTATAGAGTCAGGTGCCGCCCAAAACTATATTAAAGAATATTATTCAGAATTAGAATCTCTTCCACAAGAAGAATGTTTTTGTACCAAAAAAACTTTAGAGGAATTTTATACTTTTGATGGAATTATACCATTTCCAATAGGTGGCACAAAAGAAGCAAATCCTGAATGCTTCTTATGTAATGGGTCAGGTCTTCATGAAAACTTTGCCAATAGTTATCATATAACTATAGAAAATATTCATGAGTTTTCGGAATTTTTACTTGATTGCGGAGGATTTGAGATATGTTAAATAAACCAGTTTGCCCTCGTTGTTTAGGGTTTATTCCAAGTAACGTTTTTGCCGGTGAGTACCCTGGAGCAATATCTCGCATAGACAATAAAACTGAGATATGTTCCGATTGTGGCACTGAAGAAGCTATATTAGCTTTAATAACTATCGATCAATGGCCAATAGTACTCTATGATCATTCTACTACTAAATATGCTTACGAACGCTGGCAAACTCGCATAGAAATGAATCAACTTCATGAACACATCTAAATCTGATAAATTTTATTTATTTGCTTTTTTAACTGCAATAGCTCTGATAATATCTACAATTACTATTCGCATAGTTACTGTAGCTAAGGAGTATTAATGGACCATCTAGCCATGAAACAAGCGATGATAAATGCGCTCACACATAAGGTTTCTATCTTGGAAGAAAATCATAAAAACTATTTTATTCAAATAGAAGACTCTAACTTAATCATGAATGCTTTAGCGAGTGCTCTACAATTGTGGCTAGATTCTCACGACAATGATCAGTATTTAGCTTATGCCGATATTGCTTATTCTCGCGAGGCACTTAAGATATATTCACGATATCATAATGATCTTTCTACAATAGATAAAGTTACTGATCTTCATAATCAAATAGTTAAATTAGTTAGCAGATACAATGACTGATGACATCGTGGCTCGACTACGAAATGCTGCGTGCATTAGTTGCTACGAGTGCACCTGTGGTTATTGTGAGATTCTAGCCGAAGCTGTTGACGAAATTAAGCGACTACGAGCCGACCTTGATAAGTGGAAGTCTATTTCTGATAACTTATATGATTGGACAACAAATGTCTTGCGTTTATACTTTAACACGCCAGCAATCAGAGCATACCAACGAGAAGTGCATAGTGAGTAACCTATGTTCTCCAAACAGTTTCTTACTATTAATTAATTACGCTAATCTTATAAAGGATTTTGTATTTAATGAATGAAAATATAATACATTACAAGGGAGAAGTTATGTTTCGTGAACCTATTGAGGAACCAGAGTATATTCCTCCCACAAGAGATAAGTTTGATGAAAATTCTTTATTAGAAGATGTTATATCTAAATGGGGCGCATATGGAGCTCATGCAGATATTGTTAAATTTATGATTAGCGAGATTTATTCTTTGAGAGAAAAGCTTGAAGCTTTAGAATCTGAAAAAGAATCTTGGCAAAGAATGTATGCATCAAAATGATTAATGAAACATACCTAACATGTGTTTATTGCGGCAAACCAAATATTCATCCAGAACGTCTTTTTAGATATTGTACATCCGATGCTTGTATCAAAGATGCTCAATCGATGGTATTTCCAAAATATCCAACAACAGCTGTATTAGATAATGCAGCTGAAGTTATGGAAAGAAATTCCACTCTTTCTCAAGCTTTAGAAGATGCTCTTCAAACTATAGAGCAACAAAAACAAGATATCGAAAAACATAAAAATACTATTATTGACTTAATATCTAATCAAAGAACTGCTTTAAATTCTGAAATTGAAGTAGCTCGCTGGGATCTTTTACGTCTCTTGGTTCAACACCATCAGGATCTTGAAAACGGTATTGAACTTATCAATAGTGATCAATCTTATTTACTTGATATACTCAACCAAGTTTACAGAACTTTAACTCACCAGTTAACAAAACTTGGAATTGAACGTATTGGTCAAGTTGGAGAAGAAGTCGAAGTGTATCATTATCTTCATGAATCTTGGTCACCTAACGGTGCTCCAGCTAAAGTAATAAAGTCTGGTTATTATTCATCAAAAGCTGACTATGTTATTCATAAAGCAATTGTTATTGGAGACCAAGACGTTTCCCCGTACAATAAAAAATAGGAGATAGTTATGAGTTTTTTTGCTGGATTCTTTTTTGGTACAACAATAGTGCTTGCTAATATTTTTGTTATCAAGCATTTTTTGGGCAAAGATGAATTTTGGAGCAATAAAAAATGAATAGATTTAGACAAGCTGAAAGAGATGCTGCAGATCGTACAAATGAGCAAATAAGGCAGGGGCGACTTGCCTATGAATCAACAACAGCTCCTCTTCAAAATATCAATGATACTCTCAAAGATATCAAATTGTTGTTAAATGACATTCTGGTACTTTTAAAAAAACGAGTCTAATTTACCATTATAAGTATAAAACAACATAATTCATTAAGGAGAAAATAATGGCTATGCGCCCAAGCGTTGAGACTCAGATAGAGGCAAACCCACGCAAGTTTGCCATCGCTGAGCCAACCAAACTACTCACCCGTATCAACGGTGAGCCACCTATTGGTAACGGCAAAGGTCGCCGCCGTAATCCAATAATTACAAACATCTACAATGAGTTGATAACTAATCGTAATGTTTGGTTCCATGTCAACATACCAATTACCTCAAAACAGCAGCTTGCGTCAATTCGCATGTCGCTTTACGCCCGTGCCAGAAAAGATAATTTGACTTTGTCATCATCCTCCCTTTACAATGAGAACACGAAAATGTTTGATCTGTGGGTTCTTTTGGGTTAATAGGTTACTATCTTCCTTGAATCTCTAAATTAGGGAAGATAAATGACTAAGTATGTAGTTAGCATTACAAGGACTATTGTTGTAGAAGCGGAATCCGAGGAGGAGGCTACAACAATGTCCTTGTATGCAACGCTCTATCCTGAGTATATAGATGGTGTTGAACCAATATATTACCAAACGAAAGTTTTATTTGATCAATATGAACTTAGTAAAAAATTTGAGAATTGGCCAAAGGGTTCGAGCAATTCAAATCAATGATCCATATACTCGTGTTAAATCTGGAGAATGTGGTACAATAAGTTTTATAGATGATCTAGAAACAATTCATGTTAATTGGGATTCTGGATCTACATTAGGAATTATTCCTGAAATTGATGATTTTGAAATAATAGCTCATTCATGATATAATATAATTATCTTTATCGAAAGGACGTAAGTATGATAGCACAGCAAGCCCCCAGTATATTTAGTATGTGTTTAACATTTTTTGCTGTTTTATTTACGTCCGGTATAATGATAAAAATATTATCATCTGTCTTCAAAGAAGATATTGACAATGACCAGAAAATGGACTAAAAATGAGCTTTTTCTTTTCCGCACTCAAAAGCTCCGTGCAAAAACTATTCCGGATCTTAAAAAAGAAATAAATAAAAAGATCTGTAGAGGACCGATACAATATGACTGATCAAGATTTTTCTTATTTAGAAGGTTTTGATTGTACAGATTGTAAAGAAAATACTTTCGCCAAAAAAGAATATTATATGCTGCATGACGAAGTATGGTGCTCGGTTGCCTCAAAATTTGAAATGTTATGTGTTTCTTGTTTAGAAAAACGTCTAGGCAGATCTTTAAATATCAACGATTTTGTCCCTATGCCAATTAATTATGGATGTATTTTTCCACAATCAAAACTATTATATTCTAGAGTACACTCAAAAAATATAGGAATGATACACAATGTTTGATGTTATATTTGGCTTACTAGCTGCCTCTACTCTAATATTTTTAGCACAATTCTTTACAAGACAACAATAACATTTATATTGTTCATACAAAATAGTATATTATATTAAAAAATAGACCTTAGATCGGGGCCCCAATATGGGAATGTATGATTCGCTTTACTGCCAAATAAAATTAAGACCTATCAGAGTCAATGAATATAACGTTATTTCCTTTGGCTCAAATAAAG
>Ga0172367_10000934_pt1 | contig 44091 bp, 32 predicted proteins | sample Lak10m_FD_114542 | JGI IMG/M metagenome (GOLD analysis project Ga0172367, IMG submission 114542) | Freshwater microbial communities from Kabuno Bay, South-Kivu, Congo - kab_022012_10m | ecosystem: Environmental > Aquatic > Freshwater > Lake | place: Democratic Republic of the Congo: South-Kivu...
GGGGGGCAAATAATTGGTGATATGAGTAGAATAACTACTCAATCAAGTTTATCATCTCCACTCACAACTTATAATAATGGTAATTGGTATCAAGTAATGTTTACAAGAGATGATAGTAATTGGTATTTATATGTGAATGGCGTACAAGTAAATACAAAACTAGACCCATATACTGGAAATGTTGTAAATGCACAAGAATTGTGGATAGGTAGAAGTGCTTATACTGGAGGAGGTGGGTATCAATTTGTTGGAGATATATCAGAAGTAATGATATACAGTAGAGTTTTAACATCATCAGAAATACTTCAAAATTACAACGCTACTAAAACAAGATTCGGATTATAAAACAATATTTATAAAATAGAAAGAGATGCCAAATTTACCATCGGTAATCGTGACAGTAACCCAAGTTTAAAAAAAATAAAGAAAACAAAAGCAAAATTGTTTAGTTTCTCAGTATTTATATAAAAAAAGTAAAATGGCTTGTAGTAAATTTACCTTAACAAATACTGGTTCGACTATAGTAACCTTTAATTATAGAAGATGTGATGACTCCATGTGGCAGTATCAAGTTGGATTATTGCCTAATGAAACCAAAAATATTTGGTTAATAAATAACACATATTCAACCGCACAATCTAATTTTATTTCATTAGTTGACCAAGGTGCGTTCCCACCTCCTAACGTACCACCAACCCCAACACCGACACCGAGTACTACTGCTCCTGCTGCTGTAACGCCAACACCAACAGTAACCCCTACAAATACCTCAACCCAAACTCCAACAAATACTCAGACACCAACACAAACTACAACTAATACTTCTACTCAAACACCTACAAATACCTCAACCCAAACTCCAACAAATACTCAGACACCATCTCCAACAAGTCCGACAAGGACCGCATTCTCAGTGTTTTCGGGACTTACTGAATTGGAAGCTTGTTCTGAATTATATGGGTCTACAACAATTTATGGGGTTGAATCAATATTTGATGAAAATGTACAATTCTATAATTCTGCGACGGGACCTGTTACGGTTAATATGCAGGGTTACTACGAATACAACAACCTTGTTGTTGAGTTAAATTCATCGGGTGCTATTGTTGACTATATTTTGTGTCCTACATTAACACCAACACCAACTAATACGCAAACCCCAACAAACACTGCGACTAATACATCAACACCAACTAATACACCAACAAACACTGCGACTAATACGCAAACCCCAACAAACACTGCGACTAATACGCAAACCCCAACAAACACTGCGACTAATACACCAACACCAACTAATACACCAACAAACACCACAACTAATACGCAAACTCCAACAAACACTACAACCAATACACCAACACCTACTAACACACCATCTCCAACTCCTACAAGAAGTCACTACGTATATTCGTTAGGAACTGGCGCTACTGCGAACGATGCTTGTATTAACTATGTGTCATCACCAGTAAACATTTACGCGCCAGCATCTGGCGGACCAGGTCCAAACGTGGGAGAATTCCTGTACACAAATATTGAAACAACCAACCCAGTACCTAATGGTTACTACTCAAATGGTACTTTTGCTTACTCAGTGACAGGTGATTTAGGTCAAATTACAGGAAGTGTCCCTTGTTAATTCAGAATTTAATTATCATTTTTAAAAGAACCCTCCACTTTAATGGAGGGTTTTTTATTTTTAAAAAAAAATGTAATGAAAATATTTGTACAAATTGCAAGTTATAGAGACCCACAATTGATTCCAACAATTGAAGATATGTTAAAAAATGCAAAAAAACCTGAAAACTTGGTTTTAGGTATTGCAAGACAATACTCTGAAAAAGACGGGTTTGATAACTTAGACGAGTATAAAAAAGATAAAAGATTTAGAATATTAGATATTCCATACCAAGAAGCGAAAGGTGTTTGTTGGGCAAGACATTTAGTGCAACAATTATACAAAGGTGAGAAATATACAATGCAAATTGATTCTCATATGAGGTTTGTTAAAGATTGGGATGAAATCCTAATCAATATGATAAAGGGTCTACAAAAAGACGGGTATAAAAAACCTCTACTTACGGGTTATGTACCCTCTTTTGACCCTGAGAATGACCCTGCGGGTAGAGCACAAGATGCGTGGAGAATGGTATTTGATAGATTTATACCTGAAGGAGCAGTATTCTTCTTACCCGAGACAATACCAGGTTGGAGAGAAATGACAAAACCCGTACCTGCAAGATTTTACTCGGCACACTTTTGTTTTACAATCGGTGCTTTCTCAAAAGAGGTACAACACAATCCTGAGTATTATTTCCACGGTGAAGAGATTTCAATTGCCGCAAGAGCATACACTTGGGGTTATGATTTGTTCCATCCACACCTTCCAATCGTATATCATGAGTATACTAGAAAAGGTAGAACTAAACAATGGGACGATGACAAAACATGGGGAGACAAAAATAAACATTCTCATTTAACAAATAGAAAGTTATTCGGAATGGATGGAGAAAAACAAGAGGGTCATGATGGTCCTTATGGTTTCGGAACAGTCAGAACCCTTAGGGAATATGAAAGATATTCTGGATTATTATTTGAAAAAAGAGCAGTAGACCAAAATTGTATTGATAAAAAATATCCACCAAGTCCAAGAATTGAGAACGAAGAAGATTGGAAAAAAAGTTTTTCTACAATATTCAAACATTGTATTGACGTGGGATACCCAAGTGTTCCTGAAAAAGATTATGATTTTTGGGTTGTCGCATTTCACGGACCTGATGACCAAACCTTGTTCAGAAAAGATGCAGATAAAAATGAAATCGCAGGATTTATGAGAGACCCTGATAAGTATTGTAAAATTTGGAGAGAGTTTCCAACTACTGTATTACCTAAGTATTGGGTGGTTTGGCCTCACTCAGAATCTAAAGGCTGGTGTGATAGATTAACAGGTCAATTAACCCATAATCACGTAAGTTAATGAAGTTTAAAGATATACCTAAGTTTGTTGTCAATTTGGATAGAAGGGTTGATAGACTCGAAAGTATTACTTTTGAGCTTTCCTATTTGGGTTGGGAATGGGAAAGATTTTCAGGAATTGATACCAATTCATACATGGGAATAACTCGCTCTACTTTAGAGATAATAAAAATTGCTAAAGAAAGAAATTACCCTCAAGTTATGATTATCGAGGACGATTGTTCTGTGATGCCGTATGCAAATAGTTTATTGGATAAAATAGAATCCGAATATCCTAATTTGGAGTATGCAATTTTTAATTTGGCACCTACACAGAACCGCGAGATAAAAATATCTGACAAATATCCATTATTACTTGATATGACGAATACACCGCCTGCACCTGAAGATGCCCGTGGTATATACGCCGCGAACATGATTATTTATGACCAATCGATATATGATGAAATGTTTGACATTGCTCTCACAGGGTTTTCAAGTGGTGATTTCTTCCATGCGTTAGATGATTTTACGTGGAAGTTTATTGTTCAAAACAAACAAAGTTATTGTCCTATTTTACCGATAGCACCACAAAAGGCGGGATATTCTAATATTTCTGAAGGTATGTATGGTAATTGGTATCTTCAAACATATAATTGGAACAGGTGGACTGAGGTTAAAATACCCAATGAGTTTATGGATGAAGGAAGAGTCATGGAAATGAAAAGAAAAAAAGAATATAAAGATTTTTATTATGTCAGTTAAGTTTATTACTTCAATATACAGTGATTTATATGGAACGGAGTTTGGAGGTAGACCAAACAGGGGTGGTCACTATAGATTCAGTTTATTATCACTTCTAAAAATGACAGATGCGGACTTTCTCTGTTATACTTCCGAAAGAGAAATAGATTCTCTTAAAAGATTTTTTTACGAAGAACATTCTATTGACTCCTCAAAATTGAAGTTCAAAGTTTTCGATATCTCAAATACAAAGTTCAAAGATTTAATTAACCAATACAAAGTTGTTGAGGATATCAAAAAAGGAGACAGATGTATAGAAATCCAATATTGTAAGTTCCATTGGTGGTGGAATGAGGATAAATCATATGACTATTATTATTGGATTGACGCTGGATTATCACATTGCGGGTTGATACCTTTGAAATATCTCAAGAGTGAACATATGACTGCGAGATATTACGAGAGCACCCTTTTCAATAATGATTTTCTAAAAAATGTAATTGAAGATACAAAAGAAAAGTTCTTGATATTGGGAAAAGAAAACGTGATGAATTATTGGTCGGGAACTGTAGATGCGAAGTGGTATAAAGAATATGATAGGTCTATACATATCATAGGTGGACTTTTTGGCGGACATAAATCCAAATGGGATGAGATTGTTAACTTGTTCGAAGACTATACGAGTAAAATAATGTCGGAAGATAAAGGTTTACCACATGAGGAAAATGTTATGACTTTGATGTGGTACAACCACCCTGAATTATTTGAAAGAAAACATTTTGATATTTGGTGGTGTAGGGATAATGCACCGAGAGGTACATCTGAAGAGTTGTTTCAAAACAATAAAAGTTTCTTTAGAATCTTAGAAGAATTCAATAGGATATATGAGTAATATTACTTTAGTAACTGGTATATGGGATATTGGTAGGTCTGAGCTTTCTGAGGGATGGTCAAGACCTTACAAACATTATTTAGATAAGTTTGAACAATTATTAAAGATAGATTGTAATCTGATTATATTCGGTAGTAGGGAATTGGAACAATTTGTTTTAGACAGAAGAGATATTTCCAAAACTCAATTCATATTCAGAGACTTATCTTGGTTTAGAGAGAATGAGTTTTTCCATAAGATTCAAGAAATTAGAACAAATTCAGATTGGTTCAATATGTCTGGTTGGTTGAAAGATTCGACGCAAGCTAAGTTGGAAAATTATAATCCTTTGGTTATGTCCAAGGTTTATCTTTTACATGATGCGAAGATTATGGATAGATTCGATTCTGAACATTTATTTTGGATAGACGGAGGTATAACAAATACTGTTCATCCGGGTTATTTCACACATGACAAAGTGATTGACAAACTTTCGAAATATATTTCAAAGTTTTCATTCATATGTTTCCCATATGACGCGAACAACGAAATACATGGATTTGAGTATAATCAACTGAATAGTTTAGCGGGTGCGAAGGTCAACAAAGTTGCAAGAGGGGGGTTTTTCGGTGGACCAAAAGATTCGATTTCGGATATCAACTCAATTTATTATGGCTTGATGAAAGACACCTTATCAAACGGGTTGATGGGTACTGAAGAGTCAATCTTCTCAATAATGACTTACAAACATGCCGATTTGATAAACTACTTTGAAATAGAAGGAAATGGTCTAATTGGAAAATTTTTTGAGGATTTGAAGAACGATGAGTTGAAACCAAAGAGTGAGTCTGTTGTTAAGAGTGTCAACAAATTGGATATAAATAAAGTTGGTTTGTATGTTATAACTTTCAATAGTCCCAAACAATTCAAGACATTGATTGATTCTATGTTGGCTTATGATAAGGATTATATAAATAAAACAAAAAAGTTCCTATTAGACAACTCGAGTGATGAATCAACTTTTGGTGAATATAAATTATTGTGTGACGAATACGGATTTGAACATATTAAAAAAGATAATTTGGGAATATGTGGTGGCAGACAATTTATAGCAGAACACTTCAATGACACGGATTTAGACTATTATTTATTTTTTGAAGATGATATGTTCTTCTACCCTGACGAAGGAGTATGTAGAAATGGATTCAACCGATACGTTCAAAACCTTTATACAAAATCTTTAGAAATTGTAAAAAAAGAAAACTTCGATTTTATTAAATTGAATTATTCTGAGTTTTATGGTGATAATGGAACTCAGTGGTCTTGGTACAATGTTCCTCAGGATGTAAGAACAAAATTTTGGCCATTTAACCCAAGACTTCCACAAATGGGATTAGACCCGAACGCACCAAAAACAACCTTCGAAAAGATTCTGAGTTATAAAGGTGTACCATATGCTTGTGGTGAAGTTTATTATTGTAATTGGCCTCAGATTGTGAGTAGAGACGGTAATAAAAAAATGTTCTTAGACACAACTTGGGCACATCCATTTGAACAAACGTGGATGAGCCATATGTATCAGTTGACGAAGAAAGGTGATTTATCTAGTGGTTTACTATTATTAACACCTACTGAACACAACAGGTTCGAACATTACCAAAGAGAATTACGTAAAGAGTCATAACAATATATTTATTGTTATGGAATTTTTTATCAAGCAAAACGCCACACTTCCAGTTTTAAAAATGCAAGTTGTAAAAGACGGTCGCGCTGGTTATATCCAACTTATGGAAGATATTCCCGTGTCAACAATTTTTTTTACAATGATTAACGAACAAACAGGTATTCCTAAAGTGGTATCTGCACCTTGTGAGTTTGTCAATTTAATTTTGGACTTAGGTGCTCCACCTGAATATTATATTTATTTCAAGTTTACAAAAAGGGATACAAATGAAGTTGGTAGATATGTGGGTCAATTTTTGATTAAAAACGATGAAGGTAATTTGATTCTACCACTTAGAGAACAACTTTATATCAATGTTCAAGAAAGTTTCATTTCGGAAACCGCTTGTTGTTAGTTGATTATAATCTCACAATTTTTTATATTTATTGAGGAAGGTAAATTTCACCAAAGCGTGAAAGCTAATAAACCACCCAACAAAATTGATATGATATCTAACACAGAAATTGAATCATTTCTGCAAGGAAATGACCCCGAACCTTTTATAGTTGCAATTGAGTTTGACTACGCATCTAATTCCATTTTCAAAATCAAAGAAGAACCCGGTAAAGGAAAAGAAATCCGAAAGGATACTTTTGTTCCTTTCGCGTGGGTTGGAGATTTACGTGGGCTGAACTTTTATAATGATTCCAAAATGGCCCAAAAAGAGGGTATGTCAAAATATGGTATTGTTATTGAAAAACTTGAAACCAAAGGTGATGAAAGACTTGAGAAAGGTTTGACCTTCATGGTAAAATCTCTCAAAGGATATAGAGAATTGATTCAGTTTTTTAGAGATGGTGGTTGTGACCCTTGGGGTGAGAAAGCGAAGGATAGAATTATGATTTTACCGCCAGTAGAACAGTATTTTATCTCTAAAGAAAAAAGATTGTTCAAAGGATATGATGACTACGACCAAGTTACTCGTCTCGTATTTGACTTAGAGACTAACGCTCTTGACCCCAAAGATGGTCGAATCTTTATGATAGGAATCAAAACAAACAAAGGTTATCATAAGGTAATTGAGTGTCTTGATGAGTCACAAGAAAAAGGTGCTATTATCGAGTTTTTCAATATTATTAACGAAATCAAACCATCAATCATTGGTGGGTACAATTCCGCAAACTTCGACTGGCACTGGTTATTTGAAAGAGGTCAAAGATTGGGTATCGATTTGAGAAAATCAATCAAATCATTACATCCACAACATTCATACACAAGAAAAGAAACAATCTTGAAGTTAGCAAACGAGGTTGAGGACTTCACTCAAACTTCAATTTGGGGTTATAATGTGATTGATATTATCCATGCGGTTCGAAGGGCTCAGGCCATCAATTCTAACATAAAAGCGGCCGGTCTTAAGTATATTACAAAATATATTGGTCAAGAAGCTCCTGACCGTGTTTATATCGACCACACGGATATCGGAAAAATGTATGCAGCTAAGGAAGAGTATTGGTTAAATACTCAAAATGGAAAATATAAAAAGGCCTCTGAGTATGCGGATTTGGATATAAAGTTTCCTGGTGTATATATTAAGACCACAGGCGATAATTTAGTTGAAAGATATCTTGATGATGACTTAGAAGAAACCTTGGCGGTTGATAAAGAGTTCAACCAAGCGTCGTTTTTTCTCGCTTCTATGATTCCAACAACATATGAAAGAGTTGCCACTATGGGTACTGCAACACTTTGGAAGATGCTTATGTTAGCCTGGTCATACAAATACAACTTAGCTATCCCCGAAAAACAACAGAAGACAGATTTTGTCGGTGGACTTTCTCGTCTACTAAAAGTTGGTTACTCAAAGAATGTTCTCAAACTTGACTTCTCCTCTCTTTATCCTTCTATACAACTTGTCCATGACGTGTTCCCCCAATGTGATGTCTCAGGAGCCATGAAAGGAATGCTTAAATATTTCCGTGATACCCGTATCAGGTATAAACAACTTGCTGAAGAGTTTGAAAAAACTGACTTACAAAAATCTGTATCATATTCAAACAAACAATTACCAATCAAGATTTTTATCAACTCGATGTTCGGTGCCTTATCTGCTCCACAAGTTTTTGCGTGGGGTGACATGTATATGGGAGAACAGATTACTTGTACGGGTAGACAGTATCTCCGTCAAATGATTAAGTTTTTCATGAGTAAAGGTTATACCCCGCTCGTTATGGATACGGACGGTGTAAACTTTTCAAGTCCTGACGACGTTGATACACATAGGTATATTGGTCGAGGATTGAATTGGAAGGTCAAGGTTGGAAAAGAATACAACGGCCCTGATGCTGATGTAGCTGAATATAATGACATCTTTATGAGGGGGGAAATGGCTTTAGATACGGATGGCGTTTGGCCTTCATGTATAAACCTTGCCAGAAAAAATTATGCGGTCATGGATGCAAAAGGGAAGATAAAGTTGACTGGCAATTCCATTAAATCAAAGAAGCTTCCACTGTATATCGAAACGTTCTTAGATAAGGGTATCAAGATGTTACTTGAAGGTAAAGGAAAAGATTTTATCGAATACTATTACGAGTATCTCAAAGTAATATTTGACCAAAAGATTCCACTTTCTCAAATTGCTCAAAGAGCTAAAGTCAAATTGACTTTAGATGACTATAAGAAAAGATTAACACAGAAAACCAAAGCGGGAAATAGTATGTCTCGGATGGCACATATGGAACTTGCAATTCAACAAAATCTAAGTGTAAATTTGGGTGATGTAATAATGTATGTTAATAACGGTAAGAAAGGTTCTCAGGGTGATGTTCAGAAGATGACGGCTAAACAAATCAAGGACCTAAATGAATATAACAAAACTCAGAACCCTAAAGCTAAAATGGTTGAAGATGGAGTAATTGTAAATTGTTATATGTTAGACCCAAGTACTTTTGAATCAAACCCAAATCTTACGGGGGATTATAATGTACCGAGAGCAATAGCCACTTTCAATAAAAGAATCGAACCTTTATTGGTTGTGTTTAAACAAGAGGTTAGGGATGGTTTGATTGTTGCTGACCCTGAGAACAGAGGTATTTTTACAACTGCTCAGTGTGAGTTGATTAATGGTATGCCGTTCGGAGAGGATGACCAAGATAAGTTAGAAGAAGACGTTCTTAAAATTACAGAACAAGAATTGGACTATTGGAAACGTAGAGGTTTAGAACCTACTTACATCTATGAACTTGCTGAAAAAGATTGGGAAGGAAAATTAGGATTGTTTCAAACCGTCTGATGACAATATATACCAGTGGCCGTTAGCGAATAAGAACTCAACACAAGCAAACTTATCTAAAATAAGTTCATCATATTCTTCATCGATTTTACTTACATCAGGTAAAATTATTACCCTTGTCATGGCTTTGATAACTATGTGGTCTGTTGTAGAGGAATCCAAAATCACATTCGAATGAGCAATTCCTCTCACGATAATTTTAGATTCTCCATGTGTTCTATAATCTAATTCTGATACTACAGAAATTTCCGAAGTATTGACTATGTTACCGTTGATGATTCTTTTTGCTGGAATAGTTCTTACAATTGCCATAAATTAAATTACATATATTTGACGGGGCATTGCTCTAAACCTCATTTGTTTATTCAAGTTTTCGGCAATATTAGCTTCCCTCTCCATTACTTTTTCGGGTCTCAATCTTGATAACCAACCATTCTCACCAATCAATTCCTCAAGTAACTTTGATTTTTCGTCTTTACCTTCAGTTGCTAAACTAGCGTAATCCATTGTGATTTCACTATCTGGTGTTTTTAGGTTACCTGAATATTTTCCTCTAACTCTTGATAGAGTTTCTTTACAATAAGCGGTGAACCATCTTCTTACCCATTGCTGACCTGGAACATTCAAATCCTCCCAACTCAATTCTGAGATTGGAACATCTGTTGGTAATTTGATAACATCTGGATTGTTTTTCAAACAATCGGCTCTGCTGTCAGGTTCTACATCATAGTACCAATACCAAACGGCTTTTCCTACGTATAAATTGTAATTTGACCAATTGAACTTACCACCAGGCGTGTTGTAAAGATGAATCATCTTTTTTCCGTCAGGTAATCCTGTAATTCTGTAAGTTAAGGAACCACCTAAGATTCTGTTTAGGATATTTGCTTCTTGCATTCTTATGAGATAGTCAAAACCTGACATCATAAAGTAAGAACCTTGATATCCCATTTGGGCGTAACCTGCTTCGTTAGCACCTAATCCTATCCCACCAAATCCAAAACCACCTAAACCTCCGAGTCCGAAGGCGGTCCAAGCTTGGTTACTGAACCATAAAAGTTCATTTACCTCACGACCTGCAGGTATTTCATAATCTTGTTTGTTGGCTTCAAGAATAAAATAGTCTTTCTTGAGGACCCAAGGACCCTCTGTTTGTAGACCAACAATTTTGGAATAAGAGTAGCTGAACTGTTGTTCAAAATCCATCGTCCTTGTGATGAGAGCACGAGCAACAGACCTTTCATTCATGTTCAAATTGACCAAGTTTACCCATTGACTATCAATGAGCCATTGAAGAACATACTCCTCGTAATCTCCGAGCGATAGCTCAACCAAAGAGTCTAACATCTCGTCAGTAAGTTCAACACTTCTTAGAGGAGCACCTAATAGGTGTTTGATTCTTGTATAAAGTCGTGACCTTTCTGGTTCTGGAATTGCCGCCATATTCTATAAATATATTCTTTATTCAATTTCGTGTAATAAAGCATTTTTTGGGAATATGTAACGACCGTTCAATATTTTACAATCGTTTTTGAAAATCAAAACGTGATTAGACTTGGTTTGGAAAAATATCATCCAATTCACATTATATTCTTTCACATCTGCATCTGTGAAAATTATATATGTGTCTTTAGCTGTCTTGAAATAATTGTAAGGTTTGACCTGACATGTGTGGACTCTGTCGTTTATCGTGATAGTTAAATCAACACCTTTGATAGCATCCAATTTTTTTCCCGCACCACTAGTTTTTTCGATTGTAGCGTCACCTTCAAAATATAAATCAATTTTTTTCAATACACTGTTTTCAGAATCCTCCCCACGTTTCCAAGTTTTCAACAAAACCTTAAGGATATTGATGAACTCAGAGTTTTCTTTCGAATAAAGTTTGTTTGCAAAATAATCCAAAGCTTTACCGAAACGAATAATTTCTTGAGGTGTTCTTTTCTTTTCATCGTAAAAATTGAAGATTTTTTCTGGTTTACCTCTTCCTTGAATTAGATTGTTAACCGCTTTTACCATTAAACAGAAAGTGTTATGGTTGGTATTAAGATTGTTCAAAACAGACCTGCCCTCAGATTCCAAATTATAAAACCCAGACATAGTATCATTCGTTTGTTCCGCCCAAGCATCACCGAAAACTTTTCTCAAAGAATTGGTAATTGCTTTGATGTATATCCTTTTCATAGTCTCATCGAACAGGATTTCTTTGTATACCGAAACATCGTCCTTTGAACAAAATTGGGCGGTGTCTTTTTCATCAATCAATTTTTTGAACTCAATTTGTTCAAGTAATTTCGTTTCAACTTTCATTTCGAAAAGTTTAGACACAAACTCCCAATTGACTACTTTCCAAAAGTTTGATATGTACTCGTCTCTTTTGTTTTTATATTTCAAATAGTATGCGTGTTCCCATAAATCTAACCCTAAGAGAGGAAACCCACCCCCCTCAATTACGTTCATCAAAGGATTGTCTTGATTTGGGGTAGACATAATTTTAAGTTGGTTTTTTGGTGTTAGTATAAGCCACACCCAACCAGAACCAAATCTATCTTTAGCAATAGTCTCGAACTTTTTCTTGAAGTTAGTAAAGGTACCAAATTCTTTAGTTATCTTTTCGAATAGTTCACCTTCCAATTTTTTTGGTTTAGGTGTTAGCATGTTCCAAAAAAGTGCGTGGTTAAAAGCACCACCAGCGTTATTTCTGATTGTTTTATCGTATCTGTCGATATTCTTGATAATGTTTTCTAAATCAACATCACCCTTCTTTTTCTTTGACAACGCATCGTTAAGTTTATCAACATACCCTTTGTAATGTTTGTTGTAATGGAAGTTCATTGTCTCGGGGTCAATGAATTGTTTCAGGGCTGTGTAGGAATAAGGTAATTTCTCTATTCCGATTTTTTTCATTTCTGTAATCAACAAGGACTTTTCATTTTGTATGTGTCTCTCTTGAATTTGTTTTTCAATTTGTTGAATCCTCTTTTCTGTATTCTGCATATTTGTGAGTTATTCGTTATTATAAATAACTCAATATTTTGTTATTTCCTCAGCTCGTTTATTCTTTTTAATATTTCTTCTGCAGCATCTGAGGAATCTACATGGTCACCTAATACAGTTGAAATGTTTTTTTTCTTATCATTCACAATTGCGTAGATGATTCCTTCAATTGTGTTTTCAAAAATGGGATAATATACTAAAACGTTATTTTTTTGTCCGTATCTGTAAGCTCTGTCTTCGGCTTGACTCATGTCACCAGGAACAAATGATAAATCGTTAATAATCACAGCTTCGGCTGCGGTGAGGGTTAATCCGACACCAGCGGCTTTTATATTACCAACAAAGACTCTTATCTTATCGTTGTCTTGGAATGAATCAACACTTAGTTGTCTTTCCCCTTTGGATAGAGAACCATCAACTTTGACTGCGGTCTTACCGAAATGTTCACAGATTTTGTTTAATGATTCGGTGAAATTACAGAATATGATTATTTTTTTTCCTTGTTCTATGATGTTTTCGGCAAGTTCAATTGTTTGGTCGATTTTCTCATTAGCAATAATTTGGCGAACCTTTGTGAGTTTTGTAAATTGTACTGTCAATGATTTTGATTCTTCTGGTTTTTTATCTAACCAATTATAGTATTCACCCATTACTTCCTCATAGTCCTTTGATTTGAGTCTTAGATATATTGGGGTAATTATTTTTTCAGGTAAATCCAATACGTCTTCTTTCAATCTCCTTAATGTCAGTCCTGAAGTACGGTCTCTGAGTTCCTCTAAGTTTGAGGCACCCATAACATTCCAAACTTTTCTCACACCTACCTTGAATTGATATCCACTACAATATCTTATTACATAAGCCATCCAATTTTTGGCAACAGGCGAATCAACCAAACTCAATAAATTGAAATAGTCGATAGGTCTTGATGTCATGGGTGTTCCCGTTAGTAACCAAAGTCTGTCAACTTTTTTTACTAAGTCATTTATTAATTTCGTTCTTTGCGCTTGAGCGTTTTTAATATAGTGTGCTTCGTCAATAACCACCAAATCAAAACCGGCTCTAAGAATCTGTGAATCATCTTTCTTTTTCGAGTCATGGAAGTTTTTTAATATATCATAATTTATTATAACAAAGTCGTGTTCTGTACTAAAACTTTTACCTTCCGAAATATACACTGACCTATCGGTATAGTTTTCAATTTCTCTTTTCCAATTTATTTTTAAAGTTGCAGGACAAATGATTAAAACTTTTTTTGCTCCTGTCTCCAAAGCGGCTATAATTGTTGAGGTGGTTTTTCCCAACCCCATATCATCCGCCAAAATGAACTTTTTGTTTTCAACTAATTTTTGTATAGATTCTTTCTGATGATTAAGTGGTGGTCTATTGGAATATTTGTCATAATTAATTACCACATTTTTCACAGTGTTGTCTTTTATCACTGACGCCTTAGGTAACCAAAAATCGTAGAGTTCTTCTGTTTCCCAAACCCTTCCCCAAATATGAAACGCTTTATCTTTTTCTGCCAATATTTTTTCTACCCAAACTTTTTTGGGTATTTCGGTGTATAATTTATCATCCGCTAATTTTTGTGCAAAGTATGAATCGAGTATTACCCACTTTCTTGCGACTTTGGGGTTTTGGTCGTGATTGTCAATTATGTATTGAGACTGAGCTCTTGTTGGGTAAAACCTTTTGTTCGTTTGAAACTTCCTTTTTAAGGACAAGATGTAGTTGTTGGCGCCATCGTAGGTTTCCAAATGTGTTATTGCTCTTGACTCTAATGAAAGATTACTACTCATTAAATTATTTTAGTGTCAGACCTTCCGTCATTCCAGTAGTCATCACCTCCGTACCAGACAAATATTTCTTCATCGGGTAAGATTTCATTCAAGGCATAAAACTCAAATGCGTCTAATTCGTGGTTCGACCTCCAGCTTGCATTTGGCTTATTGCTATGGTTATAGAAACTTGAAAACCCGAGACCAACGACTTGTTTGTCCCAATTGCTATTTCCTTGTGGCCAGTTAAATCTGTGATTTATTAAAGTGGCACTTGAAATTCCTTTGGGTATTTCAAGGTCTAAGTAAGGACATATTTCAAAAACCTCGTTTATGAATATTTTTTCTGAAGCAAATACTCCTTTTCCGTGAATTGGACTTTTTGCTAGGTAAATTTTCTTTGGGGGTCGTATCATAAGTTTTTTTATTACTAATAATAATAAATCTAAAAGTATTTATCAATATATGGATAAATTAGTTCCTATAACTCGACTTGGTAAATTCTTTGGTGGAGAGGATTATGCTCTCGATATTGATATGGGCGAGGAGTGGTTGATTGGTGACATGAACTTCACGGTTATTCTTTATAGAATCGATAGATATAAAACTAAAACTGATGATGTTTATGGTGAGGTATTGGAAGATGGTATTCAGTTTTTAGCTCCTGTGGAGTTAAAAGGATATGTTCAAGTTTCCACTCCGACAAACAAGTTTATTGGTACTTCTAAAATTGAACAACAAGAACCTGGTAATATGAGGTTCTCAATTTATCAAAAAACTCTTGAGGATTTGGGTGTTGAGATTTTCATGGGGGACTATATCGGATATTATGAAACTGAAGATAGAGTAAGATATTACGTTGTTGCAGATGATGGATACGTAAGGTCAGATAATAAACACACTTATGGTGGATACAAACCATTCTACAGGACGGTTTTGGCCACTTACGTGAGTGAAAATGAGTTCAGAGGAATATAAAAACTATTATAAATGCCATTTCCTAAACAAATAAAACCAACTCTTCCTTTAGTGCCGAAAAAAACTTTATCTGCACGAAGGGAGCAACTTTTGGAGTACATCAAAAAAGATGGAACTTACTTACCTAAATCCGTTCTTCATGCAGATTTAGATAAAGGTATGTTGGATTTTGTTAAAGAAGAATTACAAGTTGTCACTGCAGGAAAAATCGTTCCGATGGTTGATATAATTTTGACAACACAGAATTGGAGTCAGTATGTTGAAACCGCACAATTTGTTAATTTTGATTTTAATGCGGAACCACCATACATAACAGTTGTAAGACAACCTGAGGTAAAGTATGGTACAAATCCTGCATTAATTTATAACATACCGAATAGAAAACAATTTTACTATGCTTCGGTTCCGACTTGGAATGGTAATGTACAAGGGATGGATATATATACTATTCCCCAACCTGTTCCTGTTGATATCACATATAATGTTAAAATAGTTTGTAATAGGATGAGAGAGTTGAATCAGTTCAACAAAGTTGTGATGCAAAAATTTGCTTCTCGTCAGGCATATACTTTTATCAAGGGCCAATACGTTCCAATAATTTCAACAAATATCTCCGAAGAAGGTCAAATGAATATTGATTCAAGAAAATACTATGTTCAAAATTATGATTTTCTGATGATGGGATATCTGATAGATGAAGAAGAGTTTGAAATCAAACCCGCGGTTGCAAGAACAAGTTTGGTTTTCGAGATGGACACCTCGACAAGGATGAAAAAAGCTGAAAAATGGCCAAAGAATCCTGATGAATTTTTATCTAACTTTTTGTATGTCGTTGGTAATAATATTTTGGAAGAGTATATTGATTTTACTGCTAATATGAATTGGGCTAATTCAACAAACGTTCAATCTTATGATGTATTCATCAACGGTTATTATTTTGGTACGAATGTTAATAGAATTGAAATAACCACAAACGATTTGTTGAGGATTGTGGTTGTGAAAAATGATAATACGAAAGAAGCTTCGATACAGTTCGACAACACTTTAGTTTAATCTTCCCCGTACAAGTCTTTCTTTTCTTTACACTTCTCAAGTATAATTTGTTCCAAGAACTTATATATTTTTAGACCTCTTTTGTCACAATACTTTTTTAAGGTTTCGTGTACTGCAGGGTCAATTTTTATATTCTTTATTTCCTTCTTTATTTTCATGGTAGAAAAAAGGTAGAATTAATTCTCACCGTTTACAAATAGATATCCAAAAGTCAAGTTTTTTCATCTTGATATGAATATTTATCAATAAAATAAATCTGCAATAGAATAATTTAATAATGGCAACAGCACAAGTTAATCAAAAAGTTTTTGTATCACCTGGTGTTTATACTTCTGAGACGGACTTATCGTTCGTGGCACAGAGTGTCGGTGTTACAACCTTAGGTTTGGTTGGTGAGACAATTAAGGGTCCAGCTTTCGAACCAATTTTTATAACAAATTACGATGAGTTTCAGGCCTACTTCGGTGGTTCTGAACCAACTAAATTTGTGAATACACAAATCCCAAAATATGAGGCGGCTTACATCGCTAAGTCTTATTTACAACAATCAAACCAATTGTTCGTTACAAGGGTGCTCGGTTTGTCAGGTTATGATGCGGGTCCTTCGTGGAGTATAACTGTAAATGCAAATGTAGACCCTACAACTATCGGTTTGTCTACAGGTGTCGGAACGGCTTTCACAGTTAATTTTGAGGGTAACTCAACAGGTAATACATTTAGTTTTACAACAGGGTCACTACCTCCAGCGGTAACTGCAGAACTATTCCAACAATATAGAATGGCTGATGGTAGTACGTCTACTATCTTTGCTGATATATCATCACAAATTGGTTTAATTTTAGATACACCATCTTTATCCTCAACAACTTCCGTTTTTTACGGTGCAATTGATGAGACAGATTATTGGAATGTTGTTGACCAATTTTCAGCGGTTACAAATCAATATGCTTGTGACTCTGTAAATTTGGCTCAAAACGATTTGACAGCGGCAAGTAATGACGCTTGGTATTACGCTAATTTCGGTAATTATTCTGCAGACAATTATTCGGGATATTCTTGGTATTATACTGTATCAAGTCTATCAGGTGATGGTAATTCAAACTTTGTGGGTACTATAACAGGTATGTCTTATAATTTCTCAGGAACTGCTTTCGGAGAATATAATGGAATGGTAGTTGCTACACTTCGTTCGAGAGGTATTTCCTTATTCACAAATGATGCAGATAGTGATAATCACGGACCTGTTTATCAGGTAACTGGTCTAACTGATGTTGTGCTTGTTTGTTCAAATCAGTATTCAGGAATTACAAATGACCCATTCAACGTCGCTGGTTTCTTGATTTCAGGTATCACTAATGATAATGATACTTTCTCATTCGAAACTTCTTTAGCGGCTTCTTCATCGAAGTTCTTAACTAAAGTTTTGGGTGTTGATAATTTTGGTAAATCTAGAACTGAGGTTCCTTTGTTTGTAGAGGAAATATATCCAAGTAGTTTAGCTTACGCATATAATCAAGGTTATATTCGTGGTCTAAATTGTAATTTGATTGCTCTACCTGGTGCTAGAAGTGAAAACCCTCAATCTATTGCTTATAAAGTTACTCAATACAAATCACCAGAAACTCCTTTCTTCGTTTCTGAGTTGAGAGGTAATAAAGTTTATAATTTATTCAAGTTAATTTCTATATCTGATGGTGATTTAGCTAACACTGAAATCAAAGTTTCAATCACGAATATTTCTTTCAACAATATGTCTTTCGATATACTTGTAAGAAACTTCTTTGATACAGATGCTAATCCGATTGTGATTGAGAAGTTTACTAACTGTAACTTAGACCCTGATGATAATAATTTCATAGGTGTTAAAATCGGTACTTCAAATGGTGAGTACGCGTTACTTTCAAAATATATCATGGTTGAGATGGCGGATGAAGCTCCTATTGATGCTTTACCTTGTGGATTCTATGGTTATAGACAAAGAGAATACGGTGATGTAACAGTGAATCCTTCTCCCTATATAAAATATAAAACTAAGTATGATTTTCCTGGTGAGGTTATTTTGAATCCTCCTTTCGGTACAAGTACTGGTGGAAGTAATACTGTAGAATCTCCTGGCGATATCGTTAGAAGAAGTTATCTCGGTTTCTCTACTCAGATTGGTATTGATGAGTCTTTCTTGTCTTACAAAGGAGCTCAAAATCCTATCGATTGGGTTAACTCAGCATTACCTGTTGATGGGGCTAGATGGAATGTACTTTCAAAAGGTTTCCACATGGACTCAGGTGCTACGGTTGTTACAATTGCAAACAGCTTCTTGACTAGTGGTGAAACCGCTTTCGAGTGCGGAACCGCTGATTTTAGAAGCGACCCAGAGACACAAGAGAATCCATATTACTTCATCTATTCAAGAAAGTTCACTACATGTTTTGCAGGTGGTTTTGATGGATGGGATATCTATAGAGAGTTCAGAACAAATCAGGATAGATTCCAACTTGGTTCAAACGGTTATTTGGCAGGTTCTTCACCTTCTCAAAGATACCCAACAGCAACAGGACAAGGTTTATTCAAGAGAATTGTTGTTCAGAATAATACACAAGATTTCGCAAACACTGACTACTACGCTTATTTGCTTGGTATCCTAACGTTTGCAAATCCTGAATCAACTAACATCAACGTGTTCGCAACTTCATCAATTGATTATGTAAATAACTCCAACTTGGTTGAAGAGGCAATTGACATGGTACAATTCTCAAGAGCTGACTCTGTATATATTGCAACAACTCCTGACTACTTAATGTATACACCTGACGGAACAAACTCCTTGGATATAATTTATCCTCAAGAAGCTGTTGATAATTTGGACAATACAGGAATTGATTCTAACTATACTGCAACATACTATCCTTGGATTCTAACAAGAGATACGGTTAATAATACACAAATATACTTACCACCAACGGGTGAGGTTTGTAGAAACTTAGCTTTAACTGATAATATTGCTTTTCCATGGTTCGCTTCGGCGGGTTATACGAGGGGTCTTGTTGATTCAATCAAAGCGAGAGTGAAGTTGACTCAAGAAGATAGAGATACATTGTATCAAGGAAGAATCAACCCTATCGCAACATTTGCTGATGTAGGAACAGTTATTTGGGGTAATAAAACATTACAAGTTGCTGACTCTGCACTCAATAGATTAAATGTAAGAAGATTGTTGTTACAAGCTCGTAAATTAATTTCAGCGGTGGCTGTTAGATTGTTATTCGAACAGAACGACCAAATTGTTAGACAACAGTTCTTAGATTCGGTTAACCCAATCTTAGATGGTATCAGAAGAGACAGAGGTCTTTACGATTTCCGTGTAACGGTTTCTTCTTCACCTGAAGATTTGGATAGAAACACACTTTCAGGTAAAGTTTACCTTAAACCTACGAAGGCACTTGAGTTCATAGAAATTGAATTCTTTATAACTCCAACAGGAGCATCCTTCGAAAATATCTAATATAAGAGGGGGGGACAAAATCCCCCCTTTTTTTAATTTCCTATGAGAAGAATTGTTTTAGAGGCTTTTATTGATGAGAAAACTCCAGAGTTAAAGTATTACGCTTTCGATTGGGACGACAATATTGTTCACATGCCAACTAAGATTTTAGTAAAAGATGATGAGGGTGAAGAGGTCGGTATGAGTACTGAGGACTTTGCTGAAAACAGACAGCAAATAGGAAAAAAAGATTTTGATTACAATGGTCACACAATTGTTGGTTACTCCGATGAACCATTCAAGTTTTTTAGACGTGAAGGTGATAAACAATTTTTGATTGATGCAATGTCCGCAAAGCCAGGACCAGCATGGAAAGATTTTGTTGAGTCTATAAATAATGGTTCAATTTTTGCAATTATCACAGCTCGTGGTCATAATCCAAATATACTCAAAGAAGCGGTTTATAACTATATCATAAACGATTACGAAGGTATAAATAAAGGAGAACTATTAAAGAATCTTAGAAAGTATAGAAGTTTCACAGACGAAGAAAATCTAACTGATGAAGAATTAATAAGGTCTTATTTGGAGTTGAACAAATACCATCCAGTTTCTTTTGGGAATGAAGAGAGTGCTGCAAGTCCTGAACAATTAAAGGTCATTGCGATGGATGATTTTGTGAGTTATATAAAAAGTATGGCTGCGATTCTTAATAAAAAAGCATTCCTCAAAAAAGATGTAGGAAATAAGTTTGTACCTAATAAACCAGTAATAGGTTTTTCAGATGACGACCCTAAAAATATAGAAGTAATGAAAAAACATTTTGAAAATAAACCAGATGCTATTAAAACATATTCTACAGCTGGTGGAACAAAAAAAGAAGTGAGTTAACGATATCATTTTTAAAAATTGAAGTAAATAGAAATATTTTCAATAACCCTATATTTATAGGTAATAAACAAAGAAAACAAAATCTAATATATTATGGCTGATTTACTGATGAAAATGCCAATACCTTACGAACCGAAACGTCAGAATCGATTCATTCTAAGATTTCCTTCGAGCTTGGGTATTAATGAGTGGTTTGTAGAATCGACTGCAAGACCACACATCACAATTGTGGCAACTGAAATCCCTTTCTTGAACACATCTACGTATGTTGCAGGAAGATTCACTTGGCAAACCTTAAACGTTACATTCAGAGACCCAATTGGACCATCTGCAGCTCAAGCTCTAATGGAGTGGGTTCGTTTACACGCTGAATCAGTAACAGGTCGTATGGGTTACGCTGCAGGTTATAAGAAAGATATTGACCTCGAGATGTTGGACCCAACAGGAGTTGTTGTGGAAAAGTGGATTTTGTACGGAACGTTCTTGTCTGATGTTAACTTCAACAACCTAGCATACAATACGGACGGACTTGCAACAATCACAGCGACACTCAGAATGGACAGATGTGTTCTTGTGTACTAATAGTATTTATAAAAAAAACAAATTAATTATATTTAACCGTATAGGACTAAACTATACGGTTAATTTTTTTTATGCAAGACCAATCAAGAGAATACGGACAAAGAGAGATGACACTACCACATGACGTGGTACCTTTACCTTCTGGTGGAGTGTTTTATAAGAATAAAAAGAAATCACTTAAAGTAGGGTATTTGACCGCTCAAGATGAAAACATCTTGATGGCGGGTGGAAACGACCTGACTATAACACTACTCAGAAATAAAATCTACGAACCAGATGTAAGAATTGAAGATTTACTTCAAGGTGATGTAGAAGCTGTTTTGGTATTTTTGAGAAACACAGGATTCGGACCCGAAATGTCTTTATCCCTTAAAGACCCCAAAACTGGTAATCCCTTCAACGCAACCGTTATGTTAGACCAACTTTCAACAATTGAGGGTCAAAAACCAAACGAAGACGGGACATTTACAGTACAACTTCCAAAAACAAACTCAACAGTAAAATTGAGACCGCTCAGTTATGGTGAGATATTGGACATTGACAAACAAGCAGAAACATATCCACAAGGAAGAGTCGCCCCAAAGATTACTTGGACATTAAACAAACAAATTGTTGAGGTCAACGGAACTACCGACAAAGGGGAAATCGCAAAGTTCATCGAATCTTTACCGATTATGGATTCCAAACATATCAGAAAGTTCTTGAATGAAAATGAACCGAGATTGGACATGGTCCGAGTTGTAATAGCCCCATCAGGAGAAAAACTAGCTGTCAACGTTGGTTTTGGGGTTGAATTTTTTCGCCCTTTCTTCTGAGTATAGGAAAGGACAAATTGACGAATACTACTATCTTACAACACTGATGAATGTCAGTTATACAGATTTTGAAAAAATGCCAATTTTTATTAGGAAGTACTTGTTGGATAAGTGGATTGAAGAACATAAGAAGGACTGAGAAAAATCAGTCCTTTTGTATTTATATAGAAAATAACCTACTATGTTTCAAATGAGCGGAGAAGACCCGAATGTGAAATCTCTCAAGAGTATCACAGACGAGCTTAAAGACTTAGCGGAAAACTTTGGTGCCCGATTAGGGGACACGATGACAAACCTCATCGTAAAAGGTTATGAAATCAATAAGATTTTCGGACAGACTGGGGAAAGGTTAATTGAGATACAACAAGCGGCCTCGGACGCAATACCATCCATAACAAGACTTGGTGGTAATATTGATACCGTCGGTCAAATCATGTCCGAAGTTGCAAAGGAATCCCTCAGAAACACAATTGCTACCACAGACCAAATGGAGAAACTCTATGCTACCTTTAGGGTAACGGGGTTAGGTGTGGGAACATTGACCAAGAGTTTTTTAGAAGCCGGATACGGATTGAACAAGGTTGGGGATGAGATGGAGAGCGTAGTCAACTATGTTAGAAGTATCGGGGGAAATGTTGAACAAGTTACAAAATCTGTTGTGAGCAATCTCGACGCGGTTAACAGATTTTCATTCGAAAAAGGTGTAGTTGGTTTTACCAAAATGGCGGCACAAGCTTCCATTTTGAGATTCGATATGCAAAACACTTTGGATTTTGCAGATAGGGTTATGAACCCCGAAGGTGCAATCGCCATGGCATCCGCATTTCAAAGACTCGGTGTTGCAGCAGGAAGTATAGGAGACCCATTCTCCATGTTGAACCAATCCATAACAGACCCATCAGGTCTTCAAGATAGTTTGATTAACATTGGTAAACAATTTGTTGAGTTCAACAAAGAAGCAGGTAAGTTCCAAATTAGTAGAGAGGGTGTTTTAAGATTACGAGAAGTAGAACAAGAGGCTGGATTGGCTAGAGGAAGTTTATCTAAAGCAGGGATTGCTGCTGCAGAACTCGATGCAAGATTATCCCAAATAAGTCCTTCAATAAAGTTCAAAAATGAAGAAGATAAGATGTTGCTTGCTAACATCGGAAGAATGGGGGATGGCGGTCAATACGAGGTGCAGATTGAACCAGGTGGAGACTATGTGAAACTGAGTCAGTTGGGTCAAAAACAAATAGATGAACTTATAAAAAAACAAGATGAAGCTCCAAAAACTATGGAGGAAATTGCGAGAGCTCAGATGAGATTTGACGAAACAATGTCCGCGGATGTAAAAGTAATCAAAAACACACTTCTGTATGGTGCCGCAAGTCAAACAGGTGTTTTGAGGGAAACGCAAAGTATGGGTAATGTTGCTAAAAATATGACTGGAGCGGTCTCTGATATGGCTAGCACAAAGGGCACCAGAAGAATGTTTGAAAAAGCGGGTGATATTCTCTTACAACTCGGGAAAGATATTTTACAAGGTAGAGGTATGACAAACGCCGAAAAGTATGTCAAGGCTTACGAAGGACTCGGCACGGAAGTAAATGACTTTTTGAAAAAAGCATTCGGAAAGGCGGTAGAAGCGGGGGAAAAAGAACTCAGGGCTGACCAACTCCTCTTTATCAAAGACTTCTTGAAAAAACAAGGATTTGACTACAACGATTCTTTGAAAACAATCAACGATAAATTAGAGCAAAACAAAACCCAAACCCAACCAACAACAATCCCTTACCAAATGCAACCAGCCAACGCTCCAAAACCTTTGGGGATTGATTTCAAACCGGATGAAAAAGTAAGAACAGATTATCAGAAACAGAATGTGCCTGAAAATTTTGTTCGAGGTGATAGAGAGATGGCACAAGCCGTGACAAATGTCAACCAAGAGAACGGGAACATGACAATTACACAAAAAGTCTCAATCGACCCATGGACCATAACGGTAAACGCACCGGGAGGAGTTGACAAACAATATCTAAGTAATGTACTGAACTCCAACGAGTTTAAAGCTGGATTCACAGAACAAATCATGAAATACATGAAAGTTGATAAAGGGAATCAGACTATGCCACCTTTCGCATATCAAAAAATGGTTTAAAAAAAACCATAATTACCTATTTATAAGAAATAATATTGAGTGGGAAGTCCTTTAGATTTTGTAAGTTCAGACGGTTTCAGAAAAAGGCTCATAACAAGAAACCTTACACCGTACGCTAAAGCGCCAAGCAGACCCACGCTCCCCATAAACGTAGAATACGTTCAATCAGATACTTCCGTACAAGATAGTCCCGACCAGTTAATTGACGAACCATCTTTTGCCAATCAACTATATCCACTTAACCAGTATGGAAATGAGGGTGGATATAAACAAGTACCTGACCCAAATGCACTACTTAACTCTAAATCAAACGAAGGGGAGTACGGAGTACAAGATGCAAGGATAATTGACGAAGCTTTACCCGAATCACAAAAGTGGAAACCACTTAACACTTTCTCAAATGGTAATCAATTACCAATCGACGGAGCTGAGTTTATATCAAGTTTAGACAGACCTGCAGGATATTCTAACAGGTTCAACAATCAACCATATCCACAGTTCAACTATTCAAGTTATGGTCCCGTTTCAATTCTATTATCCCCTGACCCACAGGGTAGTAACGGGCTATTGAGTAGGGATTCATTTATTGCCAAATTGGGTGCCGCAACTCTGAGAGATTTATTCCAAAAAAGAATTGCAACGCAGATTGTAAGACAAACGGTCGGAAGGGCTAACGCGTTTAATGTTAGAGGAGGTACAGATGTTTTAAGTATTGTGACAGGAAGAGTTCCAATCATAGAACCAAATTACCAAATCACAATTCCCGCTAACCCAATAATTGCGGCGACAGATTTTGCTTTAAGACTTGCCGGAAGTACAATCCCTATATCACCCATTCCAGGAAACTACTTTGACCCTAACACATCACTTATACAACCTACGACAATCCAACAAATGACTAATGCCTTTAGAAAGTCTGGTGTCGGTAAGTTTTTCAATAGATTGTTGGGTGGAGGGCAGACAGGTTCACAAATCATGTATAATAACATGGGTGGTGGACAAAAGTCACGTTTATTCAATAATATAAATTATAATAGATACAAACCTAGTTTTGACAGAACCTTGTTTGACAGACTTGCAGGTGCATTAGTTGGGTCTACAACAAACAACGCAAACTATTACATAGGTAGTTTAAGCTCAGACCCCTCGAGAGTTTTTTCACCGGCAGGAGACATACCAGTCAATTCATATGGTATTGAACAACAGTCACCTGTTTATGGTCCTTCAGAACTTGCTCAACTATATGAGGGTCCAAGTAGAGACGTAAGACTCGGAGCAAACGGTCCAACTTACTCCAACGGTGGTGGTATTGAAGGTGGTTTTACTTGGGTATCAAAAAAATATAAAGGTAACGCAGGAAAAACCGTGGGTATTAATGGTGAAATCGTTAATCAAGATGAGGATTTCAAACCATCGTCATACAACACTACAGAATCAACAAACCGCGAGTATACCCAAGGGTCTATCTTGGACGACACACAAAGAATTATTGATAGCCAACCACAAGGTGGTAAAAGATTACAACACGTCGGAAACGCTATTGACCAAGTATCAAAAGTATTCAACGACGGATATAAGGAACTCACAAAAGGTTCAAGAGTTTATAAATACGTCGGGGAAATCGGACAAGAAGTAGGTACTGAATATTGTCGAGTTTTTGCAAAAGATGTTCCTTATTTACAATACAACGATTTACAAAAGACGGATGGTGTAGTCACAGAGGGAAGAAGATTTTCTTACTCAGTTTTGGATAAAACTTACAACCTTAACATCGCACCAAACAAGCAAGAAGGGGGACAAGATTCCTCAAACCTTATTAATGGACCGGGAGGTTCTAGCACAAATGCTGCGTATGCAAAGAAATATATGTTCTCACTCGAAAACCTTGCTTGGAGAACATCTTCGACAGCAGGTTTTTCTGTAAATGATTTGCCAATATGTGAAAGAGGACCCAACGGTGGTAGGGTTATGTGGTTCCCACCTTATGGTTTAACCTTCAGTGAAAATAGTAATGCAAACTGGAAATCGAACGATTTCTTAGGAAGACCAGAACCAATATATACTTACAACAATACATCAAGAACAGGAACACTTCAGTGGAAAATAGTTGTAGACCACCCTTCAGTTCTGAATGTTATCGTTAACAAAGTATTGGCTAAAGAAACTAATAAAACTAGAGTTGATAGTATTTTAGAATCATTCTTTGCTGGATGTAGAAAATATGATTTATATGAACTAGCAAAAAAATACTACACAATAAATCCTAACGACCTCTATCAACTACAACAGGCAATCAGTTCAAAAGAGCTTACAAGAAACCAATTACAAGCCGTAATTGCAAATCAACAAACAGGGAATAATTCTCCGAATGGTGCGACAAACCCAACAAAAGGAAACGTAAGCACAAACCCATTTGAGAAATATGTCAACAACGCCCTTTATTTCGAAAACGATTTCCCGAAAAAGACTGGAACTTTGGATTATAATACTCTTTATAATCAATATATTTCTACCACGAACATTACAACTTACGAGAAAAAATCTCCGAGCACCGCAGAGTCAACAAAAAACTTTTTTGAAAAAGTAGTCAAACCAAATAAAAACAAGTTTGATGAAATGGCTAAAGAATTGATTAAAGAACTTAATCAGGCCGAGTCGGGCTCAGTTACCGTAGTGTTAAACTCAAGTGCTTCCGCACCGGCAACAGTTGCTTACAATAAGGAACTTTCTTCGAGAAGAATATCTTCGGCACGAAGATTTTTCAATGGATATCCAGAATTAAAAAAATATATTGACGGTAGTGACCCGAAGAAACAACTTATTTTCCAACAAGACGGACAATTAGGTGAACAGTCACAAGTCAAACAATATGACGAAAAAGGTAATGAGGTTGCAGGTAAAACGGTTTCATGTACAGATTCCGACCCAGAAGCGGTTGGAGGTGATGTTTCAGTTGGTTCGAAAGAAGTATACACTACGAACGCTATGGCTTGTAGGAGAGCATTCATTCTTAGAGTCGAATATAAATTGAATCAACCCACTAATCCCCCACCACCAGGAAATAAACAAAATCCGATAGGAAATGTTGTACCGTCAACAACTAGAACCCCACCACCTGAAGACCAGTTGGTTCCAAGAGACAATATTACAAAAAGAATATTAAGAGCCCTTTTATCGGAGTGTGATTACTTCGAGACCATCAAGGAAGAGACTCCAATGGTGTATGATAATTTGAAAGACAAATTGAAGTTTTTTCAACCAGCGTTTCACTCAATCACACCAGAGGGTTTAAACTCACGATTGACATTCTTACAACAATGTATGAGACCTGGTCAAACGATACCAACCATTAAAGACTCGGGAGAAGGTTTCACATCATTGGAATATAATAATGCAACCAACACAGCCTTCGGTTCTCCACCTGTTTTAGTGTTGAGGGTGGGTGATTTTTATAACACGAAAATTATTCCTGATGGACTACAAATAAGTTATGAAAACTTAGACATAAATCCGGAAGGAATTGGTATTCAACCAATGATTGCGAACGTTACATTAAACTTCAAGTTTGTTGGAGGAAGTGGACTTAAAACCTCTATTGACAAACTACAAAACGCCTTGACTTTCAATTACTATGCGAATACTGAAATGTATGATGACAGAGCAGATGTTACGGATTCAAGTTATAAGGTTATAGATGCGGATTTCTTGAAGGCGGGATTGGGTACCGCACCTCCATCAAATAATCAAGCAAATATAAACGGCAGAGATAATGACAATACAATCGGTACAATTACCGGTATAGTACTTTCGGGAACCACAGGACAAACTGAAGATACGGGCACGATACAGTATACAGACTTCATGACCAAAGCCTTGGAGACCACACAAACGTATTTCCAAAATATTGTTAATAAGAATAAAGAAATTGTTAGACAATACAATAATGGAGTACGTCAACAATGGATGACAGAACGAAACTATGTTAAAGGTAATTTGGTTACCAATATCGAGGATATACCATTATTTGGTAAACCAAACAATGTCCAACAAAGGTTTGATTCTATTTTTGCTAAGTTCATAGAGGAAATAGACAATAATTCTGATGGGTTTTTACAATATATCAATGCTGGTAATAACAATTTTAGTCCAACATTCTTGTCAATAGTTAAGACTAATTACAAAAACTATGTTAATAACCTTAAAGGTTCCTATCAGAATGCTATAACAGGAATAATTCAAAGTACGGTTCAACAAGAACAAGGTTTGATTAATGTTTTTGCGAGAATGAACGTTATTACTTTCAACGCAGAATCACCGAAAAACACAGGTACAGATGGATTCCAATTTAATAAAGGTCCTGTTAAGATTTATAATATCAGTGGTACTACGAAGGTTAGTTCCACACCTAACGGAGCAACAGATACATTTACGGAATTGAAAAATGATATTAAAAAAATGGGAGATGATATGGTTGCTTTCAACACCGCAACCACCACAACCAGTAAGTTTGTATTCACAGGAGATAAAAAAAGTTACGAAGGAACTTTGGTATTCCCAATCTCACCTAATGACGGAAAACAAAGTGGTGCAGATAAACTTACAGTAGACAATGTATTTTTCCCATTTTCTACTGATTCGAAGTTCACAAGTAACAATTTCAGAAGAGAATATTTTGTTTTGGCTCAGACAATTATAGATGAAACGAAATATCAAGATTTCAAAAACAAACTTATAGGTCCACAATTTTTCCAAACTGCACAAGTTCCGGTTACAAGTCAAAGAGTATTTGAGAAGTTTTTTGATGAGTATTGGATTAAGATTTGTAGAAAATTATTTAAACAAGAGAACGACATAACATTACAGTTTATTGACAACTTAGAAAAAGGAAGATTGAAAAACTTTGTAATTTATACTCCGTTTACTAAAAAAACAAGAGAGTTAACATTTACTACGGCTAGTTCTGCGAGTGACTCGAACAAATCCGCGCAAAAAACTTTAATTACTCAGTTGGGTTCTACGACCAACATAAACACCAGTACAAATACTTGGAATGATAAACCAAACGGGGGAGTTCCTTTGGAGTACGTATCCAAGTCTAAATTGAATTAATGCCAAACTTTCCTTATTATAACAGATATAGTGAGTTCCTTATCAATGGAGAACAAACAGTTGTGCCTTTTGTAAACATTCCGCCAAAAGTCACAGATAAATCTTATATCTATAAAGTTGGGAGAAGTAGATTAGACCGAGTTTCACAAGAGTTCTATAGTTCTCCTGTTTACAATTGGCTAATTCTACAAGCAAATCCTCAATTCGGAGGATTAGAGAATAATATCTATGATGGTGCTATCTTGATTATTCCATTCCCCTTACTACCATCTTTACAGGATTATAAGGCGGCAATAGAGAATTATTTTTATTATTATGGCAGGTAATATTCAAGCCGATAACAGCGGTAACATATTAGTAGAATTTGATTATAACAATATTATCGTAGTTGACCCAAACAAAACAATTGACGATTTCGGGAACGTTAATGAAAGATTGGTTGACCACGAAAAACTTGTTATGTATGCCAATTTAGAGGCTGAAGTTTTACCGAGAACTAAGATGGCTGTTGGAGCAAGTCCTAACTCCACAGGTATACAGACAATATCTGTTGCAAAAATCAATTTCTTAAAGCCAACCAAAAACACTTATTTAGATACAGGGTATTACGATACACTTACAGGTCAAGACACCACAAAAAAAGCGGGTACTAATCAACCTCTTGAAGTCGCTCAAAAGCAAATAGATGGACAACAACCGTATTTCCAAAACACAGTACAAAACCAAAACGATGTGATTGACCAAGGTTTGCTTGGAATCACACAAATTAATATCACCACAAATACCTCTTTTGTTCCTAATGTTAAAATCGAACTCGAAGATATACAAGGAAAGGCGCTTTTTCAACTTGGAGAGGACTCACCATACTCTGCATTTTTCAACATGCCCTACCCTCAATTTTATCTTACTCTTAAAGGATACTACGGACAAGCGATAAGATATCAATTGCAACTGAAAGACTTTAATTGTAGATTCAATAGTTTCAGTGGTAACTATCAAATCAGTTTACAATTTTTTGGATACAAGTTCAATATAATGGGTGAAATAAGTATGGCTCATTTATTGGCTCTTCCTCACATGTATCCTGACACTGTTCAGTTGGAAAATATTCCAGTACAATTACAACAATCTGGTAAACAACAAGACTCTCAAACACAAGGACCCTTAGCAAAAGAGGCATCCAATTCACAAACGGGTGTGAAAAAACAAATAGTCACAGAAAGAGGATATCAAAAGATTGTTGAAGTATATGCGGAGTATAAGTCCAAAGGTCTTATACCTCCAGATTTTCCCGAGCTGACAGTTGCTCAATTGATGCAAAACTTAGAAAACTTTGAGAAAAACATATTGGCTTCTTTTCCCCCTGTCAAATTGGAACCTCTAACTAATATCAGAGAGTATAAAAAACAGCTTACAACATATTTCAATGCCGTAAGAGGAGATTTACCATCATCTTGGTTTATCAAATATTGTGACACACAGCCAATTGTTTTGAGTAACGACAATAGATATTATGTTTTCAAACAAGGTTTGAAAGAAGAGGAGAAGATAAACGCAAGAAGTGAATTACAAGCCATTATCACCGAGAATAATGAGATGTTGGCAAGAAACCCAACACTCGGAGCTTCAGGGACTAATCCATTACGTAATCCAATTACTTATAAAATGATTTCCAAAAGTGTGGATTTGAAAAGTATTGATTGGTACAAGACTGCGTCCGCACAAACAGCAATCCCTTTAGAGAAATTAACACCTCAACAAGTAGAAAAAATCAGAATTACTTATCCGACATTATTGGTGGGTGAACCAAAAATTGAAGAGGATGAAGAAACAAGTGCCCTACAAGTAGAATTGAAACCGCCCGATTTTTTCACTTTTGAGTTCAATACACAAGTCGGAACGTTCAACGTACAGATACCAATTTTGGGACAGAGATTTGATGATGCAATAAATCTTCTTAAGGCAAACGCTCAAAATCAATTATCAAGTTATGAGGCACTCATAACGGCCGAGCTTGCAAAAAAAATTGAAGACACTGCAACAGGGATTGGTTTCAGACCATCAGTTAGAAATATGGTTGCGGTAATTATGGCCTCTACGGATGCGTTCGTCAGACTAATGGACGATGTACACGTTAATGCTTGGAGCCAAAGAACAAACCCAATTAGGAAGGATGTAATATTGAATAACCCCTCATCTGCGAAAAGTTCCGATAGTTACGATTACGTTGCGATAGCCCCAAACAGTTATATCACAAGAGAACAATTAAAAAATGCCGAGATACCAGTATACCCTTGGCCACAATTTTTTGTAGAAACAAACGAAGATAAGAAAGGACGTTTCCAACTCAAATATTTGGGAGACCCTTCACTTGTACAATATACGAGGGGTAACCTCTATACTGTTTGGCCAGAGGTTGAGTTTGTTGAAGAATATTTGAGAGGTATTAACCAAAAGTTCAACCCCCCTTTAGCACCCGAGATACTCAAAAACCAAAACGACACTAATGAAGTTAACATCAACGCTATAGAATTTCCTCAGAGTGATATTGCCTACATCACAAAAGAAGAGATAAGATTTTTATATGAGATTTGGGAAAGACAATTTATAACAAGTCATTATTCAGGATACAACAGAGCGATGAACAATCAATTTGAGGAACTTATAAAGTTGAATACAGAAGTCGAAGTAAACAACATCGTTACGCAAATTGCATTGAACGCGGTTTTACTAAGTTTCACTTTGAAAAATTATAAGTTGACCTCTGCGAATTTTGAGGATAATTTGAAAAACGTTTCAAACGCGGGGACAGGTAAATCATGGCAAACATTCATAAGAGATTTATATGTTACCCCTTACTTGAGAGTCGATACAGAAAACCCATTTAGTATATTATCGTTGGAAAACATAGGTAAGAACCCGTTGAACAATCCAAAAGTTGAGGCATTAGAACAATTAATTAAAAATGTTCCTAACGCACCAAAAATTGTAGATACATATCCTTTTACAGATTATACGTGGGATTTGGGGAACCTTGCTAATTCGAGTATATCAAAAGATGATTTTGTATTCAAAGCGTCAAGCACTCTAAAAGTATTCAAGGAAAGAAATATTATTTCTAACTTTTCAGATTTGAATGATTTCACAACCAATAGACCTGTCACAAACTTCGGTTATCTACTTTCACAGAAGAATCCAACACCACAAAGTAGTTTTGTGATGAGTCAATTTTATCAAACAAGGTTAGCAGAACCTAATAAGTTTCTTGCAACCGAAGGAGTGATAACTTCAATACCACCAACTGGTTCACCCATCCCCTTTTCATCAACAACCTCTATGTTGAATACTCCGTTTTTTGTGAACGCGATTCAAGAAGGTACTAACAACCAAAGGTCAAACACAAGATACCCGTACGTCGCTGCGGCTTATCTATTCCTCAATTCATTACCTTTAGCCTCACTCAGGGAGAGATATAAAACAGCCACAGACAGTAGTTTCAACGAACTCGATTACATTGCATCTTGTTTCAATAAGTTTGGAGCAATTCATAAAGTCCCCTATGCTTGGATTTTAAAGTTAGGTTCCATTTGGCACAGATATAAAACCTACAAGAATAACGGTAGAGATATTCTCGGTAACATTTGGAAAGGTTTTGATTATAAGAAAAACTATTACCCACCAACAAGTGATTTATCACACATATACAATTTTAAGTATAACAACCTCAATGTATCAATTACGGGGCAAAAAATTGAACAACAAACTTTGACTCAAGAAGTTGGATTCTATCCACAATTGATTTCCGATTATTGTTATTTTGTTAATGGAGTAGATTTATATTCAGGGTACACTAACGAGGAGATACAAACAAGTATCGATGCTGGTGTCAGAATACACAATTATTCAACTTCAAACATTACAGTTGCAAATACGGACGGAAAAGTTTATACCGAAAAAACTTGGTCAGTTATTATACCCGAAGCCAACCTTTTCTTGGAACCAAATGTTTGTGACCCGAACAATAATTCATCGGCACCTGTATATTACATTTGTCCTTCATTCGGTAGTAATGTGAATCAAGTGGTTGAGGAGTGTTTATCATTCCCTCCTGGTTTGACACAAATGGCTGACAACCAAAACATTTTCAATGGTAGTGTGAGATGTTTGTGGGGGGCTCCGAACTACGGATACTTTGATGTATCTCAGGCTGTCATTCCACCAACCGACGCTTACTTGAACCTTATCAACACAGGAAACACTCAATTCTCATTTTCGATTTTCGAAAAAGATTATTATTCAAAAATCGAAGAAGTTTTTTCTGTCTTTGAAAAATCACAGCTCGACACGATGGAAACACAATTTTTGGATTTTTGTAGAGCTGAAACAAATCAAAGTGTACAAGCCGAGTTTGCAAAATCCGACCAATCAACTGGCGGGATATATACACAATATAGAAACTTTCAAACATTGTTCAAAAATATAATGCAGGTAGATGCTCAATTAACGAACAAAGAACAGAGTCAATATTTTAATGATTTATTCGACAATCAACTTCTTTCTTTTGAAAACACCGTAAAAAACTTTTTAGAATACGATGTAATAATTAGGAATGGTAATCCTACTAAATATAGAAGAAGAATATTCTATTCATTCATTTCTTACCAAAACACACCTGTAGTTGAAGACCCATTACCATTCGCTCCTTATGTTAGAGGTTCGTTACCAAGTGCGAACGGAACAACAACGTTAGCTCAATCAAAAGCACGGTATCCAAGAGAGTGGAGAACTTTAGAGTTAGAGGTTGGTTTCTCAACTATAGAAAGATTAAGATATTCAGATTTGGGTTCCTATATAACAGACTTTTTCATCGATTGTAATCTTGAGTTTTCAACATTGAACATAGAAACTTTGGCACCATTGATAAAAATGTACGCTACACAAAAGTTGAAGAACTCACAATATGATTTATCAACATTCCAAAATGATTTGAATACGTATTTCATTGAACAAGAAGTTTTCCAAAATTTATTATTGGATTCCTTACTTACTACACTAAATAATGTTTTACCTGATTCACAAATACAGAGTGACAGAAGCACCATATCCGTTTTACAAGGTGAGCAAAGTAAAGTTCAACTTTATGAAATATTCAAATCGCTTAACGATAAGTGGATTTCAGGGGCAGATTGGAAAGAAAAGACCCTATTTGAAGATATTCTGTTTTTAGATAGAGCATCGAGAGATATCGGTGATACTATATTGATTGATATTTTTTCTTTGAAAAACACTTTCAATAAAGATTCAATAAACGCAGCTATGAGTGTTTATACTTTCGTAACAAGTATGATGATTAACAACAACTTCGTCTGCATGAATCTCCCTGCCTATGTCAACTTCTACAATATACAGGAAGTAAGTAATCAGATTCAAACACCAAAAAATGAGGGGTCCTTGGAATTCGCAAATAGTCTATGGGGAACTTTCTTAGATGTGGATTATAGAAAATCTTCTCCGAAATTGATTTGTTTCTTTGTACCAAAACCGTCACAATACGTGAATACTCCAAAATTCTCGAGATTCCGTTCAGATGCGTTTGATATGAGAAGAGCAACTGATAACCCTCTAATAGAAAATCAAAAAAATAAAACTGATTGGGCTAGGTCAAACAGATGTGTTGGTTTCAATGTTGATATTGGAATCAGGAATCAAAATATATTTTATTCTTTCTCAGTATCTCAAGATGCGGGTAAAGCAACCTCAGAAGCGTTGAATATGGTCGTTCAAATGGCTAATCAGGCTGGAGGTAAGAATTACGCCACCCAAAACGTTAGCTTGTACAATATGTACATGAACAGAAGTTATGCTTGTCAAGTTGTTTGTTTGGGAAATGCTCTTTTACAACCGATGATGTATTTCAACTTGAGACACGTTCCGATGTTTAACGGACCATATCTAATTCAAGAAGTACAACATGCAATCACACCAGGTAACTTCCAAACAACTTTTACAGGTACAAGACAAAGTATTTTTGATTTACCGTCAATAGACAATTATCTACAAAGCGTTAATCAAAATCTTTTGACAAAACTTGAACAGATTGTTAAAACAAATAAAGAGGACACCCCAACTGAAAAAACAACTGAACAACAAAAACAATCCTCACTTGTAAACTCCTCCAAAAACTCTAAAGCGCCATCTAATAGTTGTGTTGCTAAAGTTAATCCTGCTTATCTACCTCCACAACAAGTCTCAGCGGCTTCATGGGTTGAAAAGACTGATATCACGGGTACAAGTAAAACACCACAAGAGTTTGCGGATATTCTATTGGATAAGGTTCCTAATTTTGCATCTGTAAGAGCGGCAATTTATTCGATATGTTATTTGAGAACTTATAATAAGAAGTCTAAGAAGTTTGAGAGTTGGGGTAATAACTTTGCCACCGTAACTTTAGAAGATGATTTATTCCCTTCAGCTTCAAAATATTTTAGTAAAACATACTCTTGTGTAAATCTATCTTTAGCGAACGGTTCAACCAATACATCATCTCCAATAGTACATTTTGAAACATTTGAAAAATTTATAGATTTCATGGTTGATAAATTAATCAATCAAGAAGATAGGATTTTGGAAGGAATGACCAAGTTTTATGTTTGTTATTGGCCGAAAAATAATGTATCACCAATATATTTTTCACAGAACCCTAACGAGTTTAAAAGTTATGATGCAACTTTCGATGCCGCTTTGAAATCTGCTCAAAATGTAAAAATAGTAAACGTAGCACAGGCTCAACAAGTTTCTTCAACTAGTAAACAATCTACTCCGAGTCCATCAGGAACACCAACGGTAACCAGAACGCCATCTGTAAGTACACCATTTGGAACATTAACAAATGTCTGCGACCCACCAGCAATAACAAACTTTTCACCTGTTGTTGGTAATAGTAATACTGTAATTACAGTTAATGGTAGAAATCTTGAAAGTATTTTGTATATAGAAGTTTTGGGTGTGAAGATTTTACCGAAGGATTTGACTGTTTTACCTGATGGAAAACAATTTAAATTCACTTTACCTTCACCCAATAACCCATCTAACCCCATTTCAACAATCCAAGTATCAACTTCAAACGGATTTGTTAACTCAACAGGTCAAATTAAGTATGATGTCAATGCAAACTCTGGTTCAGCTGCCGCCCCTCCACCAACTCAATTACCTCAACCAAGTCCAACACCACCAGCGAGTAGTGATAAGAGTATGATTGCTTTTGCATATAGTGTTGATAAATCATTCCTAAACTTTAGGACTTATAAAGATGGTGTATTGAAAGGTAGATGGTTCGAAAGCGAAGGTTCTTTGCAATCAAATCATAACGCCACTTTATATATCTTGAACAAAAGTGGTGTTAAGGTAAAGGTTGCTGATTTTGTTATCAATAATGCATCTGGTACACCTCCGAACGCTGGAGATTTTGTTAGTTCAGTAGATAGGTGGGAACAAATACTTTCTTTAGTAGCTGAAGGTGACAAACAACTTGTTTATTTTACTGTTGAAATACCTGATTTACAATTAAAACTAACGTACAGTTTTTCGTTCATGGGATTTGACTGTCCGACTTCAGGTTACGTTTTCGGTGATGTTATCAGTATAGATGATTATGAGACAATTTTGGAAAACCCATGTTGTGCTTGTTACGCTAACGGTACAGGTGGAAGAAGAAGGATTGTACTAGGTAAGGAGTGTAACCAAACAAGTAATCCTTGTTGATATTTGATACGTAATGTATATTTATATAAAAACATTTTTATGAATTTAAAAGCAACCTTGGACTCATATTTAGGGAAATCTGTAAGATTTTCAGAGTCAGATAATGGTGATGGTACAAAAGAAGTTTGTGACTTGGACACAGGAGAATGTTATGTGGTTAGAGAAAGAGACGGTCTTATCGAAAGAGCCGGTCACCAAGTTTACACTAACAGGAAAGTCAAAGTTGAAACAGTCAAAGGAATTAAACAATTATTAAACGGATAATAAAATGAGTATCGATAAGAAAATACTTAGTGAATTAGATAGATATAATCAAATCAATAAGTACATTATGGAACAAGCTGATTTGGGGGCACTTGCTCCACCACCAGCCGACCCTAACGCTGCACCCCCACCAGCACCTGCTGCTGCGGTACCCCCCCCACCTCCAGGCGGAGCTGCTGAACCACAAAAGATTGATGTGGAAACAGACCCTGACGTAGAAAAAATTGATGGTGATGGTAAATCAGAGGAAACAGGAAAAGACGAATCAGGAACTGAGGAATTGGACATCACTGATTTGGTCGACTCACAAAAATCAATCGAAGCAAAACAAGAGGAGTATTTCCAAAACCTATTCAGTCAACTTGATGACTTACAGGGTAGACTAGGTGAAATGGACCAAATCATGACAAAACTTAACACTTTAGAAGATAAGATTGAAAAATATAGACAAAAGACTCCTGAAGAAAGATTAGAACTTAGAAGTTTGGACTCATATCCTTTCAATCAAAAACTCTCTCAATTCTTCGATGAAAAAGAAGAAGATATGGACAAGACAGGAAAAAATGATTATGTTCTGACCTCGGACCAAGTTATGGATATCAATGTTAATGACATCAAGAGCTCCTTCCAACCAGGTTCAAATCCAATAGATAACTTCGAATTTAAAAAATAAAAAAAGGGGACCGAAAGGTCCCTTTTTAATTTGACATATGGGGATTTCCCAATTATAATTAATAAACAATTAAACACTTTTATTATGAGTAATGTATTAGACGCCGTATTGGCACAGTATGAAAAAAATCAAATTGGGGGCGGGGCCCAATCGAGAATGTCGCAAGACGAAAGAATGAAAAAGTATTTCGCTTTAATCCTTGGTGATAAAGAGAAATCAGGTCAGAGAAGAGTAAGAATCCTTCCTACCGCAGATGGTTCCTCACCATTCAAAGAGGCTTGGTATCATGAAATCCAAGTAGGTGGTCAGTGGCAAAAGTTCTACGACCCAGGAAAAAATGACAACGAACGTTCACCCTTGAATGAGGTTTACGAAGAGTTGATGTCTACAGGTAAAGAGTCAGACAAGGAACTTGCAAAGCAGTACAAGTCACGTAAGTTCTATATCGTAAAAGTTATCGACCGTGATAACGAAGCTGACGGACCAAAGTTTTGGAGATTCAAACACAACTACAAGAACGAAGGTATCCTTGACAAAATCATTCCAATTTGGAGAAACAAGGGTGATATTACAGACCCTGAAAAAGGTCGTGACCTCATTATTGAGTTGGCTAAATCCAAAACACCAAAAGGTAAAGAATACACAACAGTAAGCGCTATTATGTATGACGACCCAACTCCTGTACATGCAGACAAAGACCAGTTGAAAGAGTGGATTACTGACGAACTCAGTTGGACTGATGTATACAGTAAAAAACCTGTTGAGTATCTTGAAGCAATTGCAAGAGGAGAAACACCAAAATGGGATAACGAAAAAGGTGGATATGTCTACGGTGATTCATCTGTAAATGAAGAAACAATCGGTGGTGCTAAACCATCAAAAAAATCAGTTGACCCACAAGAAGATGCTGAAGTAGATACAGATTTACCATTCTAATTTTATAACATGTTCCCGACATCCGTGTTGGGAACATATTTTTGATTTATGAGTTATACAATTAAAGAACAACCAAAAAAGATTTACGAATCTGTAACTTTTGAACTCACTGTTACCAACGAAAACGGGGTGGATTATAAGATAAGAAAGTGGGAAGATAGTAACGGAGGTGGATTCTATATTTATGATTCTACTAACAACGAATGGGTTGATTTTTACCCCCCTGAAGATTTGGATGAATTCCTCAATTACGATATAGATTATTAATTTTATGGCAATCAAGAAAAACGATTTTACAAACCTAAAGAAGAAGTTTTCAACTTCTGCAAAATACAAACCCCAAAGATTTTTTGATTTGGGTAATCATTTCCTTGACGCAGTTGGATTACCTGGCCCTGCAATTGGACACATCAATATGTTCTTGGGTCACTCTGATACCGGCAAAACAACCGCCGCAATAAAAGTTGCTGTGGATGCTCAGAAAAAAGAAATCCTCCCTGTGTTCATCATTACGGAACAGAAATGGAGTTTTGACCACGCTAAACTTATGGGTTTCCAGTGTGATGAAGTAGTAGATACAGATACTGGCGAGATGGATTGGGATGGGTTTTTTCTATTCAATAACAACTTCAGTTATATAGAGCAAATTACAGATTACATCAATCAACTTTTGGATGCTCAAGAAAAAGGTGAACTTAACTACAGTTTGTGTTTTATTTGGGACTCAGTTGGTTCTGTACCCTGTAAAATGACCTATGAAGGTAAAGGTGGTAAACAACACAACGCATCAGTCTTATCCGACAAGATAGGTATGGGAATCAATCAAAGAATCTCAGGCTCAAGAAAAGCAGATACTGAATACGAAAATACTTTGATTATTATCAATCAGCCATGGGTTGAACTACCTGATAATCCATTTGGACAACCAAAAATCAAAGCTAAAGGTGGTGAATCTGTATGGTTAAACTCGTCACTTGTGTTTTTGTTCGGAAATCAAAAAGGTGCGGGTACAACAAAAATTACTGCGACAAAAGACAAAAGGACTGTTAAGTTTGCGGTTAGAAGTAAAATATCCGTAATGAAAAACCACATCAACGGTCTCGGGTATGATGATGGAAGAATTATTGTAACACCACACGGATTTTTGGCGGGTAAAGATACAACTGAAGAAAAAGCTTCAATTGAAACCTACAAAAAAGAAAACGCCGACTATTGGAAAGAGATTATTGGTGCTGAAGGTGATTTCGATTTGACGGAAGAGAAAGAAGACTAAAATGACGACAGAAGGATGTTTAATATTATCAATCTTGGTTGTAGTCTTTTTGTTAATTCAACTTTTAACTTCAACTCTCAAAAAAGATTGATTCACCCCTAAAAACAAGATGTGACCAAAACTTTATTAATTGATGGTGATAACCTTTTCAAAATTGGTTTTCATGGTGTTAAAGAACTTTATAGTGACGGTAGTCATATTGGGGGTGTATACCATTTCATCAACACTATTAGAAAATTTCTTGAAGAGCACAACCACGACAAAGTAATTGTCTTTTGGGACGGAGATTCTAACTCCTCTATTAGAAAATCAATTTATCCTAAATACAAAGGAAATCGTCGACAAGACATGAACGAATACAAATACGAATCTTACCTGCAACAAAAAGCAAGGGTGAAGATGTATTTGGAGGAGGTCTTCGTTCGACAAGTTGAAATGATTAATAACGAAGCGGATGACCTAATCGCTTATTACAGTCAAATTGCGACCGATGAGGACATTATAATCTTCTCGGGTGATAAAGACCTCACACAATTAATAAGTCAAAGAGTAACCATATATTCACCTGTGGCACGAAGGTACTTCAAAAACGGGGATATGATATCAATCAGTAAAGTTGATATCCCACACTATAATGTGACGGTAACAAAAATATTTACGGGCGATAAATCAGATAACATTGACGGTATTGAGGGACTAGGTGAAAAAACTTTGGTTAAGCTTTTTCCAATTATGTTGGAAAAACCATGCACTATCGAAGAAATACTCGATAATGCACGAAATACCCAACAAAAGAAATTACCAAAATCTCTCCAGAATATTTTGACAGGACGGACAAAAAGTGGTATACTTGGAGAAGAGTTCTACAAAATAAACTCAAAGATTGTTGACCTTACTAATCCTCTCATAACCGATGAAGGAAAACAATTAGTAGAACAAATCCACACCGATACCATAGACCCAACAGATAGAGGATATAAAAACTTGATGAGACTGATGATGGAAGATGGTCTTTTCAAGTATCTTCCCAAGAACGACGAAGCTTGGGTCAACTTCCTAAAGCCATTCATGAAACTAACTAGAAAAGAAAAACGAAAATTATGATAGATAACTCATTAGCAAAAAAAAATGAAAACTCAATATAAAAAAGAGTTTCCATTTCCACACACAATAATTGATGAATTCGTTTATCCACCCCTCTTGGAAAAAGCGTGGAACGAAATGAAAAGTTTCAAATATTTTGGTTGGGACGACAGCACTTACTCGGCGGAGCATCAAATAAATAAATTTTTTACTCCTTGGTGCGAAAACAACATCAATGACATAAGAATGGCGGCTCCTTCAACATTTTATATGATGGAATATTTCAATTCCGCAGAATTTATTTCATTTCTCGAAGAATTGACAGGAATTGGTAATTTAATTCCTGACCCTACATGGTTTGGTGGCGCGGTTCACAAAATTGGTCGTGGTGGTAAATTAAGTGTACATGCAGATTATACGAAACATAGAAATTTGGATTTGTATAGAAGACTCACTATGTTGATTTATATGAATAAAGATTGGGATTTAGAATGGGGAGGTAATTTAGAAATATGGGATAAAGAAATGAAATTCTGTGTCAAGGAAATAGAACCAATTTTCAATCGTATGGTCATTTTTGATGTAACTCATGACTCATTTCATGGGCACCCTAAACCCTTGGATTGTCCTGAAGACGTGAACAGATATTCCTTTTCTATTTGTTATTTCACAAAAGAAAAAAATTATTCACTGCAAGACGAGTTAAGTGCAACTTGGCAGACTATCCCATCAATCACTGAAAAAAAATAAATAAAATACAAATTATGAAAGAACAAGAAAGTGTAAAATTAGAATTCCTTTTGACCTTAAACGAAAACATCGTAGTTCAGAGATTCTTCAATGTTAAAGGTTACAATCCGATAGCAAAAAACTCTTTGGAACTTTACGAGTATGTTAAGTCTATCAAAGACGAACTTCAGTATTATTTAAAGATGAAGACCGTTACCTATATGATGGATAACAAAGAATCCATCAACCATGACCCATCAATTATGGAGACTTCATTCACCGAAGGTCCTGAAATCTTTAACATTTTCATCAAAATCGGAGACACGACACTTTGTCATAGAATATTTGATGGAAAAATTTATCCACCCAAAGTTCGTTATACCGTTGACGTACGACCATATTTGAAAGAAATCCTCAAGGATTTGACTGACATTTTTTCAAATTATGAATTAACTCACAAATACTTGGGACTTGAAATGATTAACTAAGTATTTAAAATATAAGGAAGAATATTGTAGATTATGATTAAGAACTTTGATTACTTAGGCAACACATTTCAGTTACAACTTTTAAACCAAATTATCGTTGATAAAGATTTCTCAACATCAATTATTGATGTCATAGAAAGTAATTATTTTGACAACAAATATTTCAAAATCATCCTTCAGATGGTTAAGGAATATTATGTAAAATACGAAGCTACTCCAAACTTTGAGACAATTGAACAAATCATAAGGTCTGAAGTGACTCAGGAGTTTGTGGCTAAAATTGTTCTCGATACTCTTAATCAAATTAAAGAAGCTCCATTTGAAGGGACAAACTTTGTTCAGGAAAAAGCCTTAAAGTTTTGTAAACAACAAGAACTTCAAAAGGCGATGGTGAAGGCCAACAAAATTATAACAGAGGGTGACTTCGAATCTTACGATAAGGTTGAAGGTTTGGTTAGAAATGCCTTACAAGTTGGTGAAATTGAAAAAGGTCAAACAGATGTCTTCGATGAGTTAGAAACGGTCCTTGAAGATGATTATAGACATCCTGTACCTATGGGAATCAGAGGAATCGATAACTTACTCAAAGGTGGTTTAGCTAAGGGAGAGATTGGAGTTATTTTAGCCCCGACTGGTGTTGGTAAGACAACAATCCTTACCAAGATTTCAAATACAGCTTTCAATTTGGGATATAATGCTTTACAGATATTTTTTGAGGATAACCCAAAAATTATTCAAAGAAAACATTTCACAATTTGGACGGGTATAAAACCCGATGACCTTTTCGGTCATAAGAAAGAGGTTATGGATAAGGTTATTGAGATTAAAGAGACTATGAAGAATAAATTAGTTCTCAAGAAATTTGCATCCGATACCATGACTATGAATCAGATAAAGAATCAAGTTAGAAAATTGATTGCTGATGGAACAAAAATAGATTTAATTGTTTTAGATTATATTGATTGTGTGTTACCTGAACAATCCGCCAAAGACGAGTGGAAGGCTGAAGGTTCGATTATGAGAGCTTTCGAAGCAATGTGTCACGAACTAAATATTGTTGGGTGGACTGCAACACAAGGTAACAGAAGTTCAATTTCATCTGAAGTGGTAACCACGGACCAAATGGGAGGTTCAATCAAGAAAGCTCAAGTGGGTCACGTAATCATTACTGTGGCAAAGACATTACAACAAAAAGAAATGAACTTAGCCACAATTGCTATTACCAAATCGAGACTTGGTAAAGACGGTGTTGTATTTGAAAATTGCAAATTTGACAACGAGCTTCTCGAAATTGATACAGATTCTTCAGTGACTTTCTTAGGTTTTGAAGAACAACAAGAAGAAAGAAAAAGAGATAGAGTTAAGGAATTATTGGACAAGAGAAAAGAACGTGAATCTCAAAAAAAAGTTCCTAATTAAATATCTACTTTTTTCAAAAAAAACTTATTTTTTTTTAATTATTTTTCAGGTCTATTAACCAACGACCCGATATTTAATAAGAAAATCCCCGATTTTTTTAATAAAATCATTTTACA
>Ga0172367_10000935_pt1 | contig 44008 bp, 40 predicted proteins | sample Lak10m_FD_114542 | JGI IMG/M metagenome (GOLD analysis project Ga0172367, IMG submission 114542) | Freshwater microbial communities from Kabuno Bay, South-Kivu, Congo - kab_022012_10m | ecosystem: Environmental > Aquatic > Freshwater > Lake | place: Democratic Republic of the Congo: South-Kivu...
GGAGATGTCGCGCCCGAGGAATTTCAACTCAGGGGTGCGGTCGCGGATGACGCGCTGAGCGATGTGGGTAATCATCTGCTCTTCGATTTCCATCAAGCCGTCGAGGTCGCAGAAGGCGATTTCGGGTTCGAGCATCCAGAACTCGGTCAGGTGACGGCGGGTCTTGGATTTTTCGGCGCGGAAGGTGGGTCCGTAGCAGTAGACTTTTCCAAACGAGAAGATGTTGGCTTCGTTGTAGAGTTGACCCGTCTGCGCGAGATAGGCTTTGCCTTCGTCGAAGTATTCGGTCTCGAAGAGGGTGGTGGTGCCTTCGGCGGCGGCGGGAGTCAGAATCGGCGTGGACATTTCGGTGAAGCCGTTGGTGTCGAGCCATTCGCGGGTGGCAGCCATGACCGTGGCGCGGACGCGCAGAACCGCCCACTGGCTTTGCATCCTCAGCCACAGGTGACGGTTGTCGAGCGCGAAATCGACGCCGTGGTCTTTGAGCGACATCGGGTAGTCGAGTTCGGCGGTCTGCACAACCTGCAAGTCCTTGATGCCAACTTCAAATCCGCCGGGGATGCCAGGCGCGCGCTTGTCTTCGCGGACTGCGCCCGTGATGATGACGGAGGTCTCCTGCGGCAGGTGGGAAATGGTCTCGAAGAGTTCGGGCGTCAGGTCACCTTTGAAGGCGACGCACTGAATGAAGCCCGTCCCATCGCGCACGAGCAGGAAGGACAGTTTGCCCTTGTCGGTGCGGTTGTAGACCCAGCCTTTGAGGACGATGTCCTGTCCGATGTAGTTCGAGATTTGTGTAACGCTGATATGGTCAGCCATGGGATGAATTCCTCGCTTGAAATTTTATGATTTGTTCTTTTGGATTTTTTCTTCCAACTCTGCCTTCACCGCGTCGAAAACCATTTCCGCCAGCAGCAGGGTTTCGCGGGCTTCGTATTCAACCACATCGGGGGTGTCGCCAGGATAACGAGACTCTACAGACCAGATCGTTAATTCCGCCAAGTCGGGGAATTTTTCCGTGACTTCCCAACCATCGGGGATTAAATCCCGCAAGCGGTCGAGGTCATGACTTTTGGGAACAGGCATATTTTCAAAAACCAGAATGGCTTTGAGAGATTTTTCGGCGCATTGTTGCGCCAGAAAACAGATTTGGCGTGGAAAGAAATCCCCGCTATCCAGCAGGGCATACGCGGCGCCTAAATCGGTTTGGGCGTATTCCATCCAAACATTGACATCATTTTGATTCATAAATCACCTTCCCCTCTTCCAAGGCGGGGCGGAGGATGTATCCAACCGACCTGCCGCGTTCTTCGATTTCCTGCGGCGTGGTGACGACAACGTCCTTGCTGATGGGTAAACCGTTCAAAGCCCGCAAAACCTCAATCGCCGCCTTGCGCTTGTGTTCCACCTTTGACAGCACGACCAGCAAATCCACGTCGCTGTCTTCCCGCGCTTCGCCCCGCGCCCATGACCCAAAAAGGATGATTTTCACGGGATGAAATTTCCGCGTGATGCGTTCCACGATTTCGGGCAGGCAGGGGGGCTGGGCGGTTGCCAATGCGTTCATACCGTATATTTTACATCAAAAGCAGGTGGTTTCCTTTTGCCGAAACCGCCTGCTTTGCAGGAGAAAACATCGAAATGTTCTTCAAAAGATGTCAGTACATTTTCTTAAAGATGTGCTGACATCTTTTCCAACATGTTATAACATCTTTTAGAACTTGACAGCACCTTTTTTAGAATGAGACTAATCCGATTTGCGTATAGGCAATTGAGTGCGACCCGTTCCGCCCCTGCCCGTTTTATGGGTGGGGCACCCTCCCCAAATCCGAAATGGAAAGTAGAAATAATTTTCCAGTCTCTTCGGTTCGGATTTGGGGACATCGTACCCGAAGCGAAACGGAGTGGTAGGGACGAGGAGGGGTAGATTTAATAGACTGTCGAAGCAATACAATCTCCAAAAAACATTATTAGAACACCCTTGCTATTATTCTGGGATTTAGTATAATATCCCAGAATAATAATGAGGTAAACATGACTAGGAAAATTAAAGAAGCACAACTTTCTTATTTGAACAATATAACGTTTTTAGACAATTTAGCAGAGGCGCAATCTTTTGACACAGATAACTATGCAACGTCAAATGATTTGTTTTCGCTAGATGAATTGGAAAATAAAAATGTAGTTATTAAAAAACTCAGGAAAATTGACTGGTCATTTCATGACTATAAAACTAACTATCTTTCCCATGATATTCATCCCTATCCTGCAAAGTTTATTCCCCAAATTCCACAAAGCATAATTGCTCTTTTATCTATGAGAGGGGAAATTGTATGGGATCCATTTGGAGGAAGTGGTACTACTGCACTTGAGTCGATTTTGTTTGGTCGAAGAGCCATTAGCACTGATGTTAACCCTTTATCTGAAATCATTGGTCAAGCTAAGACTTTAACATTAAACAAGGAGGACGAGAGCTATATTGAAAATTTGATTGAGGAATTGGCAATACTTTCTAATAATTCTTTTTCGCTTGAAGAGATGTTAGAGCGAACAGAAAAAGAGTTTCAAAGTTACATTCCAGAGGCGCCCAATTTAGTTGAATGGTTTCATAAGCAAGCAGTAAGCGAACTGGCTTATTTGCGTTGGCGAATTGAGCAATTAAGTTCTCCAAAGGTTCAAGTTTTGGCTCGTGTCTGTTTCTCTAAAACTATCTTGAAAGCATCTTTCCAAGATGAAGAAACACGATATGCAAGAAAGCCACGAGAGGTTAAGAGTGGGGAAGTGATTTATTTATTTGTTAGCAATTTAGCGCATGCGCTAAAGAAAGCAAAAGAGATTGCTCCTTTATTGAGATTTCGTGAAGCACAATTTGTAACAGCTGATTTGCGCGAGAGTGTGGTTGGCGAAGGGAAGGCTATTTCTCCTAATTCAATTGATCTTGTCGTAACGTCTCCACCATATCCAAATAGCACTGATTATCATTTGTATCATCGTTTTCGATTATTCTGGCTTGGTTTTGACCCCAGAGATTTTGGTAGACGGGAGATAGGCTCTCATTTACGCCATCAAAGAGAGGCTTCTGCATTTGATTCCTACCTAGATGAAATGTCTTTAGTTTTAAGTAATATAAAATTAGCCTTAAAGCCTGGACGATTTGCTGTATTAGTTTTGGGCGACGCAGTTTTTCTAGGTGAAACTTATAAAACAGCTTCGGGGGTGGCTAAGATTGCTGAAAAACTAGGTTTTGAGTTTATCGATATTATCCAGCGTCCTGTTCATAAAACTAAGCGCTCATTTATTACTGCGGGCAGACGTATTGATTTTGAAGATTTGCTAATTTTGCGTAAGCCCAAAGAAGATATGGATATAGTATTGTATAGCCCGCCATATACTCTATGGCAATATGAACAGGTTCTTAGAAAAAAAGAAATCGAAACCGTTCTCAATTGCGTACCTAAAAAACAAGCTGACGGCACTTTTTTAGCGCACTTAAGTTCATTATCTCTTGATAAATTGCGACGTTTGACATTCACCCATTCTTTCGGCTCTGCTAATTTACAAAGAGAATCAACGTGGCAAGCAGTTCTTGAAAATGGTGATGCTTTTGATGCAAAAACACGAAGAAAAGACCCACGTTATGCAACACACGGAATACATGAATATAAGGGCAAGTTCTATCCACAACTTGCAAAGAGTCTTTTTAACTTGGCAAATTTACAACCTGATCAAAAAGTGCTTGACCCATTTTGTGGAAGCGGAACTGTTCTCCTTGAAAGCTATCTTAATGGCTTAACTGGGTTTGGCTTTGACATGAATCCAATGGCAATAAAGATCAGTCGTGCTAAATTATCTATCTTAGAAGTTGATCCATATTTGAGGGATAGACTTTTGGCGAAATTCTTGGACAGACTTGCGTTTATGAGTGACGACATTAAGTGGATAGATAAATTTTCTTCGAGTTTGCATGATGAAATTCGATCTTGGTTTCCAGATGTTGTGATTGGGAAATTAGGGTGGTTGTATAACGAAATTTCATTAGTGCCTGATACAAAAATCAGGGAGTTTTTGGAAGTTTTAGTTAGTAGCATTGTTCGGGATGTATCTCAGCAAGACCCTAAGGACTTAAGGATTCGTCGTCGTTTAGAGCCAATAACTGATGCGCCTGTGAAAGAATTATTTGAACAGAAATTGCGCGAACAGCGTATGCGTTTGCAGTATTTTGCGCAAAGAAGTAACCGATGCCCATATCCGCTAAATAAAGCAACTCCTATTTTAGGCGATAGCCGTAGTTGGGATACATTTAAACAATTTGGTTTGGTTGGGAATTCGATTGATGCAGTTATAACAAGCCCTCCTTATGCTACAGCGTTACCTTATATTGACACTGACAGATTAAGTATTTTATTAGTTTTGGGGATTGAATCTACTCGTCGAAGTGTTTTAGAGGAAAGCATTACTGGTAGCAGAGAAATAAAAAAAAGAGACAAGTATGATTTGGAAAGTAAAATCGATTCTTTGGATTGGGGTGAAATAAGTTCTCCCACAGCACAAAAAATTGTGTCTGAAGTAAGAAGAGGAAATATGAATTCCGATGCTGGATTTCGGAAGCAAAATATGGCTTCTCTGCTTTATCGTTACTTTTCCGATTTGTCTCTGGTTTCACAGAATTTAGATCGGTGTGTAAAACCAGATGGTTCAGTTTTTTTTGTTATTGGAGATACAAAGACAGAAGCTGGTGACAAATGGATATCGATAAAAAGTGGACAGGTTTTGAAAGAATTGGGCTTGTCGCTAGGATGGAAGCTAGTTGATGTTATTCCCATTACAGTTACTACAGAAGATCGCCCGCATAGCAAAAATAGCATTACTGAGAATGATATTATATGGTTTAAGAAAAAGTAAACTATAACCAGCCCATTTTACGAGGCTTGGGTGCGCCTCCCGATGGCAATGTAATATTGCAAATATCTAAATAATTATTGAACTGTTCACTGCCTGGGCGATAAATGTCCATCTCATAATCACATGCGAAATCTTCTGATCTCGACATTAGTAAAATCGAATGACTAGGGATTTCTCGTGCTAATTCTGGATTTACTGTTATCCGTATTTCAGATTTTGCTTCATAAAAGACCATGTTTAGTGGATAATATTGTTTACTGAGTTCTGGCATTAATTTTCCGTCCGTATCGAATATGTTGATGTTTACGATTGGGTCAGGAATTCTTTGAGGATATGATTTATTTAAAGATATTTTCGGAATGGTTTGTCCTTTAAATGGGAATTCAAAGAAGTCAGGGTTTTGATTGACGGCTATTTTGCTTAGGAATATTTCACCGTTGTGGTGAGGGACAATTTGAATAACCAAAGTTTCACTTGGTAAAACTTCAAATGATTTTGGCTTTGCTGACCTGCTTTTAGTTTGTTCAGCCCGAACTGGCGGGACGGCAGGTTTTCTCTCAATGATGCTTTTTGGAAGGCTGCTTGGTGGTTTTACTTTAAAAGTGGAGGTCGTGGCTTTTCCAACTTGTTTGCCCGTACGTCTAGGTACTCTTATTTGTTCGTCTAGTAAAAGGTTGTCATGTATATAGGCGTCCAAAATAGTTTGCGTTAATAGCTCTGTTGCAGAACAATTTTCAGGCAATAACGATGTCCAACATTCAAAAAGTTCGTCAAAAGACTTTTTGTCCGCTTGGACACTTAAGTTGAATTCTAATTTGACCCCACCTTCAAAGTTTGTTTCCGTTCCGCCTACAGTTAAATTGTGTGATCCGTAGTATCCGACTGCATATTCTTCTCCATAGAAAATATATAACTTTGGATGGAATGTAGATTGTCGTGATGAAGTTGCGTGAGTAACGTAAACTTTGTTGAATGTCAGAAGTGCATATTGCAAAGCTTGAATACTTGTTCCTTGTTGGTCAATTCCAAAAATCCCCTCAATTTTATTGTTGCCATTTTTCCATTTTTGGATATATTCATTCAATCTTGCAAGAGGACCTACCTTGGCAAAACCAACAGCAAACTTGAATTGCGAATACTGGGGGGAATTAAGGCAGTTGGCAAGTTCACTTAAAAGCCTTAAGTGTCCCAGTGGTTGATCAATTGGTTTCAGAAATGTAATTTTAGGCATAGGATTAAGATTGTTTAATTTTAGCACATCTGCTAATAACATTTTTGATTACATTATCTATATGAATGTCGCAAAAATTTCAAACCCACTCAATTTGACACCTGTTTCTACTCTAAGTGTGGTCTGATTTTACTCGCTTTCTACCACCCTCGATTTGTCCAACCTTCTTGACGTTCCTCTCGAAAGCGCTGAACCCATTCCTCGGAGACATCGTCCGCCAGTTATAGGTCTTGTTTTGCCTATTTACTCGCCTGCCATATCCAACACTGCTTCGACAATGGAAGGAGATATGGAAAACCCTGATTTTTGCAACTCTTCAATTTCGGGTCTTAGTAATGGAATCAATTCAAGTTGTTTTGCTTTGAGTAGAATGCCCAATGTCCCGATCTTTGGAATGTTCAATTGAGAAAGTTTCCTGCGTCCCTTTTTCTCGTCCATCAAGACCCAATCGGCATCCATTTCACTGGCAAGAACAATGGTTTCGACTTCGCCCAGGTCCATTTCGTCAAGTAGGACATTGACTGCCAACCTGTCCTTCACTTCAACGATATGAATCCAATCTGAGCCGGCTACCTCTCTTTTTGCCCTGCTTTCCTCACGTCCGTGAGTCACTGTCTCATTGAACACTGCCTGTGGAATGTAAACTTCTTCGAACAATTCCCGCAATAGTTCAAGTCTTCCAATGGAAGACAAACCGATCAGTGGCGTAGTGTCTGAGACAACGATCATTTCTTGGCTTTTGGAGTAAGTTTTTTGACCGCTTCAAATTCTTCTTTAATTTCATCTTCTGAATAATTGATAAAGGCAATGCCACGAGTTTTAAGTAATTGAATGAATTCCAGGCGGGAGATACCAAGTAACTTGCCTGCTTTTCCGGATGAGATTTTTCCTTCGGAGAAAAGCGAAAAGATCAGCCATTCGGAAACCCGATTTTGAATGTCATTCTGGTTGATTCCCAATTTAAGTAAATTACTTGGGATTTGTACGCTAAAGGTTGTCTCGGTAGTTGCCATGGGAAACTCCTTGTTTCCATAATTGTAGCACGCGAATTTACTTCTCCTGCGGGCTCCATGCTGTTACAGCCCCCGCTCCGCCGCGCGTTGGGATTCCCAATCTGTGTGGGTGGCAGGGACGCGCATCACTTCGTCCTCGGGTCGCCGCACCAGACCGAGCGCCTCAGACGGGCAGTTGAGCACGCACACGCCGCATCCCACACAGCGGATGGCGTTCACCTTCACGAGCGCGCCGTCCATCATCAGCGCGTCGAATGGACAGGTTTCGATGCAATTCTCGCAGCCACTGCACAGGACTTCATCCACCTGGTTAATAAAAGCCGAAGCCGCCACCACGTTGGCGATTCCCAACTCTGCCATGCCGCGCAGGATTCCGCACGAGCAGGTGCAGCAATTGCAGATGTAATACAAGCCTTCCTGGCTGTTGCTGACCGAATGCACAAGTCCCGCCTGCGCCGCGCGGTGCAGGGTTCCCATTGCCTCGTCGTGGGTCAACGCGCGGATGACGGGATTCCCGTCGAAGGCGTTCGGCTTCGGGTGAAAGATCATGCACACGTCGAGCGGGTGTTCGCACCCCTGCCCGATCAACGCCTTTTGTTTGCGGCAGATGCAATCCATCACGCCCCACGAATTCATCGCATCCACGATCTCCGCCGCGCTCTCGAACGGGCGCACTTCCATCGTGTTGCGGATCGTCTCGTTGATGGGAATCACGCGATGAAACTGCGGCTTGACCGCCAGCATCTCGGCGTACGCGCCGTGGAAATAATCCTCGAACAGCCGCGCCAGTTCCGCATCGATTTTGCCGATCTGCGCCTCGTAGATTCCGACCACGAACGGCATGGATTTGAATCCCAGCTTCCCGTCCTTTTTCCCCGCTTCGATCAAGCCGCTGCGCGACATCGCCTTGAGCTGGTTGCGTAAATCTGACGCATTTTTCCCCGTTCGAGCCGCGATCTCTTCGGCGGTCTCCAGGGTCGGAAGTAACTCCGCCGCCAGTTCCGCCTGTTCGGGCGTGAATATTTTTGCCAGCAGTTTCAACTCACGCCCGTCGTCAGTGGGAGGAAAACCGTTCGGCAGGGCGTTCAATCGTTCAGCGAGTCGTTTGTAGTGAATATCCATAATTCGAAAGTATAGCACTTTTATTTTGACGAACTCAGACTTCCGAAGTCTCGAAGACTTCGGAAGTCTTGTTCACACGGGCGCTGTCGACCGCGCTGAGAATCACGCCGCCGAGGACGACCAGTCCGCCAAAGAGGGCGTAGGTTCCCATCTTTTCGCCGAGGAAGAGGAACACCCAGACAGGATTCAAAACAGGTTCCAGCGTGCCGATCAGGTTCGCTTCGAGCGCGGGAATGTGTTTGATTCCGATGGTAAAAAATACGAAGGCAAGCCCGATCTGAAACAAACCGAGATAGGCGATGATCGACCAACTGGTTACTGTCCACGTTTCCTGGAAGATGAACGGAATCCCGATGACGGCTGTCGCAAGACTGGCAATCAAGGCGCTGTCTGCGGGTGAGCCATCTTTTTGGGCGCGAAAGGAAACGATCATCATGGCGGAGGTCAATCCGCTCAAGACTGCCAGGATGTTTCCGAAGAAACCGTCCGTGCTGAGTTTGTCGCCAAAGAATAGGAACATCCCAAGGAAGATGACTCCCATCGAAACCCAGTCTGTGCGATTGGGCTTTTCGCGCAGGAACCAATATCCCAGCAGGACGACGTAAATCGGGGCGGTGTATTGCAGGAAGATGGCGTTGGCGGCGGTGGTCAACTTGGTGGAGGTGACGAAAAGGAACTGGGTCAAGATGGAGCCGACCGCAGCCAGTACCATCCAGCGCGTCCATTTGGTGGGAAGACGTCGCAGGTAAACGAGAAAGACCACGCTCGCAAAAATACTGCGTCCGCCCAAAATTGCCATTGTCCCCCAGTTCAGCGACTTGACCAATACGCCGCTGGTGCTCCACAAGACGGCGGCAAGCGCCAGAAAAAAAACCGCCTTGCGGCGTTCCGAAATCGAATCCATTTGACCTCACAAAGTTTAGGGTTGAATGACTGATTATACTGTCCCCTTTGTAATGAGATTGCGACTTCTTCCTGTGGGCGGCGTACATTATACTGTCGAAGAAAATCACCCGCTTATTTGTAAAAGGAAACTTTATGACCACCCGTTACAAAATACGTCAAAACCTGATCTCCATCGGAGATGATTTCTGGATCGAAAATGAGGAAGGCAAAAAAGTCTTCAAGGTCGATGGCAAAGTGCTGCGCATCCGCAAGACGCTTGTCTTCGAAGATGCAAAGGGCAAAAAACTCGCTCAAATCCAGGAGCGTTTACTGGCGATCAAGGACACGATGGTCGTTGAAGACGCCGACGGCAAGGACCTCGCCGTCATCAAAAAAGCGCTCATCGCCCCGTTCCGTGACCGCTGGGATGTGAAGGTCAAGAACGGACCCGATCTCGACGTGCAGGGCAACATCCTCGACCACGAATATTCGATCAAACAAGGACGGGATAAGATCGCCGAAATCTCCAAGAAATGGTTCCGCCTGACCGATACCTACGGTGTGGAGATTGACGATGGACAGAACGATATTCTCATCCTGGCTGTGGCGATTGCCATCGATATGATGGCGCATGGAGACGAGAAAAAGGGAAAGGAAAAAGATAAGGATAAGAAAGATAAATAAAAAGAGAGAGTCTGCGCGAGGCAGACTCTCTCTTTTTCAGGTTACTTCTTTTCGAGCGGCGTTTCCTGCGCTTGTTCCTTCTTGACTTTCTTCCCGCGCAGTTTGCGGAAGACCGCCCGCGCGCCGAGGAACATCAGATAGAAGGGGATGAAAACGATCACCAGCACGGGCAGGGTGTAGATGACGAAGCGGATGAGGAAATCGACAAAGCCTTTGAGGAAGTCGATCAAATCCTGCACGGCTTCGAGCGCCACGCCCTTCGGCTCCCACTTGCCGATCACTACCGGCTGAATGGTCTCTTCGGCGACAATGCGGACGCTGATGGCGGAAAGCGCGGCGGCTTCCTCGTAGTATTTGATCTGTCCCTTGACCAGTTCGATTTGCTCGCGGTAATACACCAATTGGTTGAAGGTGTTGATTACATCTTCAGTCCCGTCGGCGTTATTCATAATTTCTTCCAACTGCGCCTCGGCAGCTTCGTAATTCTTCAGGCGCGATTGTAAGTCCACATATTCGGCGGTCACATCCTGTCCGGAGCGGGTCTCGTTTTGAACTTCGACCACATCCTTTTTGATTTGTTCCAGCGCCTGATCCAGGTTTTCGGCTGGCACGCGGATGGTGATCTGCGCCTCGGGTACTTCGACATAATCGTTGGTGTGGCTTTGGTACAAATTGGACGAGACGACGAATCCGCCCAACTGCTGCGCCATGTCCTGAATGGCTTCCATGCGTCCCTTCACGTCGGATACGACAATGGCGAGATCGGCGTTTTGGATGACGATACGCTCCACGCTGGTAGCTGAAGTTCCCGTCCCGCTGTTCGAGACGGCAGACTGTTCAGCTTCGGCGGCATATAGCTCCTCCTGCTGTATGGCGGGCGCGGAAGCGCCACCTTCCATAAAATCCATGGCGGGCGCTTCTGACTTGGCGCTGGCGCACGCAACGAGACTCAACATGACGATGATGATGAAACCAAATGAAAATATTTTTTTCATGAATTTTCTCCTTGTTTTTTTGAAACTTCTCTACGCAAAAAGACGAACGGATGCGGGATTTTGTTCCATTTTCATCATTCATCCTTCCCCTACCATCCCTCGGCAATTCGCAGCGCGTGTTTCTCTGGTAAACCCACCTCGCGGATTCTCTGCTGTACTTCGGGAATGTTATAGGCGACGCGGCGCGGAGTCCAGGTACGGTCTTCGGTCTCGTAGATGGCGTACGCGGAGCGCGGGTCGCGGTCGCGGGGTTGTCCCACCGACCCAGGGTTGAGAATCAACTTCGGGTGCAGGTGAATGGTCGTATCGGGCTGGGTGTGATTGAGCGTCACGCGGTCATTCTCGTGCAGCGCAAAAATACTCTGAATGTGCGAATGCCCCACGAAACACCAGGGCGTATCGAAGTGGTCGAAGTTCAGCCGCGCCGTCAGCGCGTTCAAAATATATTCCCACAGCGGGTCGCGCGGACTGCCATGCGCCAGCGTGGCTTCGCCGCGAGTTTTGACGTTTGCCGAAAGCAGGCGCATGAAATTCATGTTGCTCGCCGTAAGCACTTTTTCATGATACCCCAGCGAACGCCGCGCCTCGCCGTTGAAGGCTTCGAGCGGCATCTTGCCAATGACCGCCATGTCGTGATTGCCCAAAATACAAGTCAGGTTGGGAATCTCGCGCACTTCTTCGATCACTGCGTTCGGGTCGGGACCATAGCCCACGAGATCGCCCAAACACCAGGTCTCGTCCACCTGTCCCGCATCCTGTAACACGGCTTGAAGCGCGGTGTAATTTGCATGAATATCCGAGATGACCAAGACGCGCATGATTACTCCAAAAGTCTTGCTGTGTGTTCGATGATTTTTTCCGCCACCTCGGTCTTGCTCATTAGCGGCAGGGCTTCGCTTGTTCCATCTGCAAATAAAAACGTCACGCGGTTCGTATCCACTGAAAACCCCGCATCGGCGGCGGAGATGTCATTTGCCACGATCAAATCCATTTTTTTGGATTGTAATTTCTCCGCGGCATTTCGAAGCAGATTTTGACTCTCTGCCGCGAAACCGATCACAACCCCAAACCGCCTCGGCTGTTGGCTGGATACGGTTCCGAGAATATCTGCCGCCGCTGTGAGTTCGATCTGCGGAATGCCGTCGCGTTTTTTCATTTTATCTTTTGCCGCCGCTTTTGGGGTGAAATCCGCCGCCGCCGCCGCCATAATCAGCGCGTCGGCTGGTTCGGATAAGACCGCTTGCAGCATCTCGCCCGCGCTTTTCACCTTGACCACGCGCGCGCCCACAGGCGGAATCAAAGCCGTCGGCGCAGTGATCAGGCAAACGTCCGCGCCCCCGTCGATGGCGGCTTGAGCGACGGCATAGCCCTGCTTCCCCGACGAATGATTGGTGATAACCCGCACCGGGTCGAGCGCCTCCTGGGTTCCGCCCGCCGTGACCACGACTTTTTTGCCTGCGAGTTTTCCGCCTTTGCCAAGAACCGCCCGAACCTGTCCCAAAATTTCAGCAGGTTCGCTCATCCGTCCGGGACCGACCAGCCCCGAAGCCAGGTGTCCCTCGGCGGGACCGACGATGATCGCCCCGCGTTCTTTGAGCGTTTCCACATTTTTTTGTGTGGCGGGGTGCGCAAACATGCCGCCGTCCATCGCGGGCGCAATCACCAGCGGACATTGCGCCGCCAGCGTCGTGACCGTCAGCAGGTTGTCGGCGATTCCGTTGGCGAGTTTTGCCATCGTATCGGCTGTGCAGGGCGCGATGACCAGCAAATCTGCTGTTTTTCCAAAACTGACGTGCAGGACGTGGGCTTCATTTCCCCATAAGTCGGCGTCGGTGTAGGCGCGGCGTCCCGTCACCGATTGAAAGGTGAGCGGGGTGACGAACTTCTCGGCGGCGGCGGTCAAAATCACGTCTACTTTTGCGCCCGCCTGCGCCAGTTTGGACGCCAGGTCAGCAGCTTTGTAGACCGCGATGGAGCCTGTCACACCAAGAAGAACATGCTTGTTGGAAAGGATGGACATGAGGCGATTATACTGCCAAGAAAGGGCAGAAAGGAAAAGGAGTGTCTAATTCCGTGGGCTAACCACAAATGCACGAAGACTCACACCTGCCCTGGCGGGCGTTGCCAGTGCAGCCGCCAAGAATCCTTTGCGTCTTCGAGGCTTGGCGGCTTTGTGATCGGTCAAAGCCCGTGCTTTTAGACACTCCCAAAAAAAATTAAACACAACGCGCCGCGTACCTTCGAGATACGCGGCGCGTGTGAATTAAGTTGAAAGCAGGTTACCCGAACTTGTACGAGACGCCAAACCCGCCGCGCGGAAGTTTCCACGAGACGTTGTTGGGCGGACACATCACGCGGCAGGTTCCGCACTCGATGCAGCTTTGGAATGCGATCTGCACGGTTCCGCCGTCCTGGGTGCGGTAGGCGCCCACGGGGCAGAATTGGATGCAGGGTTTCTCTTTGCAGTTGACGCAGACCTGGGGGTCGATAATCTTCAGGTGCGCTTCGTGCTCGTCGGGGAAGTATTTCAGCGACATCAAAATGTCGTCGATGTACACTTCGGGCAGGTCATGTTTTTTTGCGGTTTCACTCATAAGATTCACCTTTCACTAAATACCCATAATGGTTCTGCCAAAGGCGATGATATCGCCCACGACTTTCAACAACGGGCGGCGGTCGGTCAGCGACTTCAAAATGTCCTTGTACAACTGCTTCTTGGGTTTGCCGAAACCGGTGAAGAACATTCCCAGCGCATCGTTGAGGAAGTACGGATAAATCGCCATGAAGTCGGGATGCGTGTGGAGGAATTTCGACAGGTTGCGGTATTGGTGCAGGTCGGTCATGATGAAGCGCTTCTCGAGGCGGGAGCGATAACTGGCAAGAGTCGCCGCCGAGAAATCCTTGATTTTGTGCGCTTCGATGGCGGTTTCGGCAGCGCATTTGCCAGCCACAATCGCCATGTTGGTGCCTTCCCAGTGCAGGGCGTTGACCATCGAAGCCGCGTCGCCAGCCACCATCACGCCGTCGGTGTAGAGTTGCGGCATATCCTTCCAGCCGCCTTCGGGGATGATGTGCGCGCCGTATTCCATCAGGCGTCCGCCCGCAATCAACGGGGCAATCGTCGGATGGTTCATGTAACGCTGGAGCAGTTCGTAGGGCTTGATTCCCGCTTCGCGCAGGGATTCGAGAGTGACGCCCACGCCGATTGAAATGCTATCCACACCGGTGTAGACGAAGCCCAAGCCGGGCAGTCCCAGCGAGACATCGCCCATCACCGACATCGCCACGCCGTGATTGTTGTCGGTCAGACCAAAGCGGGCATTGATGGTTTCGGCGGGCATCGAAATCAACTGCTTGACCGCCAGCGCGGCGGAGTCGCCTTTGATGTCGTGCTTGATGAGTCCCAGTTTTTGGGTCAGCAGGTTGTTGACGCCTTCGGTGATGATGACCACCGGGGCATAAATTTCGCCCTGGTCGCGGTCGGTCTTGACGCCAATCACCTTGCCGTTCTGGCGGATGAAATCCACAACGACGGTCTTGGAGATGATGAACGCGCCTTCCTTCTGCGCCTGTTCCGCCCACCAGGGGTCGAACTTGGCGCGCTGGGCGACGTAGGCATCGATGGGGTTGCTGTTGACCTTGCCGCCCTGCACGGTGGCTTTGACCATGCCGTCTTCCGAGAGGAACCAGAAACCGGTTTCGGTTACGGGGCGTTCGAGCGGGGGCTTGCGATCCAACACGTCGGGGTAAATTTCCAATAGCGAGTGGGTGTAGAGCGCGCCGCCGAAGTAGTTCTTGTTGCCGGGAGCCTGTCCGCGTTCGACCATGGCGACCTTCAAGCCGCCGCGTGCCGCAATCGCCGCCGCCGCAGAACCCGACAAGCCTGCGCCGACTACAATGACATCAAATGAGAGTTTTTCGTTCTTGTCCATGCTATGCCTCTTTGCGCGCCTTAATTTCCTTGATCATCGCGGGGATGACTTCGTACAAGTCGCCGACAATGCCCATCGTGGCGACGTCGAAGATGGGGGCGTGCGGGTCGCGGTTGATGGCAAGGATGAAATCGGATTCCTGCATCCCGACCTTGTGTTGAATGGCGCCGGAGATGCCGGCGGCAACGTACAGTTTGGGGCGCACGGTCTTGCCTGTCTGCCCGACCTGATGGTCATACTTGATCCAGCCCGCATCCACGCAGGCGCGGCTCGAACCGACCACGCCGCCGAGGGCGTCTGCCAGTTCTTTGATGAGTTCGAAGCCCTTGGGTCCGCCCAACCCGCGTCCGCCGGAGACGATGATCTCGGCATATTCGAGTTTGACCGTCGCCGCCGCGTTGGTGATGAATTCGACGATTTCGGCGTTGATCATGTCGGGAGTGATTTCCATGGTCTCATGGACAATCTGTCCCTTTGCCTCTTCCGTTCGCGGCGCAGGATTGAAGACGCGCGGGCGCACGGTTGCCATCTGCGGGCTGTGATTGCGGCAGATGATGGTCGCAATCACGTTACCGCCGAAAGCGGGGCGGGTGGCGAGAAGCAGTTTGCGCGGGTCTTCCTTGACGGTTCCCATCGCGAGGTGGGTGGTGTCCGCTGTCAGACCGGTCTTGAGGCTGGTGGCGACAGCGCCCGCCAGGTCGCGTCCGAGGGTGGTGGCGCCGACCAAAAAGACTTCGGGGTTGTGCTTCTGCACGAGGAATCTCAGCGCAGAGGTGTATGGCTTGTTGAGATAATTCTTGAAGGTGGGGTGATCCAGCACATAGACAGTTTCGGCGCCGTAGTGCAGGGCTTCCTGCGCGGCTTCGTCCATGTTGTGCCCGACGAGGATGCCTTCGACCACCGCGTCTTCGCCGACCTGGTCAGCCAGGGTGCGCGCCACGCCGAGCAATTCCCATGCTACAGGGTGGACTTTTCCGTCTTCCTGTTCGATGTAAACCCAAAAACGCCTGCTCATTTCTTCACTCCTACCATGGCAGCCATGCCTTCCACCGCCAGGATTTTATCGAACGCGGTCTTGACAGCGCTGTCCAAGCCAACTTCTGCCACTTTGAACACTTCGCCGGCGGTGTGTCTTTCGGGGGTGCCGGTCTTGAACACGGTGGTGGGCGAACCCTTCAAGCCCAGTTGCGGCACATCGAATGCGATGGGGCTTTCGGACGTCCAGACTTCGGGTTCGTAGCGCAGAGAGTAAACCAGGTCGGGGAGCGAGGCGTAGGGAATTTCTGCAATTTCTTTTTCGCAGGTCATCGCCGCCGGCAGCGAGGTCTTGATAATTTCGTTGCGGCTTTCGGTCTTGCGCTCGATGATGACGTAGCGCTGTTCCAAATTTACTTCGCGGATTTTGATGGCATAACTGACTACCGGTAAATCCATGCGCACGGCAACGCCGGGACCCACCTGGGCGGTGTCGCCGTCGATTGCCTGCTTGCCGAAGAAGACCAGGTCAATCGGGTCTTTGGCATGGATTTCCTTGATGACTTCCGCAAGAACGTAGGAAGTAGCCAGCGTATCTGCGCCGGCAAACTGTCGGGCAGAAATGAGAATGGCGCGGTCGGCGCCCATTTCGATGCACTCACGCAAAGAAGTGGTTGCTGCGGGAGGTCCCATGGTGATGATGGTGACTTTACCGCCGAGTTTACGCTTCCACTCCACAGCCGCGGCGACTGCGTGAGCATCGTACGGGTTGAGGATGGTGGGAACGCCTTGCCGGATAAGATTGTTCGTTTCCGGGTCAATACGAATGTTCGTCGTATCAGGCACTTGCTTGATACTGACTAGCGCATGAAACACTGTGACTTCCTCCGTAACTTTATAAATTTCGCGTAATTATACCTTGTGTTTTAAATTTCACAATGCAAAAATTACAGGGGTGCGGACAGGGAATTTCCAGTAAAATCGGGGGCGATAGGAGAACCATGTCACTTTTCAACCGCTTCAAATCTGCCGCCAAAATCATCCTGCGCGGCGAGCCAAAAAAGAAGACCCGCAACCCCATCCCCGCCATCACAGCGGAGGAAGTCGCCGAAGCCAAAGCCTTCTTCCCGCGCGATAAATTTTTCATCTTCGGTCATGCCCGCTCTGGCACCACCCTGCTGATGCGCCTTGCTCGCCTGCACCCCGAAGTGCATTGCAATTACCAGGCGCACTTCTTCACCCGCAAGCCGCTGCTCAAATCGCTGGTGGATTCGCCTGAAGTCGAGGAATGGCTGACGCGCAAGTCGAACCGCTGGAATCAGGGGCGCGACCTCTCGCCGCTGGTTTTACGCGCCGCCGCCGACTTCATCATGGAGCGCGACGCCCTGCGCGAAGGCAAAGCCATCGTCGGCGACAAAAGCCCCTCGTCCACCATTCACGGTCAGGCGGTGCGCGATATGCAGGCGGTCTATCCCGATGCAAAAATGGTCAACATCGTCCGCGACGGGCGCGATGTGCTGATTTCGGAACGCTTCCGCAACTTCGTGGAGGAATCCAAATTCCTGACCGCTGAAGACAAACGTATCATCGCCGCGCTGAAAGTTGATTCTACTCCCTTTTCCGAAGGCTCCCGTTCGATTTTCACCGAAGCCTTCATCCGCCGCGTGGCTGCGGATTGGGTCAAAGATTTGACTGAAACCGAAGGCGAAGGCAGGCGGCTCTTCGGCGCCAATTATTTCGACCTGCGCTACGAAGACCTGCTGACCCAACCCTTCGCCGAAATGTCCAAACTCTGGAACTTCCTCGGCGTGAAAGAAATCGACCCCGCGCTCGACCAAGCCTTACGCGCCGAAATGTCCTCCAACCCCGACGAAGAATGGCAGTCGAAACGCAACGAAGACATTGCCTCCTTCCTCCCCAAAGGGCAGGCGGGCAACTGGCGACGGTTATTTTCTGAAAAGGACAAGGCGGTCTTCAAGGAAGTCGCCGGGGAGATGTTGGTCAAGTGGAAGTATGAAGAAATGGTAGGTTGGTAAGTTGGTAGGTCGGTGGATTGGTAAATTGGTAGGCTGGTAAACTGATAAATTGGGAAGTTGGTTTGGAGAGGAGCGAAGTATGGCTGATAGAGAGATGCGCGGGTTTGAAGATTTGGAATGCTATCAACTTGCGCTGAAGGTCTTCGATGAAGGCTATCAAACAGCCTCCCTTCTGCCTGTCGAAGAAAAGTACAATCTTGCAGACCAGATACGCCGAGCGGCAACCAGCGTCATTTTGAATATTGCGGAAGGATATGGACGTTATCATTATTTGGATAGCCTGCGATTTTATTACATTGCCCGCGGGTCGCTCATGGAAGTCTTGAGCGCCCTGATTGCCTGCGAGCGTCGAAAATACACACAAAACGAATTAATCCGTCAACGCGAATTATGTCATTCGGCATTGCGCTCGCTAAATGGCTACATTCGATATGTCCGCGCCCAACAACAAGGGAAACAGGAATACGGAGACCAAGCCATAGAAGAAGAATCAGAGCCCTACGCCTTGACCGATTTACCCGCCAACCCACCAACTTCCTAATCTACCAATCTACCAATTTACCCGCCGACCCACCAACTTCCTAATCTACCAATCCACCAATTTCCCAATCCACCAATTTCCCACCTACCCCCATGACCCAACCTAAATTTCTCATCGCCGGACTCGGCTCCATCGGACGCCGCCACTTTCGTAACCTGATTGCGCTGGGCGAAACGGACATCGTTCTGCTTCGCTCGCATCGCGCCACCCTGCCCGACGATGAACTGGCAGGCTATCCTGTCGAAACCGACTTGCGCGAAGCGTTGAAAAAACACAAGCCAGACGCCGTCATCGTCGCCAACCCCACCGCCCTGCACCTCGATGCCGCCATCCCCGCCGCAGAAGCGGGCTGCGCCATTTTGCTCGAAAAGCCCGTCTCGCATTCGCTGGAACGGCTCGACGTTTTGGAGAATGCCGCGCAAGCCAGCGGAAGCAGAATCCTCGTCGGCTTTCAGTTCCGCTACCATCCCACGCTGAACAAGGCGCGGGAATTAATTCAGTCGGGGGCGCTTGGCAAAGTGTTGACCGCCCGCGCCCACTGGGGCGAGTACCTGCCCAACTGGCATCCGTGGGAAGATTACCGTCAGAGTTATGCCGCCCGCGCCGACTTGGGCGGCGGGGTGATTGTCACGCTCACGCATCCGCTGGATTATCTGCGCTTTCTTTTGGGGGAAGTCGAGGCGCTGTGGTCGTTCAACGGGCATCTTTCGCCGCTCGAAGTGGATGTGGAAGATTCAGCCGAGATTGGCTTGAAGTTTTCCAGCGGCGCAATCGGCGGCGTCCATCTGAATTACTTTCAGCGTCCGCCCGTGCATCGGTTGGAAATCGTCGGCACGGCTGGAACTTTGCGCTGGGACAACGCCGACGGCGTTCTGCATTTTTATCGAATGCCGCGGGAATTTGGCGCGTGGGACGCCAACCCGCCCGCGCCCGTTTTGGAATCCTTCTCCCTGCCCGAAGGTTTCGAGCGCAACCAATTGTTCATCGCGCAGACCAAACACTTCATCGAAGTGGCGCGTGGCGAAGCCGACCCCGTTTGCAACCTCGAAGACGGCATCCGCACCCTGCAAATGGCGCTGGCGGCACGGGAATCTCAAAAGACGGAAAAACAGGTCAGGCTGTAACTACGGTCTTTCCCAATCCCTCGACTTCACATATTCATCGAGCAAATCATCGTACGCGCCCAAATTGAAGCCGACGATGGTTTTCAGCCGCTCCAGCGAAAACAAGTCGCCGCGTGTGACCAGCAGCAGCTTGTCGTAATATTCGCGCAAATGCGGCTCGCGGATTTGATTGACGAATCCGCTGCGGATGGTTTCTTCGTAGCCGACAGGATAGTGCCGCCTGAAATGCCCAATGCGCCACGAACTGAAAGCGGGCAGCCGCGCGCGCAGCGGGTCGCTCAGGCAGACCTTGTCCATGATATAAACATCGGCGCCCGCGTAATAGCCATAGATGCCGATGGACTCGCGGATGACCAGCGGGATATTCTCGTCGTCTGCCCTGCGCGCTTCCTCCACGATTTTCAATTTGATCCCGTGATCCAGATGGTTGAGCAATCCACAACAATAAAAATAGGCGACCTTTTCATCCGCAATGCCGCGCTCATCGATGATGCCGTTATCCTCCTCCATTTGAATCAGGATGGGCGGCGTCAGCGAGGTCAAGCCTGCGTACAACACAAGCCCGACGGCGGCAAGCGAAAGAAGCGGCTTTAATTTCAATGCGGGCGGCAGGACAAAGAACAGCGCAACCGCCACAAAAAAGGGCAGCGAGAAAAAACGTCCGCTCATGAAGTCGCCGCCGATGTAGAAAATGTAGAAAAGATAGAGGGCGACGCCCAAGGCAACGCTGCGCCGCTTTCCTTCGCCAAGAATCAGGGCAAGGAGCAGGGTCAGCCCGATGAACGGCAGGGTGACATGATCCCAGTCCAATGAGTTTTGGAAGTAATACAATCCCTGCTGATAGAGTTCATTTTGCGGAACACCGGTCGTGAGTTTGGCATAGTAGGTATTTGGAAAGGGAAAGCCGTAATAAAAAATCGAGAAGGCTTCCCAAAGCAGGATGGGCAATCCGCCCAAAACCAACGCGCGGAGCGTCCCCCGAAAATTACGGATGGATTTGGCGACTTCAAAAAGCATGGCGGGCGCGAAGACCAGCAACGTATCCATGCGGTTGAGCATGGATAACGCTGTCAGCAGGGTTAACAGGAAAAGGCGGTTTTTATCTTCGTGAAAGAGATAAAGCCAGAGGAAAATCAACGCCAGTAAATGCGAAAGCGGATTCTCCAGCCCCGATGAGGAATAATCCATGAAGGCTTTGGAGGCGAGGAGCAGGGTCGTGGCAAGCGGCGCGCTCCACACGGAAGGGGTGAATTTATACAGCAGGAGGAAAGCCGTGACGCCTGAAAAAACAAATCCCGCCGCGTACAGCGTGAAAAACGGATTGCGGAAAACGGCATAGAACGGAATCAGAATCGCCATCCACAGCGGGTGGGTAAAGACCTGCACCCGCTCGACGCCGTTCCAGTTGGGACCGTAGCCGTGAATGAGATTTGTCACCACGCGCAGGGTGATGAAGGCATCATCCGACGCCCAGGAATTTCGAAAAAGGAGGAAGAGAAAAATCAGGAGCGAGATGAAAATAACGAGGCGCTGTTTGTTGGTCATGCGATGCGATATTCCTTGGACGAATCGAGTGGTGGGGTTTGACGGAATATATCATTGATGATACCTTTGCGCAAAGCAACTGTTGGAGAATTCATGGAAAAGGTCAAAGCGTTTTTTCGTTCCGAAGGTTTTATTTTATCCGCGCTGGTTCTGGCGGCGGCGGGGTTGGTCTACCTGCCCTTTGTTTTCAGGTTCGGATATTATTACGACGACTGGTATTTGATGTATGCGGCAGGGGCAAAAGGCGCGGGGGTCTTTCGGGAAATTTTCAGCGTTGACCGCCCGCTGCGCGCACTGGTGATGATTCCCGCCTACATTCTGTTCGGCAACAATCCCATTTTCTACAATCTGAGCGCCTTCGTCTTCCGTTTACTGAGCGGACTTTCGTTGTTGTGGATTTTGCGCCAGGTCTTCCCAAATCAACGCTGGGCGGCGCTTTCTGCCTCGCTGTTGTTTTTGACCTATCCCGGCTTTCTCTCCCAGCCCAACGCCATCGACTACCAATCCCATCTCTCCGGGCTGGCGGCGGGGATGCTTTCGATTGCGCTGACAGTCAAAGCCATTCAAACGGAAAATTCAAAGCGCAGGGCGGCGCTGTTCATCTCATCCACGCTGCTCGGCTGGTTTTATCTGACCCAAATCGAATGGTACATCGGACTGGAGTTTTTGCGCTTCGGCTGCATTTTTATCCTCGCCTCAGACCTCGGAAGTCTGAAAATAAAAACGATTCAATTCCTGCGCTGGTCGCTGGCTGTGATTTGGATTCCCGCCGTCTTTCTGGTCTGGCGGATTTTCTTCTTCGAGAGCGAACGCGGCGCAACGGATTTGAATATGCAGTTCGATGGAGCGCTTTCTTCTCCGCTGGATTTTCTGCGCGGCTGGCTGTTGACCCTGCTCGATGACTCAGCCGAGACTTTGTTCTCTGCGTGGTTCGTTCCGCTGCAACGGCTCAGTTACCGCATGGACAATGCCGACTGGCTGGCAGGGCTGGCAATTTCCACGCTGACGCTGGCGGTGGTTTGGCTCGCTTTCAGCCTGCCGCCAAAGTCCGGGGACGGCGAATCAGGTCGAGGGGCGGGCATGATTCTGCTTGGGCTTGGACTAATCCTCTTCGGGCTGCTCCCCGTCATCCTCGTCGGGCGCGAGGTGGATTTCAAAAGTTTTTCGCGCTACACCATGATCGCTTCCGCAGGCGCGGCATTCCTGTGGACGGCGGCGCTGGGCTTCATCGGCAATGCGCGGCTGCGTACTGCGTTGTTGAGCCTGCTGATTCTTTCCGCATCGCTGACGCATTATGCCAACGGGCTGGCGTATGCCCGCGACTTCGAGGCGGTGAAAAATTTCTGGTGGCAGGTCAGTTGGCGCATTCCACAGATGGAGGACGGCACGACGCTGGTGGCGAATTATCCCGCGCTGGTCGAGGAGGATTATTTTATTTGGGGACCCGCCAACCTGATTTACCATCCGCAGTCGGCGCACAAGGATTACGTTCAGCCTGCCATTTATGCCGCGTTGTTGAACGAGGAGACAATTGCAAGCGTACAGGTAAAAGAGCCGCAAGATTTTTCGAACCGTCGCGGGATACGCACTTATAAAAATTATCGCAACATCCTCATCCTTTCACAGCCGACTTCGGCTTCGTGCGTTCAAATCATCGACGGCAATCAGGCGGAATTGTCTTCTGCCGAAGATGCCCGCGTTGCGGCGATTGCGTCTTTTTCGGAGACGGAGCATATTTTGATGGGAGAGTCTTTCCAGACTCTGCCCGCCATTCCCTTTGGCGCAGAGCCTGCTCGCGGTTGGTGTTATTTCTACGAGAAGGCTTCGTTTGCCCGCCAGGCGGGAGATTGGCAATCGGCGGCGCGGCTGGGAGATGAGGCGCTTGCGCTCGGTCTTTCGGCTGGGGATGAAATCGAATGGATGCCTTTTTTGGCGGCGTATGCCATGCTGGAAGATTCTGCCCACGTGGCTGAACTCGCCGCCTTTGTGAACCCCAACCTGATTGCCGCCCATCAAGCCTGTCAAACGCTGACAACTCTGCCGCTGTCAAATGGGATGATGGCGCAGACAAGCCAGCTTTTTTGTTTCAAGTAGGCGCTGGAGAACGCGAACCCAAATCAGGGGATATTTCCATATTTTTCGTTGTACAATCTAAAAAGCAGTCGACGGTCAAAAAACTTTGAAAGGTGGAAAAATGATGAAAAAGATTCTGTTTGCTTCTTGTGGTTTTGTTATTGTCATTTTGTTTTCGTTATTCCTGAGTGGGTGCAATGGCTTTACTTTGGCAGAGGCGACACCGACCTGCGCGCTGGGTGAAGCGACGCCGAATGCCTATCAGATCGTTCCTATGGGAGTGGCAAATATAATTTTCGAGTATGCCCATCCTCCAGTTCCCACGTCCACGCCGACAGGAACCCCCGATCCAGCCCTTCTGGCAACACCCGTGATTCCGCCCACTTTGGCGAGTACGTCCATCCCGCCACAGCAGATTCAAAATGCAAGTTATGAGGCATTTCAACACCTAATCAAAGAGACACAGCGCTGGTCGGATATCGAAAAAGTCAGATTCAATGACGGAACCGAGGCTGAAATTGTCGTCACTTTTATCAGCCCCGAACTACTCCAGGCGGTACTGCTCAACAATATCCTGAAAGACGGCATCATCACTTCAGATTTTCAAGCCGAAGTTAAAAAGATACTGGATTCGGTTGCGGAACGGGGGGAGCTTTTGTTCATGTTCACCGTCACCCTGCCTGCCAACCATGTGAACAATCACACCATGGAAATTCCTGTTGGCAGCCTGACTTTGAATAATACCGAAAACGCGCAATTGACTCCCAGTCACCATGACCCAAATCTTGGACAGCCGATTAATGTCTCGCCTGCTTTCGGCTACGTTGCTTATCCCCAGGTCGAAGTATTGAACGGAGAATGTAAGCGGGCGCTGGATCCGAAATATAACGCCAACATTGTCCTTGCCTTGAAAAATATTCAGGTGGACGGCGCGGGCAGCGGTCCCTATTCATGGACAATACCATATGCCCCGTTGATCAACTCGGATAAGCCGCCCGAGTTTCCCTTGTTTGTCGTTCCGCCCAATTATGATCAAACAAAAAATTCCCCTCATGGAGTGCCGCCAGTTGCAAGCCAACCAGCCGATTACTGGCGGGATTTTGCGCGATTTGTCTGGTTCAAGACCACGCTGCGCTATTGAGACTAATTTAGGTGATCGATGACAACAACAGCCTACACTTTTGTCCCCGCGTATCAACATAAATTCCCAGACCACCCGGAAAGCCCGGCGCGGCTGGCTGAATTGAATTCGCTGTTTGCGCGGCTCTCCGACGTGGCACGGATCGACGCCCTGCCTGTAACCGTGGAGCAGGTAGCGCGGGCGCATCATCCGCAGTTGATCAAAGCCGTCGCGGAAGTCTGCAAGCAGGGACCGGGAATCGTTGACCATGCGCCGACCTACGTGACGCAGACATCCTACCTGGATGCCTTGCTTGCGGCAGGCGGGACGATTGCCTGCGCGCAGGCGGTCTTGAACGGCGACGCCAAAAACGCCTTCGCCCTTGTCCGCCCGCCGGGGCATCACGCCGAGCCTGACCATGTGATGGGCTTTTGTATTTTCAATAACATTGCCATCGCGGCGCGTGAAGCATTGTCCTCTGGCATGGATCGCGTGATGGTGATCGATTTCGACGCGCATCACGGCAACGGCACGCAAGCCGCCTGTATCGATGATGAGCGTTTCGGATTTATCTCGACCCACCAGCAGGGAATTTACCCCGGCACAGGCTGGATCGAAGACGCCCCCCACGCCCGCGGAAGATTGGTCAACGTGCCGTTGGATGCTTTCGCCGGGGACGAGGTTTTTAATCGCGTGGCAGATGATATCTTCCAGCCCATCGTGGAAAAATTCCGCCCGCAGATGTTGTTTGTTTCCGCTGGTTTCGACTCGCACTGGAATGACCCGCTCACTTCGCTGGGATTATCCACATGGGGATTTTTCAATATCTCTAAAAAATTGGTTGATCTTGCAGAAGAATACTGCGGTGGAAAGATTGTCTTTGTTTTGGAAGGCGGTTACGACCCGATCAACGTCGCCAACGGGTCGGCGGCGGTCTTCGACGCATTGACCAACTCCACGTTGAGCGGGGAGGTGAATGATCCCTGCCCCCGCCGCGAACCAGATCACGAGCCGCGCATTGCCCAAATCCGCAGGCTGCACGGAATCGAATAGGAAAATTGGGCTGTGCGATTCGGTGTCTTTTGTTGTACACTTCCGCCCTAAACGAACACCATTCAAAGGAGAATCACATGAAGAGAAGGTCGCTATTCTTATCCGTATTCGTTGTATTCATGTTGTCTTGTAATTTTCTGATCCCCACACCCGAGCCGACTTCAGCGGTGACTGATGCGCCGTCAACCGAAGCTCCCGTCAGCGGCGGGGGAATTGCCGCCAAACTCGATGAACTGGGCGGCGTTTCCTGTGATGAAAATCCCGACTTCACCTGTGTCACCATCCAGGTTCCGCTGAATCATTTTGACGCTGCAAATACCGAGACGCTGGATGTTGTCTTTGCGGTTTCTCCCGCCACGGGTGAACGCAAGGGTATGTTCGTGCAAGCCTTTCCGGGCGGACCCGGTGGCGAAGGTGTCAGCACCGGCGGTCTAAGCTGGTTTTCCGAGGGCATTCTCGAACATTACGATATTGTCTACTTCGACCAGCGCGGAATTGGTCTGTCGAATCCGTTGAGTTGTCCCAATGCGTACGAGGCTGATTTTATGGATTACTTGAACGAATGGGATCAGGCGGGAGAGGAAGGCTACGACACCCCCGAAGAACAGCAAAAAGCCATTGATGACTCGCGCAAATATGCCGAGGACTGTGTCGCTGAAATGGGCATCGATCCCGCCAAACTTGCCTTCTTCGGCACCGACCAGGTGGCAGAGGATATCGAGTCCTTCCGTCAGGTCATCGGTGACGATAAGTTTATGCTGTACGGCGTCAGCTATGGAACCGCCGTCGCGCAGACCTATGCCGCCGCGTATCCCGAACATCTTTCGGGTTTGATTCTCGACGGCACCATCGACCTGACCTTGAATGGGGAGCAAGGTTCTCTTTCACAGGAAAAGGCGTTTGATAAAGTCCTGGTTGCTACGCTCGAAGCCTGTAATGCCGATGAGTTTTGCGCCGCCGACATGGGCGGCGATGCGGTTGCAGTGTACGACAAACTTGCCAAACAAATTTCCGAAAACCCCATTGCCTACGATTTTCCGCTGCCTTCGGGCGAAAAGGCGAAACGCGCTTTCACCTTCAACCAGTGGGAATCGGTGGCTGCTTACCAATTGTATTCGCTCAGCGGCAGGATGCTGTACCTGCGCGCCCTGGCTGCCGCCAACCGCGGCGATTTTGTCCCGATGGCGCGGCTGGAATATCAACAGCTAACCCTCGATCCCGCCACCTTTGACTACGTTGGCGACCCAACCTTTTCCGACACGATGTTTTTGAGCGTCCTTTGCACCGATGACTCTTTCTTCTCCGGTACGCAGGAGGAAAAAATCGCCAAGACCATCGAATCGGGACAGGCATCGAACGGAACCGTGCCGCGTTTGGACGGCAGTGTGTACACCGGCTTGAGCTGCGCATTCTGGCCCAGTTCCCCGTCTGAAATTGTGACCACCGAGCCGCTGGTCGCCGAAGGCGTCCCCACCTTTGTGTTGAACGCCACGCTTGACCCCGCCACCCCGTTCGAGGAGGGCAAGGCGGTCTTCGAAAAACTTGCCGATGGCTACCACTTCTATGTCGAAGGCGGACGCCACTCCATCTACGGTTGGGGATACGAATGCCCCGACCAATATATTTCCGATTTCATGGTCGATAGCACGCTTCCCGATCAACGTGAAATGGTCTGCGAAGACTGGGGCACGGATGTCACCCGCGCCTATGAGCCGTTGAGCAAGCCAAATGCGTCTGACTATGCCGATGTGTTGGAAAACTTCCAGGCGGTGGATAGCGAGATTCAATTGCAGGCGGAATATTTCTACGGTTACTTTGCCGAAGATGTGTCTGTTGCCTGCCCCTTTGGCGGATCGTTCACCTTCGGACCCAGCGACGCGGGCGAAGCCTATACCTTCGAAAGCTGCGAATACGTGAAAGGTTTTGCGCTCACGGGCAGCGGGGGGTATGATTACGAGACCAGCGTGATCACCTTCGAGACTCAGGTAACAGGCGCGAAGGAAGGCAGCCTGGTTTATACCGATAACCTTGCCGAGGGCACATTCGCTGTCAGCGGCGAATACGGCGGTGAGGCAGTCGACCTCTCGCGGTAGTCAAATCAAGGAGTGATCGATGGAGAAAAACGACAACCGTAAATTTGTGGAACTGGAATGGGTTTGCCCCAACTGTTCCAGCCGCAACAAAGGCTCAAAGAAGTCCTGCCAGAGTTGCGGCGCTCCCCAGCCGGATAATGTCAAGTTCGAGCGCGCGGTAGATGAGAAAATTGTCAGCGATGAAAAAGCCGTTGCCGCCGCCAAAGCTGGTGCCGACATCCATTGCGGATTTTGCGGCACGCGCAACCCTGGCAACGCTGTTACCTGTTCGCAATGCGGCGGCGACTTAAAAGAAGGCAAGGCGCGTCAATCAGGTCAGGTTTTGCAAGCCGCCCCACCCGCGCCCAAGTCGCTCACCTGTGGCAACTGCGGAACTGAAAATCCAGGCGCTGCCAGTGTCTGCAAGCAATGCGGCGCTCCCTTGAAACAGGCGGTTCCCGCGCCCGTTGCGCCTGCGCCAGCCAAGCCCGCAGCCGCGCCAGTCAAAAAAAACAATCCGTGGCTTTTGGGCGGCGTGGGCGCATTGTTTTTGCTTTGTTGCATCGCCGCCATTATGCTGTTTGCGATTCCGTCCAAGTCGGTGAAAGGGACAGTGACCGACTTGCAATGGCAGACCTCGGCGGCAGTGCAGGAAATTCAAGCGGTAAACTATACCAACAGGCAGGGCAGCGCCCCCTCCGACGCTTACAATGTCTCATGCCGCACCGAAAGCGAAGAAATTTGCACGGACAAAACCGTTGACCAGGGCAACGGCTTCGCCGAATTGGTCACCGAATGCCACACCGAAAGCGAGCAATACTGCGATTACACCGTGGACGAATGGGCGACCATCCAGAGTTACGATTTGAGCGGCAATGATAATTTTCCTGTTTACGAGGAGCCCAGCATCACCGGCGACCAGCGGGTTCAAAATGCCGTCAACCTCCTGAGCGTCACTTTTAGCGTTCCCGACGGGCTAAAGGAATATACAGCAGGCTCGGTCGAAGAGTTCCGTCAATTCGAACTCGGCAGTACGTGGACGTTGAATATGAACGCGATGGGCGGGGTGATGAGCGTGGAGCGGTAGTCAGTAAGACCTCCGAAGTTTTCAAAACTTCGGAGGTCTTTTTTTTACTATGACACTCACCAAGATTGAGCGTGTACTATAATTGAATCATGCCGGCGCCTGTCCTGACCACCAAGCTCTATCTTCCTCCCCCCAGACCGGGCATGGTTCTGCGTCCGCGACTGATCGAGCGGCTGAACGCGGGCTCAAAGTTGACCATCATCTCCGCGTCGGCGGGGTTTGGCAAGACCACCCTGTTGAGCGCGTGGATTGCTGATTGTGGGCGACCCGTTGCATGGCTCTCGCTCGATGAATCCGACAGCGACCTCTCGCGGTTCCTCACCTATGTCATCGCCGCATTGCAGACCGTCCAGCCGGCTCTGGGTGAAAACTTGCTGGCAGCCCAGCAAGCGCACCAGCCGCCGCCCATCGAAATTTTGTTGACTTCCCTGCTCAATGAAGTTGCTGCCATTCCGTATAATTTCATCTTGGTGCTTGACGATTACCACCTGCTAGATTCCAAAGCGGTTGACAAGATATTGACCTTCCTCGTCGAGCACCTGCCGCCGCAGATGCATTTGGTCATCGCCACCAGAGAGGATCCGCCCCTGCCGCTGGCTCGACTGCGGGTGCGCAATCAACTGACCGAGTTGCGCGCCGCCGACCTGCGCTTCACCTCCGCCGAATCCGCCGACTTCCTCAATCGGATGATGGGATTGAATCTCTCCGAGGGCGATGTCGCCGCGCTGGAAGCCCGCACCGAAGGCTGGATTGCCGGTCTGCAACTGGCGGCGCTATCCATCCAGGGGCGGGGGGGCGCTGCCAGTTTCATTAAATCTTTCGCCGGCAGTCATCGTTTTGTGTTGGATTATCTGGTCGAGGAAGTGCTTCAACGCCAGCCTGAGCCGATTCGCAACTTCCTGCTGCAAACTTCCATCCTCGACCGGTTTTGCGCGGCGCTGTGTGACGCAGTCGCCGAGCGGCAAGACGGCAAGGAGACACTGGATATTCTGGAGCGCAGCAACCTGTTCCTCTTCCCGCTGGATGACAAACGCCAATGGTATCGCTACCACCGTCTCTTCGCCGATGTCCTGCAAACACGCTTGATGGAGACGCAGTCTGATCAGGGTACCACTCTTCATTCGCGTGCGAGCGCGTGGTATGAACGGAACGGGTTGCGAGCCGACGCCATCCGCCACGCATTGGCAGCCAGGGACTTCGAACATGCCGCCGAACTGATCGAGTTGACTTATCCAGTCATGAACATCAATCGACAGTTTTCCACTTTGCTGGGCTGGCTAAAGGCGCTGCCCGACGAGTTGGTTCGTGTCCGCCCTGTGCTTTGTTTTGCCTACGCTTTTTCCTCGATGTCCTGCGGTGAAAACGAGAATGTCGAACCCCGCCTACAGGACGCCGAAAGATGGCTCGACATGGGGGAGCAACCAGAATCTCCACCTATGGGAATGATTGTCGCAGACAAAGAGGGGTTTCGTCGCCTGCCAGGTTTGATTGCCCTAACCCGTGGCGGGCAGGCTCTGGGACGGGGCGATATGCCCGACACAGTGAAATATGCCCAAAGGGTGCTCGATCTAAAGCCCGATGGAGATTACTTAATGCTTGGCGGGGCAGCCTCCCAACTGGGGATCGTCGCATGGACGAACGGGGACCTCAACACCGCCCGACGGATGACTGCTGGTGGCATCGAAAATTTACAACTGGGCGGGTTTATCTCTCCTGCGATTGGCGGCATCATCATCCTGACAGATATACAAATTACGCAAGGCTGTCTTCACGAGGCAATGACCACCTACGAGCGGGGATTGCAGTGGGCGACGAGGGAAGCACGAGTCTTGCAAGGGGCGGCTGATATGTACGTGGGTATGAGTCACCTCCACTATGAACATAACGATCTGAAAACCGCCTCCGAATGTTTGCTCGCCAGTCAGTCTCTGGGCGAACTTGCCGGGCTGCCGCAAAACCCATATCGCTGGCACGCGGCAATGGCGCGCATACGGCAAGCCGGGGGCGATCTGGACGGTGCGCTTCAACTGCTCGAAGAAGCTGAGCGGGTATACAATGGCAACTTCTCCCCGAATGTTCGCCCGGTCACGACGCGGAAGGTGCGGGTGTGGCTGGCACAAGGACGATTAAGTGAAGCGTTGAACTGGACACGCGAACATGGGCTATCCATCGAAGACGAACTTGATTACCTGCGTGAGTTCGATCACATCACCCTGGCGAGAGTGTTCCTTGCCTGCCATCAGAATGACCGCGCAGATGTCCCCATTGCTGAGGTAACGAAGTTCCTAGAGCGTATATTGAACAACGCAGAAAAAGGCGGGAGAAAGGGAAGCGCAATCGAGATTTTGATATTGCAGGCGCTTGCTCATCAAGCACAAGACGACCTTCCTGCCGCCCTTTCATCCTTACAACATGCGCTTGCGCTGGCAGAGCCGCAGGGCTACGTCCGCATCTTCCTTGACGAAGGCGAAAACATGAGGGAACTGCTTTGCGAAGCTTCCGCTCATAAAATCATGCCAGACTACACAAACAGATTGCTTGCCGTATTTGGAGCGGAGCAGCGGGAAATTCACGACAAACCCGCCCAAACCTTGACCGAGCCGTTAAGTCAACGCGAGTTGGAAGTGCTGCGGCTCATTGCCGAGGGTCTTTCCAACCAGGAAATCTGCGAGCGGCTTTTCCTCGCCCTGGATACTGTCAAAGGTCACAACCGCAGGATCTTCAACAAACTGCAAGTACAGCGGCGTACCGAAGCCATCGCCCGCGCCCGTGAACTGGGCTTGATTTAACCTCCAACACTCCCACAATTCAAAACAACACTCCGACCCACACCAAAGTGTCTATCGCCGACACTCTGGCGCAGGTATATTTCCACGCATCAAGCAAGTGCCGCAGAAATATACCGATGTCAAACAAGCTCACCCCTCAACCCAATTCAGTTCAACCCATGATCTATCAGATCAGGCTCAAGGGTCATCTGGACAGTCAATGGATACATTGGTTTGACGGCATGACCATCACGCTGGAAGAGGACGGCAACACGCTTCTAACTGGACCCGTGATTGACCAGTCAGCGCTGCATGGGTTGCTAAAAAAGGTGCGTGATCTGGGAATGCCGTTGGTCTCGGTTAATCAAGTCCAAATTGAAGCGCCTCATTCATATCGTTCAAAAAAGGAGAAAGAAGTGAATACGACCGAAGGAAGCCCCCGTGGGACAAACAAACCAACTATCGGAATAGACCCAAGAATAAAACTTGCACTGCTATGGATATTTGTAGTACTGCTTATGGTTTATGCGGATATTGTTTCTTTACTGGATCCCACGTCTCCGATCCGCGAAGTAATGGCGGGAGCTCCACTGCCTGCGGGCGGTTTGATGGCAGGCGCAATATTAATGATAACTTCGATTTCCATGGTTATGCTGTCTTGGGTGTTGAGCCACAAAGTAAATCGCTGGGTAAGCATCATCATTGGCGCCTACATGATTGTTCATATCGTTATAGGCGGGCACGGTTTGTATTATGTATTGTTTGAAACAGTGGAAGTTGCGTGCATATTACTAACTATCTGGTTTACCTGGAAGTGGAAACCAGTAGTTGAACCTATTTGAGCACAGTGAAAAAGGAGATAAAAATGAATTCACTCAATAAGACCGCAAGAATGGCAGGGTTCCTGTATCTCATTTACATGGCAACTCATATCATCAGTGACGTGTGGCGCGGCAGCTTTATTGTGCCTGAGGACGCCGCAGCAACAGTCGGTAATATCATGGCTCATGAAGGGGGATTCACCCTCACTATTGTGGGCGATCTACTCGCTGCTGCGCTTTTCTTTTTGACCGCCTGGGCTCTCTACGCTTTACTTAAACCGGTTAATAAAGACCTTGCTCTCCTATTCTTGTTATTAAACCTGGGCGGAGTCGCCATTCAATGTTCCAGTGATCTTTTTCTGTTTGCCATCCAGTTGTTGATGAATGGCACTGATACCTTGAACACATTTCAGATGGGTCAATTGCAAGCTCTGGCGATCTTCTTTCTCGATTTACGCGAAAAAGGGTTTTTGATCGCCCAGCTATTTTATGGCGCCTGGCTCTTTCCGCTGGGTTATTTGGTTTTCAAATCAGGCTTCCTCCCCAAATTTTTGGGCATCGTGCTGATGGTTCATTGTTTTACCTGGTTGTCGACCTTCTTTCAGTCTTTCCTTTTCCCAGGCTTCACGGCAATCACCTATGTAAGCTGGCCCCTTGGATTTATTGCGGAGTTTGGGCTTACTTTGTGGCTCTTGGTCATGGGCGCAAAAGAGCAGAAACCCGCCTGAGTTAAGATTGACCACCCATCAAAAGGAGAAGAAATGTTAAAAAGAGGTTCGATAGTCCTTTCAATCTGGTGCGGCATCAATTTTATTCTTGCCTTTATCATATTGTGCTACGTCATCGTTCTCAAACAGAATTCACCGATTTTGCAAGTGGCTTCTTTTTCAGAGGCTGAAATTGCAGGGCTTGGCGCCAAGACCATCGCCGCGCTCAATTGCTTTACGATCCTGTACAACTCCTGCTCGCTGGTGGTCTCCGTGCTGACGTGGACGCTCATCCGCAAAAACCTGGTCGCCGGCGAAAAATCGGCTTTCTGGACGCTGGTTTTCGTGATTGGTTTTATCGAAGTAATGGCGTTTCTTGCATCCTCATACATTGGGCATGGACGCTGGCAGGTGAACGTCCTTCAGAGCGTTTTATACCTGGCAGGCATTGGACTGTCGGGTTATTCTATATTTCAGAAGCGATAAAAAAGGAGAAAAAGGTGACCCATTCAAAAGAAATGACAATATTGACTGTAGCAGGAGGATTAGGATTCTGGGTAACTACCATCGCAATTTCCCTGCTTCCCATCGCAGCGGAGTATAGATCTGCCTTTTCAAAAGCGAATATTCAAACGGTTTGGGTTGCTTCTTTGCCTGCTGGTTTGATTATCGGAAGCTGTGTCAGTTATTCTTTGCTTCGTTTTTTTGATAAGATTCCAACAAAGAATCCAATTCTAAAATCCGCAATAATAAGCCTCATCGCCCTAGTCATTATGACAATCCTGAACCTGGTTCCCCAAAGTTTTCTTGGGCAGCGTGATGTCTTGCATTACTTTCTCATCGGCATACTGCTTGACGCGCCAAGGTTTCTCTTTCTTGGAATAGTTATTGGCTATCTATACAGATGGCTGTACAAAGGGTTCGATCCATTCACAAACACTTCCAAGTTCGCTCAAACGAAATAGGTGGACAGCCATGGAAACCCAGGTCACAGGTCGAAGCAAGCGACAGACGTCACACGAGTTCTACAAGAAACTGTTTAAGTTGACAGGAGCGGGAGGCGCAGCTTTCTGGATAACTGACTTCGTAATTTCAGTGTCTCCCATCGCTGCGGAGTATCGAGCTGCTTTCTCGATTTCATATCTACCAATGGCTCTTGTTGGAGCTTTGGTTGGCGGTCTGATGATCGGATGCTGCGTGAGTTATTCCCTGCTGCGTTTTTTTGATAGGATCCCAACAAAAAATCCCATCTTAAAGGCATTGATCCTTAGCCTTGTCGCCATGTTCATGATCGAATTCCTTTCAACTCTTGTTGATCCAAACAATGCCTCTGTCTACCTTTTGATTGACACAGGCATGAACGTGCCAAGGTTTCTCGCTCTTGGAATAGTTGTTGGATATCTATACAATAATCTCAATGGAGGCGTGCGATCATGAAAGCGATTGTCTGCACAAAATACGGTTCACCGGATGTTCTTCAACTCCAGGAGGTGGAAAAACCCTCCCCAAAGGATGATGAAGTCCTGATCAAAATTCATGCGGCATCCATTAATTCGCGTGACTGGCGTATGATGCGAGCCAATCCGTTCTTTATCCGCCTGGTGCCGGGAGGCTTCCTTCAACCAAAAAACAAGATACTCGGGGGTGATGTCGCCGGACGAGTCGAGGTGGTTGGCAGGTGCGTCAAGCAGTTTAAGCCAGGCGATGAGGTGTTTGGATACTTGCCCAGTGCAACCGGTCGTGGCACTTTTGCCGAGTATGTCTGCGCCAATGAAAATGCAATCACGCTGAAACCTGCCAACCTGACGTTCGAGCAGGCTGCGGCTGTACCTGTGGCGGCGCTTACTGCCTTGCAGGGACTGCGCGACAAAGGAAACATTCAACCAGGGCAAAAGGTTCTGATCAATGGGGCGTCTGGAGGAGTAGGGATGTTTGCCGTGCAGATTGCCAAAGCGTTAGGGGCGGAAGTTACAGCAGTGTGCAGCACAAGGAATCTGGACATGGCGCGCTCGATGGGTGCAGGCCATGTCATCGATTACAAGAAAGAAGATTTCACACGAAATGGTCAGCGCTACGACCTGATTCTGGCTGTGAACGGATATCATCCGATTTCAGATTATCTGCGTGCATTGAGCGCTGAAGGAATCCATGTTGTCGCCGGGGGCTCCATGCTTCAACTCTTTCAGGCTGCGTCCCAGGGCCGACGGAATTCAAAGGCCGGGGACAGGAAAGCATTTGTCTCTTCGCTGGTGCAAAGCCAAAAGGATTTGATCTTTATGAAAGAACTTCTTGAAGCTGGAAAGGTCGTACCTGTGATCGATGGATGTTACCCGCTAAGCAAAACCGCCGAGGCTTTCCACTATTTTGAAAAAGTGCATGCTAGAGGGAAAGTCGTCATTACTGTGGAGCATGATAACAAATACTGATGAGGTAGGGTTTTCTCAAAGTAGCTTGACAATCTCCAAGTGTGTCGCCCTGAGCGGAGCGAAGGGTCTCTACCACGGCTAAGAGACTCTTCGGTCGCGACAAGCACGCTCCCTCAGAGCGACACAAATAGGACTTTGAGAAAGCCGTAACTGATGAGGTTTTCCCGCTTTTTAAATCTGGTGTATGTGTCTTATAATTGATATGTGCCCACGCCCATTTTAGCCACGAAACTTTACATCCCCCCACCTCGGGCTGAAATTGTCCTCCGTCCCCGCCTGATCGAGCGGCTGAACGTGGGATCAAAATTAACCATCATTTCCGCCTCGGCAGGCTTTGGCAAGACCACACTGTTGAGCGCGTGGATTGCTGATTGTGGGCGACCCGTTGCATGGCTTTCACTTGATGAATCTGAAAGCGACCTTTCCCGTTTCCTCACCTATGTCATCGCCGCATTGCAAACCGTCCAGCCGACCCTGGGTGAAAACTTGCTGGCTGCATTGCAAACGCCCCAGCCGCCGCCCGTTGAATCGCTGTTGACTTCCCTGCTCAACGAAATCTCCGCCCTGCCCGATGACCCTTCGACAGGCTCAGGGCAACGTTTGATCCTCATCCTCGACGATTACCACCTGCTCGACTCCAAAGCGGTGGACGAAGTCCTGACCTTCCTCGTCGAGCACCAGCCGCCGCAACTGCGACTGGTCATCGCCAGCCGCGAAGACCCGCCCCTGCCGCTGGCTCGCCTGCGGGTGCGCAATCAGCTCACCGAGTTGCGCGCCGCCGATTTGCGATTCACCCCCGTCGAAGCCGCTGATTTCCTCAATCGGATGATGGGATTGAATCTCTCCGAGGGGGATGTCGCTGCGCTGGATGCCCGCACCGAAGGCTGGATTGCCGGTCTCCAACTGGCAGCCCTGTCCATGCAGGGACAATCTGATCCTGCGGGATTCATCAAATCGTTCACCGGCAGCCACCGTTTCATCCTGGACTATTTGGTCGAAGAAGTTCTGGGACGCCAGCCCGGCGAGATTCAAAACTTCCTGCTGTACACATCCATTCTGGAACGCCTGTGCGGGCCACTCTGCGACGCGGTGTTGGGAACTCCCTCCGGCTTCGGGCAGTCAACCTTGGAAGAACTTGAACACGCCAACCTATTCCTCGTTCCACTCGACAACGAGCGGCGCTGGTATCGCTATCACCATCTCTTTGGAGAGTTGCTGCGCCAGCGCCTCGGTCAACCCCGGGAGTTCTCCAACTACCACCTTCGCGCCAGCGTGTGGTATGAAGCCAATGACGACCTGGCGAAAGCCTTCCATCATGCCTGTGCGGCCAGCGATTTCGAGCGAGGGGCACGCCTGGCCGAGGTGGCCTGGCAGGGTATGGAACGCAATTTCCTGACCGCCGCCTGGCTTGGTTGGGTGAAGAAACTGCCCGATGCGGCAATTTGCTCCCGCCCCAGGTTATGTCTCCAACTTGGTTCGGCTTTTTCGGATGCCGGGGAACTGGAGACGAGTGAGACTCATTTGCAGAACGCCGAGCGTGCTCTGGCTGGTGTGGCGGATTCGTATGAGTCAAAGTCCTTAGCGGGGAACATCGCCCTGATCCGCGCTTCCAACGCCCAAAACCAGGGCGACCTGGCCGAATCGGTGAAATACGCCGAACTGTCCCTTCTGCTCGCCCCCAAGGACGATTTTTACCTCCATGCCCAGGCCGTCATCACGCTGGAATTAACCCATTGGACCACCGGCAACCTGGAAGCCTCCATCCAAGCCATGCGCACCTGGACGGAAGACATGCAGAGATTGGGCAACCAGGTGTTTGTGATTGCCAGCGCCTTTGCTGTGGCGGATATGCAAGTTGCAATGGGTCGCCTGCGCGAAGCCATCCGCGCCTACCAGCAGGCTTTGCAACTTGCCGACGAACATGGCGCAGAGGCGCAGCCAATTACCGCTCATCATCATTTGGGACTGGCGCTGATTTATCACGAGTTGGGCGACTCCGAATCCTCTGCCGCGTACCTGCAAACCGCTGCCGACCTCGGTCAGCGCACCACCCTGGTGGACTGGACTCACCGCTGGAATCTGGCCCAGGCTCTGCTCAAAGAATCTGCCGGGGAGTGGGATGCGTCGCTCGACCTGCTCGACGAAGCCAGGCGAGGCTACGTCATAACCGCGGTTCCCAATCTGCAACCGATCGAAGCCCGCAAGACGCGGATCCATCTCAAACAAGGGCGGCTGGACAAGGCTCAAGCCTGGGTGCGGGAGCGCGGTTTGTCGGTAACTGACGAGGTGACTTACCTGTGCGAGTACGAATATCTCACCCTTGCGCGGGTGCGACTGGGCGAAGGCGTTTTCACCAGGGTCAACGACTTGCTGGAACGCCTGCTGGCATTGGCAGAAACCCAAAAACGGATGGGGAGCGTGATCGAAATCCTGTTGACGCAGGCGCTTGTTTATCAGGCGCAGGGGGACCATCCCCAAGCCCTTGCCGCGCTCGAACGCGCCTTGACCCTGGCGAAACCGGAAGGCTACCTGCGAACGTTCGTGGACGAAGGCGAAGCCATGCGATTATTGATTTCAGATTTTCGATTGACGATTGCAAACCGCGCCCACCCTTTGCTTGGATATGTGGATAACCTCTTGGCGGCATTTGGCTCCCCACTCCCCACGCCTCACTCCCCATTGCCTGATTCCCTGACCACCCGCGAACTTGAAATTCTGCGCCTCGTCGCACAGGGACTTTCCAACACCGAAATCAGCCAGCGGCTGTACCTGGCGCTCAGCACGGTCAAGGGACACAACCTGCGGATTTTCGACAAACTGCAAGTCCAGAACCGCACCGAAGCCGTCGTCCGCGCCCGCGAGCTGGGACTGCTCTAACCTCCCGAAACAATACCCCAACTCAATACTTAAGTCGCTACCCGACAGTACCGCCCTGTCGGTATATTTGCGTTCATGAAACCAACGCAAACCGATCCCACCTGCTACGAAATTCGAGTGGTTGGCAGCCTGCCCGCACAATGGATGGATTGGTTCGATGGCTTGGTCATCAACACGGAGAACGGCGAGACCCTGCTCCGCGGCCCTGTGGCTGATCAGGCGGCGCTTTTCGGACTGCTCAAAAAAATTCGTGATGTGGGCTTGCCCCTGGTCTCGGTCAGGCAAATCACTACTCAGGAGAAAAAAATGAATACAAACGTAACCCCCGCTAAAAAGATCGATACGAAAGCTCTACTCTCGACCCTGTGGGTCATTGTCATGATCAACATGCTGAAAGCGGACATCCTCTCGCTGTGCATCCCCGGCATGGCAGATGAATTGGCGAATTTCTCAGCCAGTGCTGGCGCATCCATTCCCCAACTGATGTTGGTTGGCGCGGTGATGGGAAATCTTGCCATTGCCATGATCATCCTGTCCCGTGTGTTGAAGTACGGAATCAATCGCTGGGTCAATATCGTCGTGGGCATCGTCACCATAGCTTATATCTGGGGCGGCATGTCGTCCTATCCCCACTACATCTTCATCGCCGCGATCGAAACCATCTGCCTGCTGCTCATCATTTGGTTTGCATGGAACTGGCGCAATGTCGAAGCCCGATAAAACGAACAGGAGAACACTCATGAAAGCGATTGTTCAAAACGATTACGGTTCGCCCGATGTTCTTTCTCTGGCAGAGGTTGCCCAGCCAACGGTAAAGGAAAACGAGGTGTTGGTTCGCGTCAAGGCTGTTTCCATCAATGCCGGGGATGTGTTCGCCATGCGGGGCAATCCGTGGCCGACCCGCTTGATAGCCGGGTTTCCCAAGCCTCAAAACTATATTCTGGGCCAGGATATGGCTGGGGTGGTCGAGGCGGCTGGTTCCAGCGTGATGCAGTTCCGCCCCGGCGACGAGGTGTATGCCTCTTGCGGCGGGGCGCTGGCCGAATATGTGAGCGTGGCTGAGGATAAACTGGCGCTCAAGCCCATCAACCTCACCTTCGAGCAAGCCGCAGCCATTCCGACTGCCGCGATCACCGCACTGAAAGGCTTGCGCGACGTCGGTAAATTACGAGCGGGTCAGAAGGTTTTGATCAACGGGGCATCTGGAGGGGTGGGGACATTCGCCGTGCAAATTGCCAAAGCGCTTGGCGCAGAAGTGACCGGCGTATGCAGCGCGCGGAATGTGGACATGGTTCGTTCCCTCGGTGCAGACAAGGTCATTGATTACACCAAAGAGGACTTCACCCAAAACGGACGGCGCTATGACCTGATCCTCGACAATGTCGCCAGCCATTCGTTTTCAGATCTCATACGCGTCCTCACCCCGCAGGGGCTGATCGTCCCCAACAGCGGTCACAGCGGCATGGGATACGTGTTCAAGGCATTTTTGCTCTCGCCGTTCCAGCGTCAACTGGCGAGCATGTACCTGTCTGTGCCAAATGGCAAAGACCTGATGGAATTAAAAGAGTGGCTCGAAGCCGGGCAGGTCAAGCCGGTCATTGAACAAACCTACCCGCTGCGCGAGGCTCCCGAGGCATTCCGCTATCTGGACAAAGAGCACGCCCGCGGTAAGGTCGTCATCACGGTGACAGAATGAAGGAGAGAACCATGCTGGACACGAGAATCATTATTTCCGCAACCTGGGTGGTCGTCACGCTGATTTATCTATATGGCGATGTCCTGCGTATCTACCACGGCGGCGACATGGCAAAAGCCTTGGCTGGCATGAATCTAAACCAGTTCGTTTGGCTGGGGATCGCGGTTTTGATGTTGACGCCCATCCTGATGGTTTTCCTGAACCTCGTATTACCCCAGTCCGTGAGCCGCTGGGCGAATATCATCGTGGCAGTTTTCTTCTTCCTGTTCAACCTGGTCGGCTTGCCCACCTATCCACCGCTGTTTGACAAGTTCCTGCTGGCGGTCAGCATGGGATTCAACGTGGTCACGATCTGGTATGCGTGGAATTGGGTTTGAGTCCGCCCTGCAAAATTCAAAAACGGCTGAGATGTCAGCCGTTTTTTATTGCCTAAAATGAATGTAAAATACGCTTGATATTATGTATGTTTTGAATTACTATATGTACATCTGAAGTTACTAAAAGTAACTATAACAATACAAAAAGTAATTAGAACCATACAGAAAGAGGTCAAAATGTCATATCAAGAGAAAAATATCACGGTTTCTTTAGTCAGCCACCTGCTGATTGGGGTCTATTACCTGTCCCAACTGTTTCAAATGCAGCAGGCGGGTGGATTGGTTGCGGCGAAGGTTTTCAGCCTTTGGGCGACCGTCATCGTGGGAACCATCATCGTGAACATCATCGGCAACATCCTCACCCACATTTTGCTCAGCATTGTCCATGCCATCAAAACACGCTCCGAGCATGTGGAAAAATATGTCGAGGACGAGCGGGATCACCTGATCGGTCTGAAGGGCGACAGGGTTTCCTACATTTCGTTTTCGATTGGGGTGCTGGTCGCCATGCTGAGCTTTGCCTTCGGTCAGCCGCCGCTGGTGATGTTCTGCCTGCTCATCCTCTCGTCCATCCTTGCCGAAATCATCAGCGACTTGTCGCAGTTGTACCTTTACCGAAGGGGGTTCTAAGATGGACAAATACAAGGTCAAAAACAACGTCCGCAAGTTAAGATTCAACCACGACGAAATGACGCAGGAACAACTGGCGGAAAAAGTCGGCGTGACGCGGCAGACCATCATCGCCATCGAAGGCGGAAAGTACGCCCCCTCCCTCGAACTGGCTTTCAAGATTGCCCTCGTTTTCGGCGTACCGTTGCAGGAAGTATTTTCGTATGAACTTGAAGGAGATGAAAAATGAGCGCGAATAAAAAGACCGCCGTCACTGTGGGAGCGTTATTCCTGATTGCGATGGTGGCGAGCCTTGTGGGCGGTGGAATGGTGGAATCCGTGATCTCTGCCCCCGAACCCTTGGCCGCTGTTTCTGAAAATGAAATTCTACTGGTTGTGGGAACACTGCTTGAACTGGTCAACGCCATTGCAGTGGTTGGGATTGGCGTCCTCATGTTCACCGTCTTGAAACACCACAACGAAACTCAGGCGGTTGGCTATCTCAGCCTCAGAATTGTCGAAGCGGTGTTTTGCAGTCTGATGGTCGTCAGCCCGCTGTCGCTGATTCGGTTGGGACAGAACCAGCCTCAAGCGTCGGCAGCCTTGTCCATCGCGGAGCGGGCGAGCATTTCGGGACTGCTGGTTCCCGTCTTCTTCAGCCTCGGCGCCCTCCTGCTTTATTCATCGCTGTATCAATCGAAACTCCTGCCGCGCTTCATCCCAGTCTGGGGACTCGCCGCCGTTGTGTTGATTTTGACATTGAACCTGCTGTCGATATTCGGCTTGGAACTCGGTATGGGAATCAGCATGGTATTCGCCCTCCCCATCATCCTGAACGAAATCTTCATGGGGATTTGGCTTATCGTCAAAGGATTCAATCCGTCCGCTGTAAATGCGATGGCATAGGAAATTGGAGAATATCATCATGAAAGCAATTGTATTTACCGAATATGGCTCGCCCGATGTTTTGAAAATCAAGGATGTGGCGAAGCCCACACCGAAGGACAATGAAATTTTGGTCAAGGTTTATGCGACCTCTGTCAACTACGGCGACCTGTTGGCGCGAAATTTCAAGGCAGTCACACCGCGCACGTTCAACATGCCGTTCTTCTTCTGGCTCCCCGCGAAGATCGCTTTTGGTCTCAGCAAACCAAAAATCACCATTTTGGGAAGCGAACTGGCTGGGGAGGTCGAAGCGGTCGGCAAGGATGTGACGAAGTTCAAAGCGGGAGACCAGGTCTTTGCGTATCTTGGCATGAACATGGGAGCCAACGCCGAATATGTCTGCATCCCCGAATCTGGGACAGTGGCGCTCAAACCCGCCAACCTGACCTACGAAGAGGCTGCCACCCTGCCCTACGGGGCGATCATGGCGACGAGTCTGCTTGGGAAGGCAAACCTCCAGCGCGGACAGAAAGTCCTCATCAACGGCGCTTCGGGCGGAATCGGTTCGATGGCGGTTCAGCTTGCCAAGCATTTCGGCGCGGAAGTGACTGGAGTCTGCGGCACGCCGCGAATGGAATTCGTGAAATCCCTCGGTGCGGACAAGGTCATTGACTACACCAAAGAGGACTTCACCCAGAACGGCGAGACCTACGACCTGATCTTCGACATCCTCGGCAGGAGCTCGTTTTCACGGGTCAGACGTTCGCTCACGCCGAACGGCATTTACCTGTTAGCCAGTTTCAAAATGAAGGCGCTTCTGCAAATGCAGTGGACTTCGCTCACGAACAGCAAACAAAAGGTTATTTGTTCCTTTGCAAATGAGACACCTGAAAGCCTGGTCTTCGTCAAAAAGCTGGTTGAGGAAGGGAAGGTCAAAGCCAGCGTTGATAAATCCTTCCCGATGGAACAGGCAGCTGAGGCGCACAGGTATGTGGAGGGCGGTCATAAGCAGGGAAATGTCGTCATCACGATTCGCGGATAAACGTAGGGGCGGGATTCACCCCGCCCCTGTTATGTTTTCTTGTTGTAGATAAAGTGCGGGGACATGAGGTGTCTTGTCACATCGGCTTGCAAAAAGAAAGATTTTTCTATGATGGCTTGTTTAGGATTTCCAGCAGTCTGTGATTTGCAAAGAGGTGATGTTTTCCAACAAACGCCTCTTTCAAAATTCCCACTTCCACTAATTGAGCCAAATATTTGCTGGTTGTCGTGTAGTGCATATCCAACTCGCTGGCGAGTTTTGTCGGCGTAACGATGGGGTAGGTAAACAGGGCTTCGACCAGGTCACTGCTGTAAATCTTTTTGTTTCCAGTTCTTATTTGTTCCTTGATTTGATCAAAAAGCGCGGCAATCCTTTTCAGGTCATCGTGGGTTTCCATTGCCTTGACATGAAAACCGCGCAACATGTACTCGATGAAACCGCGCCAGTTTTGATCCTTTGTCACAGCCAAAAGATGACGGTAATAATCTGAACGGTATTGGTTGATGTATCCACTGATGTACAACACGGGGAATTGAAGCAGGTCATATTCAATGAGTTGCAGGATCATCAGGATGCGCCCCGTCCTGCCGTTCCCGTCACGAAATGGATGAATGGCTTCAAACTGATAGTGGCTAATGATGACGCGGATCAGCGGGTCGAGGGATTCGTCCAGCGCATTGGCGTAGTTTTCCCAGTTGCCGATCAGGGCGGGAATGTCGCTTGCAATGGGCGGAGTATATAGACTTTCACGATTTGCAAGGTTGGCGATCTGGTTTTGTTCGCGGCGATACTGCCCATTGCCGTCAGGAATCAAACGCTGTTGGATGCCTGTGATGAGCCGCGAAGACAGCGCGTATTTTTTCGCATTTTGAGACCCCCATTCCACAGCCTCACGATATCGCAATACTTCCTTGTCTGGCTGGCACTGCTCCGCCTCGGGAAACAACTGCCATTGGAGTACATCTGCCAGGGTGGTGTTGATGTTCTCGATATTGGAACTGGCGACCGACTCACGGATAATGGCAGGCGACATGAGTAGGAGTGGATTCGGGATTTGCCCGCACGCGCCTTTTAACTCCGCCAACTCCACCCGCGCTTTTATCAAAAGGTCGCCAAAGTCGGTGTTGGCGATGGCTTTTTGGGGCGGGAGGGGCGCCAGTTTGTGGGGATATGTTGGGTCGAATGACATACTGCAATCAATATATCAGTTTTTCTTGATTTTTACAATATATCGTTCCCACCTCCGCAAGACCTCCGAGTTCTCGAAGAACTCGGAGGTCTACCTTTTTACAACATCCCCTTCAAACACTGCCCCGTATACGACTCCTCCACCTTCGCCACATCTTCGGGTGTGCCTTCGGCGAGGAGTTGACCGCCCGCCATGCCGCCTTCGGGACCGAGGTCGATGACCCA
>Ga0172367_10000936_pt1 | contig 44004 bp, 28 predicted proteins | sample Lak10m_FD_114542 | JGI IMG/M metagenome (GOLD analysis project Ga0172367, IMG submission 114542) | Freshwater microbial communities from Kabuno Bay, South-Kivu, Congo - kab_022012_10m | ecosystem: Environmental > Aquatic > Freshwater > Lake | place: Democratic Republic of the Congo: South-Kivu...
AACACCCGGATGACGGTGACATTGATAGTACCGATTGCGATGGAGGAAGGGGTACGGTTTGCTATTCGAGAAGGTGGTCGTACTGTTGGTGCCGGTGTCGTAACCAAAGTTATTGAGTAGTTTTGTAATTATCTTTACTTAAGTTAAGTCTAAGTTCTCAAGAGTGTTCTTTGTTAGCAGTACATTACATTACCCCAGGTCAGTAGCTCAATAGGTAGAGCGACGGTCTCCAAAACCGTAGGTTGGGGGTTCGAGACCCTCCTGACCTGCCATTATCTGTGAACCTTGGTGTAAAAGTGTCAGATAAAAAACCAAATACAACAATCGACGGACACGTGGGAAATGCGGCTATAAGCGCATCAGTAACTTCATTAATAGATAAAGCAATAAACACGTCAAGTATAAATAACGTAAATTTCGAATGTAAAAATCCCAGCCAAAATGCGCAGTATATGATCAATGAATTTTTGGTGGCGAAGAGCACCTTTAAATTCTTAAAAGTTTTTATTTTGGGAATTTTAGCTGGTGCTTATATCGGATTTGGTTGCGAAATTTCAACCCTGGCAGGGCACGATGCGGCAAATTTTTTAGGTTTTGGTCCTGCTAAAGTGCTAACTGGAGCGGTTTTCAGTTTGGGATTAATGCTCGTAGTAATTGCAGGTGGAGAACTTTTTACTGGTAACGCATTAATTGCAGGTTCGGTATTGGCAGGAAGGGTTGTAAAAAAAGATTTATTTAAAAATTGGATTATCGTTTATTTTGCCAACATGATTGGCTCAGTAATGCTAGCGCTACTAGTGTTTTATGCCGATACTTGGCAGCAAAATAATTGTCTCGTAGGTGCGGCAGCATTAAAGATAGCTGTTGCCAAAGTAAATTTAACTTTTGTAGAAGCTTTTGCCAGGGGAATTTTATGCAATTGGTTAGTATGCTTAGCGGTATGGATGGCAGCTGCATCAAGGAATGTCATTGGTAAAATATTTGCAATATTTTTTCCAATTATGGCTTTTATTGCCTTAGGCTACGAGCACTGTGTCGCCAATATGTTTTACATACCCAAAGCCCTGTTGCTTGCTACCAAACTTGAAGTGATTGCTGCAGCTCATTTAATGCCTGAACAATTAGCCAACTTAAATCTCATTGGCTTTGTTAATAATTTAATTCCAGTAACTTTAGGTAATATTGTAGGTGCAGCTGTATTTCTTGCACTGTTCTACTGGACTGCATACGTAAGATCTAGTAAAGAGTTGTCCTAAGTATATTTTTTAAAATCTTTTTTGAGATTTTCACCACACTTCTCTAGTGGAAGATCAGCCATAAACTCCAAAAGATTGCCGTCTGGGTCGCGTAGGTGCACTGATCTGATACCGCAATCGGGGTGATCCGTTGGTTGGTTAACAAACTCAACGCCTTTAGACTTCATTAGGCGATAAAATTTGTCGACATTTTCTAATGCTCCAAGTGAGAAAACTAAAACCACGCTATCTTGCGTTGGTGCCCACATTACCCCAAGTTACCTTGAATCCAAGAACATCACGATAAAACAAAAATGTTTCATCAAATTTTACAACCAATAATCTAACGTTGCTTATTTTTATATTCATCATCTTTCCCCGCTCGAAATATCGATCATTTTTATGACTTGCCTGGGTCATTATAGCATTTAACTATCGTTATACCCATCGCACTTTGGCATTGAAGCTTTGTTGCACGTTCGCTCGCGTGCTCACATATGAACGAATATGCTCCGCGCGCTCGCTTTTCACGTGCGCCCCGCGCGGCAATTCCAAACTGCTCGGGTCTATTAGCGCCACAACCTATATCTTATTCACGAATGGGATATAATTATTTTTTCTTGTTGCGCGTTTTTTTATTTTTAATTTATGTATCTGGTTTCTTCGTGGTATGTATCTGGAAATATAATATCTTTAGTTACGCTGACGTTGAATAAATATCCTGGTCGAATGATTAGTGTTGGTTGAATGCCAAGATTTTTTTGTACCAAAACGTTAGCTGTATTCATGATGTTTGTCCCCAAACTTGCAGCCAAAGTTTGGCCAATGCTTGGTTGTTGTCCACTATTGCTGCTAGTACCGAGTTGCTGGGGTTGACTAAGTTGGGCCCCGGAGCTAATTACGCTCATCAAAATTGCTGCACCGAAAATCCTGAAGTAATGATTGTTCACTTGATCGTTTAATCCTGCATAGCCGCTCATATCTACACCAGGCATGCCTTCTAAACTGATGCTTTGACCGTTGGGTAAAATAATTCTTTGCCACACCACTAGGACGCGTTGTTGTCCATAAGCTACTTGAGCATCATATAATCCAGTGAGCTTTGCCCCTTGTGGAATAAGTAAGTGTTTTCCACCAATGCTGTCGTAAATATTTGAGCGTACTTGCGCAGTGATTTGTCCAGGTAAATCAGAATTGATGCCAGTAACTAAAATGGCTGGAATTATCGATCCTGCTTTTAATTCATATGGATTTAACGGATCCTTTACTTCTTCGTGTAAATAAGTGCCATTATTTTGATTGCTGAATTTAAGAAATGTTTTTTTTTCTTTTTGCAGGTTTTGATCTTGTTGCTGTGTTAGAGCTGAAAGTGTTTTTTGGTGATTTTCCTGGTGAGGGTAAAGAGTTTGAGCAGGTTGATTGTTATTGGCAACGCCTTCAGGGCTAACTACATTAGTGATTTGATTGGCACTAATTGGTGCGCTCATTGCTTTTTTTAAATCTTCTACTTCTTGCATGTTTAGTTGATGTCGCAGTTTATTACTCAATTTTGTTAACTGATTTGGTTGCATTGTTTCATTGGTTTGGTCTTGGTCGCCATCGTTATCGGCGCTATCGTTGTCATAAGTTTCTGTTTTTGATTGCGGCGTATTTGCATTTGGAAGGGCTTTTTGTATCTTCAGATGTTTGTACCATTTTTCTGATGAAGTTGTTGTGTTGACATTGTTATTAATAGCTGTGGTAGTTGTAGTATTTAATGTGCTAGTTTTTGGTCTATGACGTGTTGATCGATGAATGTTAAAAAAAATCATCATTGCGATTGCCAACAGAACAATGCCAGCAATAATAATTATATTTTTGCGTAGCATTATTGTTTGAGGGTAGGTCTTTTTTATATTGTCCATATAATTTTAATATCTTTGATTGGTTATTATTACCTTTGCTTGGTTTGATCCGACACCGCTAATTAATGCGGCTTTGCTGAAAATTTTGTCAACAACAAAGTAGGGTGATTTGGCTCGATAGTTAACCAAGTCTTTATTATCGCCATTGAGAATAAATAATGCTGGCATGTCGCGTGAGTTCATATTTTCCGGAAATTGAATGTATGTATGGGTGCCATCGTCAAAAACGCGCACGGGCTTCCAGCTCGGTGAATACCAGCCATCGCTGGCAATACGATAATTAAAGTTTAAGGTGTTAAGGTTAATGTTTGGTGTTGCTACAACTATGTCTTCTTTTTCTTTAGTGATTTTTTGTAACTGTTCACTGTTATGATTGCTCCAGTATTCCTGAATGTCTTGTGGGTACCAAAAGCGTATATTGCGCGCATACTTGCCACCACTTGGTGCAGTTAGGTGTAAGGTATATAAACGCTTGTCAGTGGTGATTACTAAATCGGTGCTAATGTCAGTTTGTGATGGTTTTACCATAACATGCGCTTGTCGCGATTTATCTTGTCCGGAATAGGCTAGCGAATAGGACCAACGCAATGGATCTCCGGAACTTACATTGGTAACTTTTTCCCCCAGTTCTAAAGAAATGACGGTAAGCGATAATGGATTGGCAGCAATTACTGGTTGCTTGCCAAATCCATAGGCGAATTGCTCGAAGCTATCAGTGATGATGTTAGGAGTTTTGCCAGTTTTTAGATATTGTTGATAAGCTTTTTTTAATATCGGATTATTGTCATAACTGAAATGATATTGCGTTTTCAAGTCTGGTGGTGGCACGGTAATTGGTTTTTCTACAATGCGATTTACCGGACTCAGTTGTTGTGATGATTCTTTTGTTGCACATCCGGTAAGAATATTTGCTGCAGCAATTGGAATTAATAATATTGATACTGAAAATAGCGATGGCAAATATTTCGTGCTCATGTTGGTTCTCCTACGCTGGTCGTTTTAGTGCTGATGATTTTTAGGTTTTTGGTGTGATTTGATTTTGTGACCAAACAATATTAGTGATGTAAATTCCAAATGGGTTATCGCTAATATGTTTGGGATTTATTGCTCTGAACTCATAAGTAAATTGTCCAATCCATCGCGATGTTCCAATGGCGTTGCCATTACTGCTTTGATGTTTAGTTTCTTCCCAAATTATTTGCCAAGTATTTTGGCTGATGGGTAACGAGTTGATAATGTGGATGCTAATAGTGTAATTACTAGCCAACTCAAATGGATTATTTTTGGCGTAAAAATCTTGCAAAAAATTTACCGCGTTACCGGATGAATAAGCGTACAACTTATCGAGTAAAGTTTTTTCTGCTACGGTATCAGCAATAATGGTTTTGGCATTGATAACAAATTGATTGATGGCATAGTTGATCAGCAATTGATCTTTAGCTGAAATTTCGGTTACTTCTTTGATGGTATAAGGAATGCCTTGGTTGGTTTCTACTACATAAGGTTTGATTTTTGATTCTGTGGCTAATTTTCCAATAAGTATTATTTGTCCTAACATCAGTATGGCAATTGTAGCGCAAGCTATTTGCCAGTTGCGCATCGCTTTTGACATATTCATATAGCGATCATTCCACATGGCTTTTCCTGCTGCGCTTTTGACATAAGGGTTTTGAGTGCTGTTGGTTTTATTTGTGGCGTGGTGATGATTGGAATTGACTGTATTGCTAGCTATGCTGATTTTTTTCCTGATAATAAATTCTCTGATTCGATTTATATCCATAAGAATAATTCCTCTTAATTTCTATTACTTTTTTCATCCATATATTACGGTTGCTAGTCTAATGATGTGTGACGATGCTACTTGGTGAGGTGTTTAAAGTGCTCCGTTAAGTTTTGATACATCGAACTACTGTTAGAGTGATGGTAGGAGCTATTGTGGTAGTGTGTTGTTATTGGTTTTGTTGCGATCTGCGCTAGTCCGGTGGCTCCACCTGCCGCTATTTTGGTATTTGATATCATGGTTTGTGCGTGGTGTAACGCAGATACTGCAAGCGTTGAGTTATCAGTGTTATGTTCTTCTTGAATGCAACCAGATACTACTCGTGCCAATTGTTCTGGTAGTTTTTTAACAATTACCAAAAGCAGTAAACAAGCGGCAATGATCCAGGTGTAAGCGTCAAAAGATAATAATTTTTCTGGAATTGATTTGGCAATTGCTTCGATAGTTTGAGCTCCCACTCCTACTGCCAAATAGGTGCCCAATAATTTAACGCAATTGGTTAAGATGGCGTCCAAAGCGCGTCGCGCAATTGAGTGGGTTGCGTTTAACGCGCCAAAACCCAAGAAGAAAGTGGAAATAACGATGAGTGCGGTGGTGGTGATTAGCGTTAGAGATAAATACAGAGCTATTCCTATAAATGAAAAAGTTACCGTCAGCCATGCAGTAAATGCTACTAATAAGCCGAATCCAGCAGTTAGCAAACTTGCTTGTTGTAATGGAAAAACAATTTTGTTGGCGATGACGATCCCATTGGCAATGATCGCAATTGGATCGAGTGGTAATTTTGTTAATGTTTGTCCCATGACATCAGCAGTTTGCAACAACTCAATAAGCCAATTATGTTTGGTCATTATGGTGTAGAACAGAGCGATGACAAAAAAACGTTTAATAAAATCTGCAATGCTGCTGACAAAGGAGTTTTTGTCGAAAGCGTACCATAGTGTTAGCCAGACGATGTTAATGGTCAGTAAGGAATAGAAGATTAATTGTCCCCATGCTAAAAACTGTGCAATATAGCTACTGAATATTGCGATGCATTGATTGATTGTATTAGCGAAGATGTCCATATGTGGTATTTTTTTAAAACTTCGGAATTTTTATCTCATATCCAGAATGACCTATTGTTGGAGCCACAGTTGCTCCTTTTTTAACTGCTTCAGCCAAAGAATGTTCTCTCGTTGCTTCTTTTTGAATTTCGGCAGCGTAATATGTAACTTGTGCATTAGTTTGCGCAATTAAGGTTTGTCGTAGCATTTGTAATTGAGCGATTTGTTCCGCGGCAATTCGCATGGATACTTGTAACGCTTGCAAGTGACCCTGTACTCCTTGTGCTTGTCGTTGTAATTCCATCAGGCGATTGCTTTCGTCACTAAAATTTTTTGCACTACCGCCAATCACTTGTAAGACATTTTTCAAAGTAGTGTGGGTGGTATCAACGCTTTTTTTATACTGTTCGGCGTATCCTGTGGTGTGTTCTTTATATCCTGGAAAAATTTGGCCAAATTGATCGTTGATGTTACTTGCGTTGTACGCTAGGCCATGAGTTTGGTCGAGCAGTGTTTCTAATTTGTTGATTTTAGTTGTGGCGTTGTTCCAGTTAAAACCGTCATCAACAAGCTCTTTGAGAGTTCGCTGGGCAAGGTTGATTTGTATCTGTAATTTATCAATTTCTTCTTTCATTATGATTAATTGTTTAACTTGATTTTCTATTTGTATTGCTTGATTTTTTATTTGTTCAACAAATTTGGCAATTGCAGCAGTGTCAATAACTGGCCAAACAGCGAATGCTGGTCCGCTGATGCAGAGCAATAAAATTGTAATGCAATAGCTATAGTTATAATTGCGGTTGCGATGGTTAAAATTGAATATTTTTTTTGTGGGTTTCATCATGCATTTCCTTATGCGTTTTCTTAAGTCCCTATATGAAGTATTTTACGGACGACCACTTATTCCGGTGCCGTCGTGAGTTGGTATCCACTCATCTAATTCGCAATATTTCAGCCACCAACTAAGCCATTCGTCTTGATATTTTTTGTAATACTCAATTAAAAGATTTGAATGTTTTTTAGATAAGCCAATAAATGCTAGAGCTAGCGTTTTAGTTTCGTTAAATCCCAATTCAATTAAACGATTACCTTCTGGTGTTACGATGTAATAGTGTCGTTTTGGTATGCCAATCCGGCTAATCAACTCTATTTGACGATCGTTGAGGTTCATTTTTTTATAAAGCTCATGTGTTTCTGTTTCTATTTTTGGATTGGGTAAGTAAATTTTGGTTGGGCACGATTCCATAATTGTGACGGTTACTGTTGTCAATGTTTTGGTGCTTGGATCGTATAAATCTGCAAGAGACTGAGTTGCAAAGATCACGCGCGCGTTCTTTTTGCGTAAAGTTTTTAGCCAATCGCGCAATTTTCGCGCAAATATTTCATGTCCAATGTATAGCCATGCTTCCTCTAAAATAACCAATGTTGGTTTTTTGCATGATGCTTCCTCTAAACGTGATTCGATTTGATCAAAAATATAAATCAAAATTGGCAAATATATCTCTGGTCTTTGCGCTAATAACCAATTCATTTCAAATGTTTGTAAATAACCGCGGTGCAGGGAATCGTGTGTGGCATCAAGCAGTTTAATTTGTCCATCAATAGTGTAATAGCGAAGCGCTGCCCTTACTTCAGCATGTTGTACCTCAGAGCAAAATACCGTGATGTTGCGACTTGAGTAGTGAGTCGTGCTGGATAACGATTCTATTGCTTCGTGAATTGCGGTGCGGATACTTGGTGTGATTTTGATGTTTTGTAAAAAAACTAGATTTTCAATAAATTGTTCTGCTCTAACTTTTTTGTTGATGGTGGATAAATCTGCAAGTGGGCAGAATGATAATTCTTCAGCAAGACCAATATCGTAGTGATTGCCATTTAAGGCAATGGTGAGTGCATGGTGAGAATGATCTTTATCAAAAACAAAAATTTGTGCATCTTGATAGCGCAGAAATTGTGCAATGAGAAAGTCAAGGTAAGTTGATTTACCCGATCCGGTTGGTCCCAGTACTATTTGATGCCCAACGTCAGCAATGTCTAATTGAAAGCGAAATGGTGTTTTTCCAATAGTTGCTGCATAAAATACGGGCGGAGACTGTGGTGGTAATAAAGATGCCGTGGAGCTGAACGGCGTCCCCGCCCAAATGCTATGCAGTGGTAATAAATGGGCAAGGTTAATCGAGCTCAAAAAGATACGACGAGCGTTGCAGCTGCCGTGCCCTGGTATGCTGCCAATCCATGCATCAAAAGCGTTAACATCTTCTTTGATACAAGCGAATCCGTTTTGTTCGAGAAATTTTGCCAGCTCTTTTACTGCTTGATCGATCAGAATTAAATTTTCATTCATTAAAATTAAGGTGCTGGTCCAATAACCGAAGCGGGTACTGCGATTGCTGTTTGCGGTTAAACTTTCAGTAATTTCATTGCTCATTTGCACGGCGTCGACATCAATTTTGTCGCTGATATGGCCGAATAGGGCTTCTTTTGCGAGACCTAAAAATCCTTTGATTTTGTTATTCCAGTTTCTTTGATAGCGTTTTATTTCTTGTATTGCGGTTAGTTCACTTAAGGGGATAAAGCGATTAGACCAGCGATAAACAATTGGATAGATATTCATTTCTTCCAATAGGCCGGGAATAGTTTCGTGGTTTAGATAACCGACAATAGAAAGAGTGACAATGTGTTTATTGCCGATTTTTGGAATATAACCACCAGTTACGTTGTGACGGCTTAGTATATAATCGATAAAAACTTGTGGTGGTGGCGTGGCGATAGCCGTTGTTTCACCAGAAATGCAAGTGTTAAGGAAAGTGAGTAAGTCAGCAGTGGCAAGTTTTTTTAAGATCAGTTGGGAACTAATGAAGTCAACGCATCGTTCGACGGTGATGATGAAGGCTTGTAACAATTGGGTTAGATCTTGACCGTGTTTTTTGGCATTTTCTTTTTCGTTGTTGCTAGTATCATCGACGAACCAGTGGCGTGTTTTTTTGATGATTGGAGCTGGAAATTTCCAGATGAAAGTTAAAAATTGTAGATTTTCGTAATGTGTTCCTTCTGCTTCATAAAGTTGACGTCGTTCTTCGTCGATGAGTGCTGCAACAATGGTTGGAAAGGCGCCATGATTGGGATAAGTTATGCTGGGAACTCGTATTTCGTCGACATGGAGCATCCATCCATCGTCGAGGAAAGTTACCATGCGATTAAAGTTGGCGGTTAAAGTGTCCAGTTCACTGGTGTTGGCTGAATTGATGTCGGGGCCACGAAATCTATAAGTGATTAAAAAGGCGCCATCTTTGTTGATCATCACGCCTTCATCAACTATATGGGCATAGTTGAGTAGATCAGCAAATCCCTGTTCGTCACTTAAATGTTCCTTGAGCAACATGTTTTTCCCTTAAAAATTACGTAGCCAAGCTCAATTACTACTACACGAATATGGTACAAAAAAAGAAGCATAAGGGATTAAACGGTATGCGGCTATATGGTATTTATTACTACGGTAATATTAAGTATAGCTGGGGGGGGTTGCCGGTGAGGGAAGACGGAGAACCCCTCTGCTGCTAAGAGAGAGGGGTCGAGTGAGTAGGATAGTGGTGGATGTTGATTGTTTTGTTCTTTTTATTGCTTTGTCTCTTCCTGCTGCTCTTCCTTATTTTCCAATGGCTGTATTTGGGCTGATGTTGCGGGTTGGTTTCGTTGTTGTTCTAGATGTTGTTGATAGAGCACATCGAAGTTTACTGGGGCAAGATAAAGCGGTGGAAAAGTAGCGCGGTTAACTACATCGGACACTACTTCGCGGGCATATGGAAATAAAATATTAGGACAAAAACCACCAAGCATTTCTTGTAACTGATCTTGAATAAAACCTTTTAGAATAAAAATGCCTGCTTGTTGTACTTCTATTAAGAAGGCAACTTTGTCTTTAGCTTTTACGGTGGCGGTAACTTTTAATGTTACCTCGTAGAGGTCATCAGATATCTTTTTGATAGTAGTGTTTAAATCCAGGTTGATCTCCGGGACCCAATCGGTGCGAAAAATTTCTGGAACATGTGGTGCTTCAAATGACAAATCCTTGACATAAATACGCTGAATACCAAATTCTTGTTGTGGAGCAGCGGCGTTTGCGTTGGCATTTGATTCGTTTGAACTGAATTGTGACATAGCTATTTTGTCCTCTTTGATTGTTGAAATGTTATGATGTAGCGGGTTCTTAATTGACGACGTGCATCCGTTGCTTTTTCTTTAGCCTCTTGGTGTTAACTAAAATTAGAGCAAAATTTTCACACGACGACTCGAGTTAATGCGTAATATCATTTTTTAACTATTGGTAAATTAGCTTGTCGCCAGGAGTGAATTCCTTCGGCTAACACGTATACTTTGTTGAAATTAATGGCTTTCAGATGTTTGGCTACTTTTTGTGCTTCTTGCCCTGTGGTGGCTACGAGAATAACAGCCTTTTCTTTGTAGTGAGTAAGCTTTTGATTGTTTTTTTCAATTTCTTCTTTCGGAATATTGTGAGCATTAACAAGACTTCCTGTTTCGAAATCTTGAGAATTCCTTACATCAATCACTACAGCATGTTCGTGGTTTATCAAGTTAATTGCTTCCTGTGGTGTGACGCTGTTGTTACTGGTAAGTTTAAAATTATTTTTAAACTCTTCAAAGAAGAGTAGCCCGAATGTAATGGTGAATCCTAGCCATAATAACCAATGGTTTTGTATGAATTGCAGCAATTTGGATGTTTCTGGTGACATCAATGTTCTCCTTTGAGCTGTTTTTTAAATTTAAGTTGGTGGGCGATAGTGGGATCGAACCACTGGCCCCTGCCGTGTGAAGGCAGTGCTCTCCCGCTGAGCTAATCGCCCCACGCTCACACGCGCTGTGGGTATACTTTCCGGCGCAAATATAGTAGTGTATTAGACACTTTTTACCCAATGCTGGCAAGCGTGATTTGAGGATTGAGATTATGATCATTCGTAGTCGTTTTGCTCCTAGTCCTACCGGTTATGTGCATCTTGGTAATATCAGAACTGCCATTTATGCATGGCTTTATGCTAGGCACCATGGTGGTGAATTAGTATTACGGATCGAAGACACTGATCAGGAGCGTTCGACGCAGGAGGCGATTCAAGTGATTCTGGATAGTATGGCTTGGTTAGGAATCGATTACGATGAAGGCCCCCATTACCAGTCAAAGCGTCTTGATCGTTATCATGAAGTGGCGGAGCAATTGATCGCTGAAGGGAAAGCTTATCGCTGTTACTGTTCGAAGGAACGGCTCGCAGTGCTACGGGAGCAGCAGTTAGGCAACAAAGAGAAGCCGCGTTATGATGGAGCGTGTCGTAATCAGCAACTAGATGCATTTTCGTCATCGTCATCACAACCGTACGTTATCAGATTTAAAAATCCCCAGAGTGGAACAGTTACTTTCAATGATGAAGTCAATGGTGAAATTACTTTTCAAAATAGCGAGCTTGACGATCTCATACTTATTCGTGCCGATGGTTATCCTGCTTATAATTTTTGTGTCGTAGTTGACGACATGGATATGCGTATTACGCACGTGATTCGTGGTGCCGATCACATCAACAACACACCGCGACAAATCAATATTTTTGACGCATTGAATGCTAAGCACCCCACGTACGCACACGTTCCTCTAATTCTTGGTACTGATGGCAAACTTTTGTCTAAGAGGCATGGTGCTGCGAGTGTATTACAGTATCGTGATGATGGTTTTTTGCCAGAAGCAATGCTCAATTACTTGATTCGTTTAGGTTGGTCGCATGGAGACCAAGAAATTTTTTCGCGTGAAGAAATGATTGAGCTCTTCGATTCTAAAGACATCAATAAAGCTCCAGCGGCAATTAATCCAGATAAATTGTTATGGCTTAATCGCCATTACATGAAGACGCTTGATCCGCAGGTCATTGCTGAACGGTTGGTTTGGTATCTACAAGACTTGCATATTGATTTTGCTCATGGTCGTGGTCCGAATTTGGTTGAAGTGGTCAAGGCGCAACGCGAGCGTTGTGAAACATTGCGTGAAATGGCGGTAAAAAGTCGTTTTTTTTACGAAGATATTGCCAAATACGAAGAAAGTGCAATGAAGCATCTTAGTTTGGAGATGTTAGATCCTTTGCGTGCGGTGATTCACCGTTTTGAAATGCTTGACCTTTGGAGTAAGGAAAGTTTACACCAAGTGATTGAAGATATTGCCAAACAGTTTTCGCTGAAACTTGGTAAAGTGGCTCAGCCTATTAGGGTTGCGGTAACTGGTACTACGATTTCGCCCCCAATTGATGTGACGTTGCAGCTTTTGAGTAAGCGAATAGTGATAGATCGGTTAACTAAAGCGGTTGAGTTCATCAGTAATAATCGAAGCAACTAGTAGTTAAAAATATGGTGATTAAAAGACATGAATACTTTTAAAGCAGCGATGGGTAGAAGTGTTGATCAAGATACTGATGTCTCTGCTATGACATTTCTAACTCCAGGACAGCAATTGAGCCAAGCTCGCGAAGCAAAAGGGTTGAGCTTGGAGATGGTAGCTAAACAGTTGTTTGTTAGTGAAAAGATAATCATTGCTTTAGAGAGTGATGATTATACCAAGATAGTAGCTCCGGTTTACGCACGTGGATATTTGCTATCTTATGCACGGTTGATGCAAATTCCTACTGAGCCGCTGTTGGTGGAATTTGCCAAATTTGAGTCAAATGTAATGGTGCCGGTTAGTTCTATTTCTGCCCATTCGCGTTCTCATTGTCATCCTCACGGTGTGCAGGCGTTTAAGATGACTAGAGAAAGTCATACGCTGATGCGACATGAACAGCATCAGTGGATAATGTATGCCACAGCGGTTGTCGTTGTCATTACTCTGATATTGTGGGGTAACAAGTACTATAAGCAATATAAAGCATCAGCTTCGTCGGTAGCAGTTGCTGCTGAAGCTCCTGTTTCGTCTGCAACTACTTCGCTCGCCATCCCAAATGCTAAAGATGTTAAAACCGAAAAATCTTCAGATTCATTATGATTAGCAGTAATAAAATTTGTCCCAATCAGGCAGTGCGCGGTATGAGTGATATTTTGCCCGGTGATAGCTCTTACTGGCGTTATGTGGAAGATGTGCTGCGTGCGGTGGTAACTAGTTACGGTTATCAAGAAATTCGTTTTCCAATAATTGAATCGACTGGTTTATTCGTTCGTACCATTGGTGAAGTTACCGATATCGTTGAGAAAGAAATGTATACTTTCGCTGATCGCAATGGTGACAGTTTAACGTTGCGTCCTGAAGGTACGGCTGGTTGTGTGCGCGCTGGAGTTCAACATGGATTGTTTTATAACCAGATCCAGCGTCTTTGGTATACCGGGCCGATGTTTCGTCATGAACGGCCGCAAAAAGGGCGTTTTCGTCAGTTTCATCAATTTGGGGTTGAAGTGTTTGGTTTATCTGGGCCAGATATTGATGCTGAACTGCTCCTCATGAGCGCTCGTTTTTGGCAAAAGTTAGGAATTGCGGATAAAGTGACTTTACAGTTGAATACTTTGGGAACGGAAGTAGTGCGTACACTTTACCGTGAAAAACTAATAAACTACTTCAATGCTAATTTTGAAATGCTTGACGAAGATAGTAAACGGCGTTTAACCACCAATCCTTTGCGTATTTTGGATAGCAAAAATCCTCATTTGGGCGAATTAATTAGCAGCGCACCGAAATTATTGGATAATCTTGATGATGCGTCTCGTATTCATTTTGATGGGTTGTGTCGTTTGTTGGACGCAGCTGGTCTTAAATATGTGATTAATCCTTGTTTGGTGCGTGGTCTAGATTATTATTGCCACACTGCTTTTGAGTGGGTAACTGACGAATTGGGTGCGCAAGGAACGATATGTGGAGGTGGGCATTACGATAAGCTAGTTGAACGATTGGGCGGAAAAGCAACGTGTGCAGTGGGGTTTGCCTTGGGTCTTGAGCGTCTGATTGAATTGGTTCGTGTTGCAACATCAATCACGGTGGCAGTGGATGTTTATATGATTGTTCTCGGTGATGCTGTACGAGAATATAGTTTAATTTTAGCTGAAGAATTACGTACGGCTATTCCAAAATTGGAATTAATCATTAACTGTGGTGACGGTAGTTTAGCTACGCAGCTGAAGCGCGCTGACAAAAGCAATGCGCAGTTGGCGCTTATTATCGGGGAAGATGAATTGAAACAGGAGCAAGTGACAGTGAAATGGTTGCGCGATGTCAAAACGCGGCAGGAAGCTGTTAGCAGTGCGTCGTTGATCACATTTTTAATGCAACAGTTGAAATTGGGGAGATTATGAGCGAAATCTACATATCAAATAAAGAGCAGGTGCAGTTCGTAAAGGACTGGTGGAAAAAATATGGCACAGCTGTCTTAACTGGAGTAGTCGCATTTTTGGTGGTTAGTGTGGGGACAAAATATTGGCGGCAACATGTGGCAAGACAGGGTGCGTTGGCGTCTATCGCTTATTCTCAGATGATTGCGGCACAGGCGCAGAGTAAGGACGATGAAACTAAGTTATTTGCTGAACGTCTCATAAAAGATTTCCCACGTTCACCATATGCTAGTTTTGCTTCAATGATGTTGGCTAAATGTGCCGTTAATGAAAATAATTTGATTGCAGCTAGGAAATATTTGCATTGGGTAGTACGACATGAATCACGAGATGAGTTGCGAGAATTAGCACGTTTACGAGAAGCGAGGGTTTTATTGGCTGAGGGTAAGCCGAAAGAGGCGCTGAATTTGCTGCAGGAAGGTAATAGTTTGGTTTATGCAGCCGCAAAGCATGAGATTATGGGTGATGCTTGGTTGGCACAACAAGATGCTCATGCGAATATGGATAAAAGTGATCATGGTAAGAAAAATGCCGTGATTAATTATCGCAAAGCGTTGAGGGATGATGATGGCAAGCTGGCATCGCCACTGTTGCAACTTAAGGCGGAACAGTTTGGTGACTAGTATAGCCTTAATATTTAGCTTGATACTTCGTTGCACGCTTGATCCGCTGTTCACTACGTAAATGTATGTTCCGCTGCTCATCGGCGCGTGCGCCTCGTCTAAAGCTAAATGTTAACGGCTACAAAATCCAGCAAGATGAAGATTTCGGGTAAAACAAAAGAGACAAAATTAAGAGGAACTGTACATATGTCGAGATTAAATAGATTAAGGCAGGTTGTTTCTTATTCCTTGTTTGCGTTATTTTGCATTTCGGTGTTGCTTTCGTTGGGAGCGTGTAGCAAAGACAAGGAGGAAATAGTTAAGCCTACGTCTTTGGTTAATTTTGAACCAACTATAAACATCCAACAACAATGGAAAGAGAGTGTTGGTATGGGTGAAAGCAGTGCTTATCTGAAATTGGCGCCAGCGATATTTGATGGCACAGTTTTTATAGCAGGATCTGGCGGTAAAGTTAAGGCGATCAATGCTAATAGTGGTAAGGTTTTTTGGCAAAGTGATACCAAGGTATCATTAAGCAGTGGTTTGGGTGCCAATGAAGATATGTTGTTTGTTGGTACTGCTGATGGACGGGTGCTAGCGCTGCAGCAAAAGAACGGTCAAGTAATGTGGCAAGCGAGAGTTATCGGTGATGTTTTAGCTGCTCCTGCTGCGAATAAAAGTGTAGTTGTGGTGAAAACTGAAAGTGGTCATGTTAGTGTTTTTCAAGCGCAAACCGGTAAAACTTTGTGGACGTACGCTCATCAGGAGCCAGGATTGATCTTACGTGGTGGCAGCGCCCCAAAAATAGTGGAAAATTTAGGTTTAGATTTAGTTCTTTGTGGTTTTGCCAGCGGTGAGATGGTCGCTTTTAAACTTGATACAGGGCACATTGCTTGGCAGCAACATGTTGCTGTTCCAACCAGTAGCTTTGTGGTTGAGCGCATGGTCGATATTGATGCCGATCCGGTAGTGGTAGGTAATGTAGTTTATGCGGTTGCGTACCAGGGAAATATTGCTGCGCTTAATATTAAGACTGGGCATGTTATTTGGCAAAAACCGATGTCTTCTAATTCGGGATTAGCGGTTGATGCTCAGAATATTTATGTTACTGATACCAGTGGTCGTTTATGGGCGTTATCTAAAACCAATGGTGAAATTATTTGGTATCAAGATTATTTGTGTAATCGCGGTCCGACTGCGCCAGTTTTGGTAGCTGGTGGCTTTATTGTTGTTGGCGATGTTGAAGGATATGTTCATTGGATCTACGCTGCCAATGGTAAGATGGCAGGGCGCATCAAAGCGAGTGGTGGCATCGCCGTCCCTCCTCTTTTTCATCATCATGTAACTTATGTTTTCGATGTTAATGGCAACTTGATTAAATTTAATCGTTAGGTACGAGTAAGAGCGTGAGTAGTCAAAGCGTGCAAGCGCGAACAAACATATCCTGATGGGTTAGAAATACGCAGTGTGGCAAGCTGGCTTTACACCATCGATTTTAGTAATGCTGCCAAGTAACGTCAGTTGCAGTATCGGGGCGAGTATATTCTAAGATTAACAAGGTTAAATTAAAGATGGTGAGCACGGAAAATCGCATTGGAGTTGTTGACTTAATGTGTATTTAATGTTTTTTGGTTACAATGAGTGGAAGTAACGATGAAGTATAGTGTTCGATAGTGTTTAGTGTTTGCGATGTGTTGAATTGTGATTTTTTTATAATACTTGCAATGTACAGTATAACTATATTTATTTAATTTGGAGGGTTTTTATATGTCTTTTGCTAATGATTTAGTCAAAATCTATTCTGAGGTTCAAGATGTTGCAAAGAAGAATTACTTGGATATATCAGGGCTGAATTCACTGATGTCGAATCTAAAGGATTTATTGAAAAATGAAGCGCAACTAAATGAGCAACAACTGTTTAAGATTAGAGAGAAATATGAGGAGTGTGTAAAATGGATTCGAACAGAACCAGTAAAGAATGCAAGGAATGATAATAAAAAGATAAGGGGTTGGTTTTTCTTTAAACTTGATGAGTTTGCAAATAAATTTAAACAGGATGTCGGTGGTTTTATTAAGGAAAAGGTATATACGCCGGCATTCAAAGAGAAAATTTTTGCGCTGGAGCTTGAAAGTAAGGAGAGAGATAAGAAGGAAAACATTGAAAATAGATACCATTTTGGATGTTACTTGGGTCCGCAGCTAGGGGCAATTAAGGAAAAACAGGTAGTTGGTGAAAAAAAGGACGATATTTTCTCCATTGAGACAGTACTTAATGAAGTAACGACGGGTGGGGGTTCGGATAAGGTAAAAAAAGCGCTGCAAAAGTACGTGGATGAAAGGAATGGGAAAAATTTAGAATTAAAAGGAGGTGGATCCTATTTAGCTCGAGGTTATGTTGTTTACCACATAGTGGGAAATGTGGTGATGGGCGTTGAAGGGGAAGGAAAGGGCAGTGGGCATGTTATAATTTTTCCTATTGATCCTAACGGAAAATTGTTATCTGGATTTGTTTTCAGTGACGACTCTTTTGTAGAGCGTCGGGGAGGTAGCTATGGGATAACGTTTGAAGATATTTCCCTATATGGACTGCCGCAGTCTGACGCTTCTTTTACGGAGCCTGATTATGAAAAAAGACAGAAACAACCATCAGCGACAATATTAATGGTTGTTCATGAGATGAAACAGTTGTTGATCGATTTAGCTCAAGGAGAACGCTGCTTTACAACTGATCACCAACGGCCTTTTCAATTCTACAATGATTTAATTGCATTATTGACGAGCAAACCTCCATTACCATGGGAAGACGGACAAGAAATACTAAAATGTATCAATGTTCTTATTAATATGGATACAGATCAGAGTAAACAACCGATAGAGCTGATGACCAAGTTCTTAGCGCATCTTAAAGAGGAGAAAGATTACAAATCGATCACAGGGTTGATAACGAAATTTTGTAAGCTCATTGGGTCATGGTTGGGATGGTATAAAAATGAGTATAAGGAGTGTGATTATATTTTAAATGCTATGAATAATAGACAGAAATTATTCGCAGAGTTTAACAAAAAGTATGATGAAATTCTCAACTTAAATGTTATTGCTCGCAGTGTAGAAAATGTGAAGAAAGTAATGATTTTAGGTGAAAAGTTGATCAAAGAACTGGAAGAAATGTCTAAAAAATTTGGTGATCATGAGGTGCAAGAAAGCGTAAATAATAGGATTGTTTTGGTAAAGGAGTTGATGCAATTTAAAGTAAAACAATCGTATACGTTGTATAAGATATTTACACCAATTGCTAACTCATTTTTTGGCTTTCTTTTTGTTGGAGCTAATCGTCAATATAGTTTGGATGAACACGAGGGAAGTATGACAAAAATACAGGAGGTCTATGGAGCCCTTTTAGACAAGATGGGTGATATTCTGCTTAAACGCAGGATAGAGCATGGCAATAGTGAGGGCGAGAAACAAGCAGAAGATTTGGTTGCTCTGCCAAAATGTAGAGAGTTGTATCTTAAGTTAAGAAAAGCGGCGGTAAACTCTATGCTGCAGGACAATAAACTAGATGATAAGATAGAAGGGCTTGACAATGATGAGGTAGACACCAAAGGAAGCATTAAGTTGTTGATTGATGAGTGTCGCAAAGAATACGGCCAGCATGAGCAATTATTTGGAAAGGGTATTAGCGACGATATAGAAAAAGTTTTTAAAGCCGCAAGTAATTATTTTGATGAAGAAAACACATATAACTATGGTTTTAATTGAGTAAATGGATGTACATTGAGGCGTAATTTAAGAGCAGTGCTTTTTTTAGGGCACTGCTCTTTTTTTTGTGGCATTAGAGGGCGCATCATCAATTCTACTATAATGGTCGTAAATCATTGATTTTGTGCGCTGTGCTGCTCACATATCACGACATATGCTCCGCTGCGGTGCTCGCAAATCAATGATTTTTGCCTCATTCTAGCGAATTGATGAGGCGCCCTAACAACAATAAAATTTTCGGTTAGCAACATGAGGAAAAAGTGATAGGATGCAAGGGTATTATTTTCTGGAGCTAGGGCCTTCATCAGTGGGCTTTGCAGGCTCTTTGCGTGGGGAATTTTTGCAAGAGCATTAAGTGGTGTCGTCGTAAGTCTGCTATGCTTGATTTGATGGCAATCGTCGATTTGTGATGACACGATATGGGTCAACGACAACGAGTCGACGGAATCATAGCAATGGTTACACTAACATTAGACGCAACATCACCAGCAGCGACACCTTCATTATCAGTTCCGTCAACTCCATCGCGTTCTTTCTTACGACGCGCTCACTCGCCGCACACTTTCCACGTTCCGGTGATGGGGTCCGGTTTTACGATTGACTCTCCTTTAGCAGTAGCAAAATACGGTATTTCTTCTGAAATGGCTTTAATTGATGATGCACTGATTGAACAAGTACGTCGATTTTGGTGTGAAAAGTTTGATGAACACTACCAAGCCATAACCATGCGAGATGAAGATTTTCGCGCCAAGAGAATTACCGCTTACCTCAACTTGATGCAAAAATTAGTCAGTCGGCAAATTGCACAAGTTAAAGCTGCTCCTTTTGTTCCTGGTAGCGATATTACTGTTTACTACGAAATGCTTCCCGATGATAGTTCGTTGAAAAAAGATTATTGCGCGATGTTGGAGGAGCAAGATCCGTGCAAGCGGCAGCAACAGCAAGAGCAATTACGTGTTGCGGTTGTTAGTGGTGGGATTGATGTAAACATTATGACCAAACTTGATCGCCAGCATTATCGTCATGGTGAAGTTTTACCATATCAGTTCTGTGATGCAGCTGCAGCTTTGCGTGGTTATGCTCAAAGTGATTTGCAACACTCTACCATTGTTTTTTCAGCTGGCTTTAACCCGCAGTTATATGGTTATGCTGCTACTTTTGATGATTTTTTCCCATATGATAACGGTGGTAGTTGTGAGATCAAAAAACAAATTTGTCTGAAAGTAAGCGATTTTCGTTCAGCTCTGATTCAGGGCAAATACTTGGCCAAACATGGACTATGGGTTTCTGAGTATTGTGTTGAGTCACCATTGAATTGTGGTGGACACGCTTTTATTAACGATGGTCAGTTGTTGGGGCCGATTTTGGAAGAATTCAAATTACGTCAAGATGAACTAGCTGAAATTTCTTATGGGCTTTATCAAAGTGTTCTTAAGAGTAGTAAGAGGTTTTGTCCTAGTGTGTCGCCGCCAGTGCGAATAACTGCTCAAGGTGGTGTTGGTACCCATACGGAGCATGATTTTTTGCTTAACTATTATGGACTTGCTTCAGTTGGTTGGGGGACTCCGTTTTTATTGGTACCGGAAGTTACTAATGTTGATGAGGGTCATTTGCAGAAATTATTGGCCGCTAAGCAGGACGATGTTTTCCTCAGCGCAGCCTCTCCGTTAGGGGTGCCGTTTTGGAATTTGTATAATTCTGCGAGTGAAGAGGCACGACGTGAGCGGATTGCACAAGGTGTTCCCGGTAGCGCTTGTGTTAAAGGATTTGCAAAATTGAATCAGGAGTTTAATGGTATTACCAAAAGACCGATTTGCCGTTCTTCGCGTCAATATCAAAAATATAAATTGGAAGAATTGAGTAAGATGAATTTGCCAGTTGAACAATCGACGGCATTGCAAGAAGAGATTATTAGCAAAGCCTGTATCTGTCACGATTTAGCTGGTGGCGCTACTATCAAAAAAGACATTGACCTTAAAGCTACTCCTGCCATTTGTCCTGGCCCTAATATTTTGAATTTTAAAAAGATCATGACGTTGAAAGAAATGGTCAATCACATTTATGGTCGGTGTTCGCTATTGGCAAATAAAGAACGAGCTCATATGTTTATTACCGAGCTGCGGTTGCAAATTAACTATTTGGCAAATGAGGTGAAAAAAGCTTCTTGTGGACTACCGGTAAGATCACAGCAGAAGCTTGTGGCAGTTAGGGAGAACTTAAGTGAGGGTATTAAATATTATCAAGAGTTAACGAAAACCAAGGCCAGAGAAATGTTTAAGGAAATGTTTGCAGAACAGCAAGAGGGTTTTATCAAGAGTTTGATGGATTTACAGCGAGAACTTGATGAGCTTTTTCTTGGTGAGGTTGGTCTTAGTGTGGTTGCGGAAGATGCTTAAGATTTTAGGTTGTGGCACAAATAAATCTTGAAAAAGCATAGCGTATCTTTTTTTACCTAGAAACCAATCACACATCAAATCTAAGTATAGACCCAAGCACTTTAGTTTTAGGCGAGGCGCGTCCGAATGAGCCACCGGAGCATATACCAACATATGTGAGGATGGCGAGTGAAGGACGCAACAAAGCCTAAAACTGAATTGCGATGGGTATAAACCAAAAAAATAAATAATAGGGGTTACAATGAAACATCCATTTTATTCATATCTTTCTTCGGAAATCGAAAAACTTAAAACGTCTGGTCTTTACAAGAATGAGCGCGTTATTACCTCGCCACAACAGGCAGAAATCAATACTGCTGGTAGTCATGTGATCAACATGTGTGCTAATAATTATCTTGGTCTTTCCAATCATCCGGCTTTGGTAGCAGCTGCCAAAGAGGCACTAGATCAATATGGTTTTGGCATGTCATCGGTGCGCTTTATTTGTGGGACTCAAGATATTCACAAAACTTTGGAAAAGCGACTGAGTAATTTTCTTGGCACCGAGGACACTATTCTTTATTCATCTTGTTTTGATGCTAATGGCGGTCTTTTTGAGGCATTGTTTACCGCGGAAGATGCCATCATTAGCGACGCCTTGAATCATGCCAGTATTATCGATGGTATTCGTCTGTGCAAGGCGCAGCGTTTTCGTTATGCCAATAATGACATGGCAGATCTTGAGGCCAAATTAAAAGAAGCAGGCAATGCCCGTTATCGTGTGATCGTTACCGATGGAGTGTTTTCGATGGATGGTATTATCGCGAATTTGCCAGTCATCTGTGATTTAGCCGATAAATACAATGCTTTGATCGTACTCGATGATTCTCATGCGGTTGGTTTTCTTGGTGATAAAGGTCGTGGCACACATGATTATCACAACGTGATGGGGCGTATTGATATTATTACTGGGACGCTTGGTAAGGCTTTAGGTGGGGCATCTGGTGGTTATACTAGTTCTAGCAAAGAGGTGGTCGATTGGTTGAGAAATAAATCTCGCCCGTATCTTTTTTCTAACTCTCTTGCTCCAACTATTGCTGCAGCCTCAATCAAAGTGCTTGATTTGTTGGAACAAAACAATGAACTGCGCAAAAAGCTCAAAGAAAACGCCGCTTATTTTAGAAATGGTCTTGAACGTTTAGGTTTTAATTTGGCTGGCAAGGACCATCCAATTATTCCAGTGATGTTGGGTGATGCCACGTTATCAAAAAATATGTCAGATAAATTACTTGTTGAAGGTATTTATGCAGTTGGTTTTTCTTATCCAGTGGTGCCAATGGGTGCAGCGCGCATTCGAACTCAGGTTTCTGCTGCTCACAATAAAGAGCAGCTTGATAAGGCGATTGCTGCTTTTGCTAAAGTTGGCCGTGAATTGGGTGTAATTAAGTAGAGTATATACCTGAGTAATTCTGTTTTAGGCGAGGCGCGCTCAAGTGAGTCACCGCGGAGCATATCAAGACATATGTGAGGATGGCGAACGAAGAGCGCAACAAAGCCTAAAACTTGAAGTGCGATGGGTATAAACATTCAACGCAAATATTAATACAAACATTTAGAGAGGAATTTCGTATGAAATCACTTGCAAAGTTAAAAAAAGAAGTTGGTATTTGGCTGCATGATGCTCCAACGCTTGGTATGAAAGACATTAAGCCAACTGAAGTCTTAATCAAAATTACGAAAACTTCAATTTGTGGCACCGATGTTCACATTTATAACTGGGATCAGTGGTCACAAAAAACCATTCCAGTGCCGATGGTCGTTGGACATGAATATGCTGGTAAGATTGCAGCAGTTGGTAGTGAGGTGAAGGGATTAAAAGTAGGTGATCGCGTTTCTGGTGAAGGACATATTGCTTGTGGCATGTGTCGTAATTGTAGGGCAGGACGCAGGCATTTGTGTAATGCAACCATTGGTGTTGGGGTAACACGACAAGGGTGTTTTGCTGAATATTTAATTATTCCAGGAGAAAATGCTTATCCATTGCCAGATGAGATTACTGATGATCAAGCATCAGTATTTGATCCGTTGGGTAATGCGGTTCATGTAGCTTTGTCGTTTGATGTAATTGGCGAAGATGTTTTGATTACTGGAGCTGGTCCAATTGGAATTATGGCGGCGGCAATTGCTCGTCATGTTGGTGCTCGTCACATTGTCATTACTGATGTCAATGATTATCGTCTAGAGCTTGCTCGCAAAATGGGAGCCACTTGCGCTATCAATGTTCAGCGCGAATCAATCGATGATGTGATGAAGAAGTTAAAGATGAAAGAAGGATTTGGTGTTGGCTTTGAAATGTCTGGTAATAAAAGCGCGTTCAACATGATGTTACAAAAGATTAATCATGCAGGAAAAATTGCACTACTCGGATTTTTACCACAGGACACAATGATTAATTGGAATGACATTATTATGAAAGGTTTGATGGTCAAAGGAATTTACGGTCGTGAAATGTTTGAGACGTGGTACAAAATGGTTAGCATGTTGCAGAGTGGCTTAAACATCGACCCAATTATTACCCATCGTTTTGCGATTGATGATTTCCAAAAAGGGTTTGACATGATGCTCTCTGGAAATTGCGGTAAGGTAATTTTGGATTGGGATAAATGATATCCAGTAGAGTACAGAGATTGAGATGAAAGTAACTTGGAGTATGGTGGTGGTGAATTAAGATTGGGTGGAATCATGTCGTTTTATGGTGCAATTTTTGATTTAGATGGCGTGATAGTTAATACGGTGCCGTTACATTTCAAGGCGTGGAAATATTTGTTCGAAGAGGTATACGGTATTTCATTTACCAAGAAGGATTATGATGAAAAAGTTGATGGTAAACCGCGTATTGACACGATACATCTTTTTTTACCATACCTTTCTGAATCTGACGCAATTGTTGCCGGTGAAATAAAGCAACAGCGTTACTATGAACTGCTCAATAGCAGTAGTGGTGCGATTGAGCAGTTTCCTTCTTCAGTGAAATTAATCAAAGAACTAAAAGCACATAAGGTATTGTTGGCAGTGGCGTCAAGTAGTAAAAATGTGTTTTATATTCTGGAAAAAATCGGGTTATTGGCTGATTGTGACGCTGTAGTTGCCAGTGGTGATTTCGTTCACGGTAAGCCTGATCCAGATATTTTTCTTAAAGCGGCTGAGAAATTGGGATTAGCGGTTAAAGATTGTGTGGTATTTGAAGATGCACTGGTTGGAGTGCAAGCTGCTAAAGCTGGTGGTTTTTTGTGTGTTGCTATCGATCGTAATAATCATGCTCAAAATTATGCCGGTGCAGATTTGGTTGTAGCAGACCTGAGCGAAGTTAATTATATGAAATTGGTTGCGGTTGCATCGTAATCTTGATGCGGCGTTAGCATATTTCAAAATATCAAGATTGATGACAAACCCCAATAATTTCTAAGTTTTCTGCCGTAGTACGACCGTGATCGTCAATAACTCTCACTGTGAACTTTCCGATGTTTGCCCGCCACCACAAAGGTTGTGACGGTGATACACTACCGATATACATCCGATCAATGAACCAATATAAGGTTTTCACGTCAGCATCTACTGTTGCTATTAGCGGTATCACACCACCACGATCTACACTTATTGCATATTTAATTCCAGGTTGTGGTGAATTGATCTGTGGCATCGCCTCGTTGTTTGCATGATTCATTTTTGTGATATCGCAACCGTCAATAAATGGCGGTGGCGTGCGACGCTTAATTCCAGCTTGTTGCCATAATTTCAGTAAATCTGACGACCAAAATTCATAAATAGCAAAGTCAGTGTTTTGGTCAAAACGGCAAGTGCGTCGTCCAGTTTTTCGGTCTATTGCAACTTCACGGTAGATAGTATCCTTTTTGATTGGTGATTTACCTGGAATAAACCAAGTTAGTTTCCGGTCTTGACAGTAACGTGTTGGTATCATGCCTGATGTTGTGCATACTGGTGTTTTGGTAAGATTAAGCTGATGAAAATGACGCGGATTGGAAATTAAATCGGGTAAATTGCGGTCGTGTGCTATCAAAGCATTAACTAGGGTAAAAAAAAGTGGGGCCGCCATGCTTTTTCCAACCAGGGCCATATTTGAGCTTCCGGCAAAATCTCCCAGCCATACTGCTAGTACATAAGGGCCAAATACGCCGATTGTCCAGGCATCGCGATAGCCAGAAGATGTTCCTGTTTTCCAAGCAACTGGAATGAAAGTTTTGTTATTGCCGCATAAATTTGGTTCAAAGCCAGTTGGACGAAGTGTATCTTTCAGCATATTCAGCACCAAAAAACCAGCTTCAGGACTAAGTAATTTTTTACCAGTAGCAATCGGATCGTCTTTGAGCATGCGCAGTGGTCGCCAGAAGCCACTGTTTCCTAACACTGCGTACATCGTTATTAACTCCTGCATACTGACTTCAACGCCACCTAATCCCAAACTAAGGCCATAAAAACTTTCTGGGCGCATTTGGCTGGTTGCGGCATGTTGTAAGAATTGGTAAAGATTAGGTTTGATTAATTTGTTGGCCAAGTAAATAGCGGGAACATTGCGGCTTAATATCAGTGCGTTTGTTGCGCTTAATGGTCCCATAAAATCATTGTCAAAATTTTCTGGATTGTAACCCCTAAAACTGGTGGGGACATCTTTGAGCATAGTTTCCGGATGGATTAATCCTTGGTCTAAAGCCAGTGCATAAATAAAAGGTTTTAATGTTGAACCGGGAGAGCGTTTCATCGTGGTGCCATTAATTTGACCGCCAATATCACGACGAAAGAAATCGCTCGATCCTAACAACGCTTTGACCGACATATCGCGGATGTCAACCAACATCACCGCTGCATTCTGAATGCTAAATTTTTTTTGTCGTTCCAAATAGTTACGCGTAATGTTCTCGATTATTCTTTGTAAATTAAGATCGATAGTGGTGACAATCGAAGAGATTGGCAAAACTCCATGAGAAGAAATACGAGGGTTATGTTGTATTACAGCGGTTACAAAGTGCGGCGCCAAAAAAGGCATTGGAGCAAAAGCTTTAGTGGGCAAAGGTAAATCAATCAATGCTGCATAGTTGCGGTCAGTTGGATGTTGGAGTAACCAGCGTTGCCAGAGGGCGTGACGGGAAGTCAAACGTCTATCGTGTTTTGGTCTTAAATTTTGTTCTGCAGTGTTGGTACGCGGTGATAAAGCATGGTGTAGCGGATTTTGCGGCATTACCACTAACGCTAATATTTCAGCAAGATTAAGGTTGCTGGCTGTTTTGGCAAAATAGATCAGACTGGCCGCGCCAATTCCCTCAATGTTGTTACCGTAAGGAGCAATGTTCAAATAGGCAGTCAGAATTTCTTGTTTACTGTAATGGATTTCTAATTGAATCGCTCGTGCTATTTGCCGCAGCTTACCTCTCCAGGTTTTAGAATTGATCTTAAATAATAAGCGTGCAACCTGCATGGTGATGGTTGAGGCGCCGATGCGTCGATTGTGGGTAACATAGGTTTTCCATGTGGCTTTGATCAACGCGACAGGATTGACCCCGGGATGCCAATAAAAATATTGGTCTTCCTGTAGTAAAGTCAGTGCGATTGCTTGTGGTGCCATTTGGGTAAGCGGTGTGTAGATTCGGTACTTTTCATCTTTACTGAGAGTTAGGCGCAATAAATTGTGGTTACTATCATATATCGCTTGTGAAAAAGTGACTCTACCGAGCAACGGCGGTTTGGGAATGAGATAATGCTTGAGCGGCCAAGACAGCAGTAATGTTGACGCTGTTATCGCCAAAAGCACTTTTAGATGTTTTTTTGTCTGTTTATATTTGCTGTTGGGCATTTGCGATTTTTCTGTTGTATCCCTAGGTTGATCAGTTAAAATGCCCAGGTCGTTTCGCATGCGTCTTAGGGGTCGCCTTATGGGTCCTACCGCTGCGGTGCTCTTTCGGCTTGCTTAATTAGCAGAAAAATTTTGTTCTGCGCAAAGCATGCTAATCAATAAAAAACAAAGGTATCACTTTTTGTGATGTTCTTAGAAAAATTTAGAGCTGTTGTGTTGTCACGAGAAAGCAAAAAAATACTATTAACTGTTAATTATTTTCTTATTTTTGTCACTATGAGAAAGCAAAAAAATACTATTAACTTTCTTCATATTTTTACCACTATTCATCTTACATGGTTTTTGCTTTTATGTATCAGATCAAACTTTCCCCGTACGCTAAGATTTTTTATACCGAGTGGTTGTTATCACCCGCGAGTAGTATTTACAATATCGTCATAGATCAAACATTTTATGGTAATTTGGATGTAGTAAGACTAAGGGACGCATTGACAAGATATGTTGCAGAACACGTTATTTTAAACAGTCATATTCAAAATGTTGGTAGTGATCCGTGTTGGGTAAAAAACGACTGCATTAGCGAGCTAGAATATTTAGATGATTCTGGTGACAACATTGAATTGTTGCCATACGTCAGTTCCGGCTTTGACCTGCATCATGGACCGTTATACCGGTTTAGATTGTTGCGTTTAAGTGATGGTGTTTATAGGTTCGTTATTGTTTTGCATCATATTGTCGTCGATGGATCGTCTGGAGATGATGGTTTGTTTCAGGCTTTGTCCCATTATTATAATGATGAATGTTACAAGGCAAAATATAGCATTGATGAGCAAATAAAATTAATTTCAGACTTAACCGCCTTACTTGATTCTGACCTAGAACGAAAAAAAGCTAAGTATCAGGAATTTTGGCGCCATCACCTAGCTGGAATCGAAGGAGTTGACTTAAAATTTTTAAAACTGGATCGAGATAATGGCAGCAGCGCTGCAGCAGGAAAACACAATTTTGTAGGGGAAATAAGATTCAGTTACGCTGCTGCAGAGTTGATAAAGTTTAGTCATATCAAACACAAGTATGTAATTACCCCGTATATTTACAGCCTTTGCATATTTGCGCTTTTGGTAAATAGATATACTAGTCAACAACAACTTGCAATTAGTTACGCGACCGCCATCAAAGAGGGCATCCCATTTATTTATGGAGCACAGGTCAATACCAATTTCATTCCTTATCGCTTTGATCAAGTTACTACCATTGTAGATTTGTTCAATCAGAGTAAGGAGTTTTTTAAGTCGTTAAAACAAGATAATGTTAATCATGGTTACTACCCAGTAACTGACATCATTTCGGAAAGCAATAAAAGTTTACTAAATTTATATTTTATTCAGCCAAATTTTAAAGATACGATGTTTACGTTTGCTGGTATCACAAAAGTAACCATGGCTAACGAATTTAATCTTGATGCTGTAGATCCTTTGGTGTTTGAGCAAGCATTAGGAGATAAAAATAAATTAAGTTACCGCGTCAGATTTGATAAAAGAGTTATTGACGAAGAATTATTAAACAATTTTGTTAGCAGCTTTAAGAGATTGTTTCTTGCTATCTTGGACGATTTAGCTAATGACCATGATAGTACGGCACTATCTTCTTACGATATTTTAGACCGAAAACAATATCAGCAGTTGATCGATGATTTTAATCAAACTAAAAGCAGCTATCCTCAAGATAAATCTCTTGCTCAGTTGTTTGCAGAACAGGTGCAAAGAACGCCAAATAATGTAGCGGTTATTTTTAATGATATTCAGATAACTTATCGCCAGTTGGACGAGATAACCCAACAGCTTGCTGGTTATTTGAGCAAGTTGGGAGTTAAAGCTAGAGAACCGGTTGCTTTGTATTTGCAGCGTTCGTTGGATTCTGTTGTAGCCACTATAGGTGTTATTAAAGCTGGGGCGTGCTACGTTCCCTTGGATCCTGCCTATCCTCAAAGTCGCATCAGATACATGATTAAAGATGCTGGTTGTCGCTTTTGTTTAACGAGCGATGAATTATTTAATCAATGCAATTTAGTGCTATCACAGGATCAAAATTTTCAACAAAAAGTGAGTGTTGTACGTATTGCTGATGCCGATGAGACTCATGGTAATGCTGCTACAACAGCAATCGTGTATGACCAAAGTCCGTTAGATGTTGCTTATATCATGTATACCTCTGGTTCTACCGGAGAGCCTAAGGGAATTGAAATCCCTCATCGTGGTATCGTGAGGTTGGTTAAAAATACTAACTATTTGACATTTGAGCAAAACACCAGAATGGCTCATACCACTAGCATTTCTTTTGATATTTCTACAGTTGAAATTTGGGGTTCTCTCCTTAATGGTTTGACCATGGTGGTAATAGCACAAGATACTTTATCTGATACTAAGGGACTTGCTAAGTTACTGCAGCAGCAGTCAGTTGCCATTATGTGTATGGCCCCAGTGTTATTTAACGCCATGATTTCTACGTATGATGCTGCATTATCGAGCCTAAAATTTTTACTTATTTGTGGTGAAAAACTAAGTCCTAAAAATATTGCTCGATTTTTTGCCAGTAATAAATTTGCAACACTTATGAATTGTTATGGACCGACTGAAAGTACTTCTTACGCTACGGTTTTTGAGATCCCAAGAGGTTGGTCTGATACTAAGGAGATTCCGATAGGTAAGCCCATTGCTAACACTACTGCATACGTGCTGGATCGTGATTTGCATCTTTTGCCAATTGGTGCTGTCGGTGAGTTGTGTCTTGGTGGTGATGGGTTAGCTATTTGCTATCACCATAAACCTGAGTTAACTAAAGACAAGTTTGTTAGTGTTACCTTAGGTAGGGAAAACGGAGTAAAAGTAAGGGTATATAAAACTGGGGATTTGGTGCGTATGCGGCCCGATGGCAATTTAGAGTTCATTGGGCGTAACGATTTTCAAGTTAAGATTAGGGGTTATCGGGTAGAGTTGGGTGAAATAGAGGTCAAATTGGTCAATTACCCAGGAATTAAAGACGCGGTAGTTTTGGCAAAAGAGTATCTTGATGATATTAGTAAGAATACTAATGAGAAATATTTGGTCGCGTATTATGTGGCAGATCGTCAGTTAGACGAGGTAGCGATACTGGATTATTTGGCAGCGCAATTACCTAAATATATGTTGCCAAGTGTGGTGATTTACCTTGAAAAATTACCAATAACAGCAAACGGTAAATTGGATAGAAAGGCGCTACCAGAACCAAAATTCGAACATCATGATCAATCGTTGACGCTACCAAGCAATGAGAAAGAACGGTTAATTTGTGAAATATTTGCTAAAACGTTGGGGCTAGAAACCATTGGCATCGATGATGATTTTTTCAAGCTTGGTGGTAATTCTTTAAAAGCTATTTCTTTAGTGTCAATTTTACAAGATCATTTTGATATTAAGGTTGCTGATATTTTTAATCTGCGCACTACCCGAAAGCTTGCTGGAGTTTTATCTTTTACTGAAGGTGTGCTCAAACGAAGACTAGAACAGGTGAAATTGGCATATCAAAATAGACCAAGAGATAATCGCATAACTAGTGAACAGGTAAAAAAGAAAATCGATTATTATTTAAAAGATGTACAGAATTGGAAAATCGATTGTTCTTTGAAGAAACCGATTACTAATGTTTTGTTAACTGGGGCAACTGGATATTTGGGTTGCAACATTCTCAATCAATTATTAAAGCTAACTGACTACAATATATTTCTATTAGTACGAGCTAATTCTCAAGCGGAGGCAGTTGACCGTGTTAATAAAAAATTTCAATTTTATTTTGATAGGACATTAGATGATGTTTGTGGTTTGCGTGTTTTTATCATCAAATCTGATATCGAAAAAAGTGACTTAGGATTATCACCACGAGAGTATCAAGATTTAGCAGCGAAAATTGATAGCATAATTCATGCAGCGGCTTTAGTTAAACATTATGGAGAGTATGATAAATCTTATTCGGCTAATGTTCAGGCAACTATTAACATGCTTGAACTGGCCAAGTTAACTAAGTTGAAAGATTTTCACTACATGTCTACTTGTGCCGTATTAAATTTTGGGTTTGTTCAAGACCGATATGATGACTATATTTTTACAGAAGATGATATTCCTCTGAGTATAGAGAAATATTATAACGTTTACAGCAAAACAAAATTGCATGGAGAATATCAAATTGTTAAATATCGAGAATATGGAGTAAACGGTAGCATTTATCGTCTTGGCAATTTGCTTTTTATGGCAGAGAATTTTAGGGGGCAAGAAAATACCAGTGATAGTGCATTTGTCGGTTTTTTACAATTTTTATTTAAAATGCAGTGTATTACCCCTGAATTTAGTATGGTGGAAATATCTCCAGTCGATTTTACAGCCCAGGTTGTGGTCAAGTTGTTTGAACAACAACAGTTGGATAATAGTATTTACCATTTGTCTAACCCTTATCTATTTAACTTGTCTGATTTTTTCATAAATAATGGAGTATTATCGATTAAAGCTTTAACAATCGAGCAGCTTATTGATAACATTGCTCATAATTTTAGCAATGAGATTTATCATGATGTAATCATTAGATTTTTGTTAAGTCAGGCTTGGCTAGATGAGTTTAATGCGCGTGAAAATTCTTTTTCTGCCACTAACAGGATTTTACAAAACAGAACGCAGCATATTCTAAAGCAGTTAGGTTTTGAATGGTCTCCTGTTACCGATGAACTATTTGGGAAATATCTTAGCTTATTAAAATTATAGCGAGTAGGTTCTTATGAAAGAACGAGCAAAAATACTTAAATATCTTGAAGAAATTGCTAGTATTATTCAGGTTCCTCTGTATTGGTATGATGTGAATAATGCAGTTTTGGGGGGGAACGATTCTATGGTAAGAGCCATAGGAGGTAAATCTACCGGAGATTTTATTGGGAAGACTCCTTATGACTATTACCCACCCGCAGTGGCAGATAACATAGTAAAATCTAACAATGAAGTAATAAGAACAGGAAAGGCGATGTCTTGGGAGGAACCGATTGAAGATATTTCAACCGGTGAAGTTAAATATTTTATCGCGTATAAGGCACCATTACGTGATGATGAAGGGAATATTATTGGTACAATTGGAACTTCAATTGATATCACCGCGCAGAAAGAAGCAAGTCGTTTAAAAATGGAGAACGACTTACACAAAGTCCAACTGCAAGAACAAGAAAAATTCAAAAAAATTATCGATCAAGTGGCTCGCGATATTCAATCTACCTCAGCGATCTTATCAATTTTGGTGCAGTATTTTAAGGGGATGACGGCGCAAAAAATATTTGAGGCCATCGAGAAATTTGCTGCTGCTATTTCCGTACCCTTACGTTGGTTTGATCCCAGTGGAGTATTTTTAGGAGGGAACCAATTGTGTTTGGATGTGACTGGGGCGACATCGCTGGATGTGTTTATTGGCAAAAAATACGATCAAGTTTATCCGAAAAATATAGCCGAGAAGATCGTAAAAAATTTCGAGCTGGTAATAAGCACTGGTGATACTGTTGAATCGGAAGAGATGATTAAAGATCTCGCGACAGGCAAAGAAAGATATTTAACAACGGCTAGAGCTCCCTTGTATGATGAAAATAATGTGATTATTGGGGTCATCGCGGCCTCAATTGAGATTACTGACAAAAAAGAAGCTGAGCGCCTACGTCTTGAAACTGAGCGGCAAAAAATTCAATTACGAGAGCAAGATAAATTCAAAAAGATTATCGATCAAGTTATTAATAACAGTCATTCTCCACTTGTAGTTTTATCACTTTTGGTGCAGTACTGTGCCGACATGACGGCGGTAAAAGCATTTGAACAACTTGAAATGATAGCTCAAATTATCCCGATACCCTTTTTTTGGTTCGATGTAAGTAGTGTGGTGTTGGGAGGTAATGAACTTGTCGCAAAAGCTCTTGGTGGAAAGTCTATTAAGGATTTTATTGGGAAAACTCCCTATGAGTATTATCCATATGACATAGCAGATGGTATCGTGCAAGCTAATAAAAAAATACTGGCCACAGGAAAAGTTTTTTCTCAAGATGAATCGATCAAGGATGCTGCGACTGGAAAATTTAAGTATTTCAGCGTCTACAAATCTCTATTACATGATAATAGAGGAAATGTTATCGGTATAATTGGGGTATCAATTGATACTACATCGCAAAAAGAAGTAGAACAGTTACGACTTGAAACCGAATTACAAAAAGCTAAATTACAAGAGCAAGATAATTTTAGAGCCATTGCTAGTCAGGTAGTTCACGATATTCGTTCGCCTCTCACCAGTTTGTCAATTATGGTTAATTACTGTGAGAGTTTGCCAGAATCGACGCGCATAGCTTTAAGAGAGGCTGCAACTAGGATCGGGGATATTGCTAATAACTTATTGGGTAAATACAAACAAGAAGATACGGAGAAGCGTGATGTTAATGGAGTGGAAAAACGTCAGTCTACTGTGGTTTCTTTGACGCTGTTGCAATTGTTAACGGAGAAAAAGTATCAATATGAGGGTTTGCCGGTTAAGTTTGTTCACGACTTCTGCCCTGATTGTCATTTTGCATTTATCAATATACAGCCAGCAGCGTTCAAACGTGCAATATCTAACTTGATTAATAATGCAGTAGATGCTCTTGATGGTAAAGATGGTGAAGTTAATTTAAGGCTCAACGAAGAAAATGGATATATAAAAATCGTCATTCAGGATCGCGGTAAAGGAATGTCGCCCGAAATTGTTAAAAAAATTATGGATAATGTTGCTGTAACTAACGGTAAAGAAGATGGACATGGTCTTGGGCTGATGCAAGTTCGAGAAACGTTGCAGAACAATCAAGGAAAACTTGCCATTGAATCTCAAGTTGATGGCGGGACCAAAATGACGCTGACTTTTCCAAAAGCTGCACCTGCTGAATGGATGGTGAAACGGATATCCTTAAATAAAGGCGATATCGTGATTATTTTGGATGATGATACTTCCATTCACGAAGCTTGGAAAATGCGCTTTAAGCCTTATAAGCATGATATTCGTTTGGTTCATTTTCAGATGGGTGATGATGCTATTGCATGCATCAATGCTTCGCCGACTAAAGATAAAATATTTTTGTTAGCTGATTATGAACTTTTGAAACAAGAATTGAGTGGCTTGCACGTTATCGAGCGAACGAACATACAACGCTCCATTCTTGTGACCAGTCATTACGCCAATCAAGTGGTGCGAAATCTTGCGGCTAAAACTGGCACTAAAATTTTACCTAAGCAGCTTGCTTCGGAAGTGATCATCACGGTCGGTGACGTTAACGAAAATGATGAAAATAGCATCAATGATAATGTCAACGATAATAAGGCAGATGATCATAAGAAAAATGATGTGACTGAAGAAAGTGAAAAAGGTAGGAAGGATGGGGAGCATCAAGTTGAATGTAAGACCGAGGCTGCTAATTGTGGTTCCGGTCTTAGTAATGTTGATCTTGTTATAATCGATGACAACAGAGCGTTTCTCAGCTCTTTTGCTCATCTTCTTACCATGCGTGGCAAGGTCGTTGATACCTACTGTCATCCACAACGTTTTTTAGAGAATGTATCGCGGTATGCCAAGGACACCAAAATTTGTATGGACAACGATTTAGGTTGTCGTATTACTGGAATACAACTTGCCAAACAATTGTACGAAGCAGGATTTACGCGGCTTTATTTGCTTTCAGGTTGGGATTTTGAAAAAGGTGAAGTTCCCGATTATTTAACGGTTATTGTAAAAGGTGTTGATGTAGATAGTATTGTCAAAGCGTTGATTTAGGAAAAACCAAAAGAGTGAAACAAAAGTAAGTTCTGTCCGATTGATTTAATATTATATCCCATTCGTGAATGAGATTTAGGTTATGGCGCTAATAGACCCGAGCAGTTTGGAATTACCGCGAGGCGCACGTGAAGCGAACGCGCGGAGCATATTTGTTCATATGTGAGCACGCGAACGAACGTGCAACAAAGCGGAAAACCAAAATGCGATGGGTATACAACGTTTCAACATGCACTAAATATGGTTGTCGCGCTACATGTCAAATAAAATCACCGTTTTTTTGCGTTCCATTTTCGGTAAGGTTTCATGGCAACGTCCAACATGGCAAGTAAGCTTATCCAATTACGTTCGTACCAGGCCGAAGGTTGTTGGGACAATAATAACTTTGATGTTTTTAATATTATTGTTTGCAGTGTATGGCTATCGGCAGTATCAGCAAATGCCAAAACCACAAGTGGTAACTGCTAAGATTAATGTTCCAGCAATTACTTCCGTTTCAGATCTAACTAAAGAAGACCAAGAAGGACAAGATCAAGGTCACAACCAGGGTGAACATGCGTTATTACCAATCAATCCTCTCACCATTGAGTTTAGTGAATCGGTCGCATCGCTACAGCTGTTTGATAAAGAAATAATCAAAGGGATAACTATATCGCCGCAAATAAAAGGACAGTGGCGGTGGGATAGAGAAGAACGATTAACTTTTGTTGCTCAAGAGAATTGGCCAGCAGGAAAAAAATTTGTGGTTACATGCGACCAAGAAATATTTAGACCAAATGCTAAATTTGCAGCCAGATCACATCAATTTATCACTCCGCCCTTGAGAATAAACGTTAAAGAATTTAAGTTTTATTACAATCCTATTGATCCAAAAAATCATGAAGCAATTGCCACCATAGAGTTTAATTATCCTATTGATACAACTAGTTTTGAAAATAGCATAACTTTATCGAGACAACTCAAAGAAGAACATGATCGTGTGGCTAAAAATAATTACGAGAGCACTCAAGAAAAAATCAGAAGATCTTTTAATATTGACAGTGGCAGCAACGATAAGATGCGGTTCACTGTGACCTACGACAAATACAAACGCACTGCTTTTTTACATTCTGAACCATTGCCAATTACACAGGATGAATATTATCTCAAACTGAACATTGCCAAAAATGTTGCGCCATCTACTGGGAATGCCACCGTTGTACCAACTGAAAAATTTTTACTTATTCCTGCTGCAAGTACTATATTTAAAATAAGTGATGTTAGTGCTGTCGTCGTACGCAATATTGACGATCGTTCTGAGCAGGTGTTAAACATTGAAACGACTGAATGCATTACCGCGGCAGAACTCAACCAGAAATTACATGTTTACTTGTTACCACCAAAATTGCTATCGAATAATAACGTTAATCGTTCATGGCGTACGCCAGGTGAAGTAACTAACGAGGTGCTTAAAAATGCGACAACAGTTGAACTCGAACCCATTCCAACTGAACGAGAAGATGCAACGTTACATAGTTATAAAATCAAAAACTTAGACTTAAAAAAATTTACTGCAAATAACGATCAAAACAATAATAGTAAGACCAATCAAAAGAAAGATCGTGTCAGTACTAATACTGAAGACGATGCGATTGAGAGCGCTCAAAAAGATGAAAACGATTCTGCAATCGATGATGAAGATGGTAATGGTGATGCTACCAATAACAATGAACAAAAATATCAGCTGTATGTGACCATTGATAGCGGGGTTAGGTCTCATGCTGGTTTTATACTAGCTGAGCAGTACAGAAACATCATCAGCCTTCCGGCCAATCCTCAAGAGATAAGTTTTCTGCATCAGGGGGCGATTCTGACGCCAAATAACGAGAGAAAGATTTCAGTGTTAACGCGCGGTATTCCAGCAATTCGCATCGAGGTTGCCAAAATATTACCGCACACTGTTAATTTTTTAGTCAGTCAAACGCGTGGTAGCGCTTTTAATAATCCGCAATTTATTAATAGTTATAATTTTAATCAAACTGACATCAGTGAAATCTTTGCGGAAGTGGCGCCGATCAATAATACTGATCTAGGGAAAAATCAATATTTCGCGTTGGATTTAGCTAAATATCTAACTGTAAATAAACAGGTTATCGCAGCAAAAAACAACCAATCAACAGCAATAAAAAATAAACTGCAAGCGGTGGGTGCTGGGCCGCATGGGCTATTTTTACTGCAGCTTCAAGGTTGGGATATGGCAACGAAGAGAGCTCTTAATGTTGTCAATCAAAGATTAATTTTGATTACTGATTTGGGATTAATCGTTAAAAATAATGTCGATAAAACTCATGATTTTTTTGTTACCTCAATTACTAATGGCGGTCCAGTGGCTGGTGCTGCAATTACATTGCTTGGTAGAAATGGTCTACCCTTGGTTAAACGTACTACTGATACAGAAGGTCATACTAATTTTCCCAATCTTGAAAATTTTGTTGAAGAGCAAGAACCAACGGTATATCTAGCGCAATTGGGAGATGATATCTCCTTTATTCCTTATCAAAGTTTCGATCGCTTGTTGAATTATACTCGTTACGATGTTGGTGGCGTTTCTGGCGTAGCGCAGAATAAATATAACTTAAAAGTTTTTCTCTTCACTGAGCGAGGTATTTATCGTCCTGGTGATACGGTGCATATTGCAGGTATCGTTAAACGTAACTATCTTGATTCAGCTCCAACGAAGCTTCCTCTTGAAATCGTGGTTATCGATCCAAATTCCCAAACGGTCAAAAAACAACTGGTCGCTATAGATCAATTTGGTTACTTTACACTTGATCATGAAACACAGTTAGCTTCACCGACTGGTCAATATAATATCGCGCTTTATCTAGCGAAGAGCCATGATGGAGGTAGCGATGAAGTCACACATCACAAACAACTGTTGGCCGAGACCGATGTTAGTATTCATGAATTTTTACCAGATCGCTTACGTCTTGATGCAAAATTTATTTCAATTAAAGATAGTGCCATACCATCAATTGTTGCGACTCATGGCTGGATTGCTCCGGCGGCGTTGCAGGCGAAAATCACATTGCAAAATTTATATGGAGCTCCAGCTGTGGCAAGGCGTATTGCTAGTAAGATTTTTGTTGCGCCAATGGATATTCATTTTGATCAATACCAAGAATATGTTTTCACGAATCCTTTTGCTGGAACCAACTCAAAAAAAGAACCAAAAGTTCACACTGAAACCATGCAAGAAGTGCAAACCAACAATAATGGTCAGGCAGAACTAAAGCTTGATGCAATATTGTCGCGTTTCGATAAGACCATTTACAACTTAACTTTATTTATCGAAGCATTTGAAAAGGATGGTGGACGTAGTGTTGCGACCAAGCTTACAACACTGGTTAATCCTTTGCCTTATCTTGTTGGTTATAATCCACTTGGTGATTTGAGTTTTATTAAACATCGCAGCAAACGTAACGTTAATCTTATTGCACTTGATGCCAATTTGAAAATTGTTGCGTTGCCGCAGTTAACTTTACAAGTGTTTGCTAAACAACAGATTGCTACTTTAACCAAAAAACTAGATGGTTCTTATCAATATCAGACGGTTGAGCAATTATCACCAGCATCAAGTGTGCCATTTGCTCTTATTGCTCGTGACAATAACTACCAGTTGGACACCAGTAAAATTGGTAACTTTCGTGTGGTGATCAGGGATAGTTTTGGCAATGAAGTGTGTAAATTTGATTATAGTGTTGTTGGTGAAAGTCAAAATTCAATACAGCAAAACGCTGAACTTGGGATTAAGCTCAATAAAGATGAGTATCTGGAGAATGAAGAAATTGAAATCGAAATCACTGCGCCTTATACCGGTAGCGGTTTAATTACGATAGAGCGTGATCGGGTTTACGCAGCACAATGGTTTCGCTCCACAACTACCAGCAGTTTACAAAAGATTCGTATTCCTCAAAATTTTAAAGGTAATGCTTACATCAACGTTACTTTTGTCAGAGATTGGAATTCACCTGAAATTTTTATCAACCCTTTAAGTTACAGTATTGTTCCGATTAAAGTTGTACCAGCAACCAATAGCCTTAATGTTTCTTTGCAAGTACCGCCAACAGTATTGGCAGGGAAAGTAATACCGATTACCTATAGTAGTGATAAACCAGGTAAAGTTATTATCTTTGCAGTTGATGAAGGAATTTTACGAGTTACTAAATATGCTACCCCAAATCCACTGCAATACTTTTTTGCTAAAACCGCGCTCGAAGTTGAAACGATGCAAATTCTCGATCAGATTTTACCAAAGTATGTGATGCGAAGAGAGTTGTCTGCAGTTGGTGGTGATGCTGGAAAAATGGATGTTGATAAAAGTCTTAACCCCTTCAGACGCAAAGTTGATGCGCCGATAGTTTACTGGTCAAAAATTTTGGATATTAACAATCAGCCGCAGCAAGTAAGTTATTTGGTGCCAGATTATTTTAATGGCACGCTGAGGATTATGGCGGTGGCAGTTGCTGATCAAGCAGTTGGAGCGGCAACTACTACTATCAAAGTAGGCAATTATTTTGTTATCAACGCTAATACGCCAACGTTCGTTGCTCCTGGAGATGAATTTGAAGTTACCGCAGTCGTTGGTAATAATTTAAAACAAATTGCTAATGACAACTCACCGCATGCCACCATCAAGATAAAGTTAGCAACTAGTGCGGGACTTGAGGTAGTCAATGCGCAAGAACAAGAGCAAATCATAACAGTAGAACCGAGTCGTGAAAAAGCAGTGCATTTTAAGTTACGCGCCAAGGACATTTTAGGTAATGCTAATCTTATTTTTACTGCACAATCTGGTGGCAAATCGAGTTCGTCAACAACTACGCTGAGTGTGAGACCAGCTGCGCCTTACATCACTACGCTTACTAGCGGTTATACTGTGGAAAATGCGGTAACTCTGAGTGTTGATCGCGTTTTACATAATGAATATCGCAATGTTACTGCCGCACTTTCTACTAGCCCGCTAATTTTACTTAGCGGCATGCAAACTTATTTAGAAAAATTTCCCTATTTTTGTACCGAGCAAATAACTAGCAAAATGTTTATAACGCTGGCACTCATTAAAGATCCAAGCGTTAATACAGATAAACGTCAGCAATTAAATGATCAATTACAAGATCTAATGCAACTGCAAAGGCAACGTCAGAACAGTAGTGGTGGTTTTGATTATTGGCCTGGCATGGCAGCTTCGTCTTTATCGTCTGATAATCATGAATCAGTCACTGCCAAATTTACCTCGCTTTATGCTATCCACTTTTTGACTGAAGCAAAGATTGCTGGTATTGCGGTTCCTGACGATGTATTGGAACGAGGTTTGTCTTATCTTAGAGAATTAAATAGTACAACTACGGTACAACCAGGACAACAACAGGTCGCGAATCTAGAGCAATTGCGGTTAACTGCTTATGCAATTTATCTTCTAACGCGCAATGAGATAGTAACTACCAATTATTTAACGCAATTGCAGTTAATTTTGGAAAAAAATTATACTAGAGAAATATGGGGACAAGACATCATCGCAGTTTATCTAGCAGCGACTTACAAGCTACTGCAAAATGAAAAAGAAGCGTTAAAATTAATCGACTATTTTGCATTTGCCAACGATAAGAATCATGATAGGAAAGTAAGCGCAACATCAGACTTATATTTTTCATATAATAGCTTTAATAATCCCAATACTTTTCGAGCGCAATATTTAGCTCTGATTGCGCAACATTTCCCCGAGAGATTAGCGCGATATAATCGTGATTTAACCACTGCTATTGCAACTAAATTGAGTAGCCAAGAGATTAGTACTGTGCTTGCCGGTTATAGTAGTTTGGCGCTAATGTCGGCTGGAACTGGAATTGGTGTGGAGCAGAACCAAGAGAAAAGTTTGATCAAACAAAAAAATCATAAAACACTGCCGGCACTTGTCATTACCGAGCTACCACAAAGAATTAAATTAAATGCCACGAGCGAGGTCGATACAATAAACGGAATGACTAACGGTATTGATCAAAGTAGCACTTATCAAAAAGTCCTGGTTAGTAATGCGGCGCAAAAAATAACATTTAGTAGTGATCACAATTATGAGCATGGATTTTTTTATCAGCTAGTGCAGGCGGGGTTTGATAAAAAATTAATAGCGCAGCAAGACCTGACAAATGGTGTAGAAATATGGCGTGAATATCGCGACTTAAATGGCAAAGTTACAACTAGTGCGCAACTTGGGCAGGAAGTAACAGTACATATCAGAGTACGACTTAAAGCAGATAAAAATAAGGATGAGGTATTAGCAGATGCTTATCATTACATTCATGGTTTATCAGTTGCAGTTGTTGATCTTTTGCCCGGTGGTTTTGAGGTAGTGCGCGAGAGTATCATGGAGAACGGCAGATACACTGATGTGCGTGAAGATCGCGTGCTGTTTTTTACTTACATTAACGATCAACAATCTGATGAAATCGTCTACCGCATCAAAGCAATCAACAAAGGTAATTATGCTATTCCACCAGCTTTTGTTGAAGCTATGTATGATAATACGAAAAAAGCTTTAGGAAAGAGCGGAATGTTTATGATAACAAGTGCTGGTGACAGATTTTGATACTAAAAATGTTTTAAAACAGCATACGGTTAATATGATCGGTAAAAAATATCAAATCGCTGTTATTGGTCCAATTCCGCGTGATCACATCATCACTCACAACAATGAAGTGATTGAAAAATATGGAGGGATTAATCATGCGGCAATAGCTCTGGCAAATTTATTCGTTGATCAAGCAATAATTTATCCGGTGGCTCATGTTCGCCAAAAAGATTTAGTCCCGATTAAAAATATTTTGCATCAATACTCAAATATCAATCTTGATCACATTACCGCAGCAGCAGATCAAGGGGATATTATTTATTTGCATTACACTGATCAAAATGAGCGCTTAGAAAAACAGACCGGCGCAATGAATCCAATTGTTCCATATGATATCGAAAATATTTTAGCTTGTGATGCTTTCGTGTTACTTCCAGTGACTGATTTTGAAATTGCTTTAGAAACGTTGCAGTTCATTAAAAAACGGAGTAACGGTATAACCATTTTTGATGCGCACGGTCAAACCACTGCGCTAGCTGTTACCGGTGATCGTTTGGCTAAGTTTTGGATTGACCGCGATCTGTGGTTACCCTATGTCGATATCCTCAAAATGAATCTGCATGAGGCAAGATTTAGTTGGTTTAGCAAGGAATGCTTACCGGATGAGTTAGAAAAAAATCACACTAGTTCTCAGCTAGATCATGCTGAATTGCTGAATTTTGCACGTCATTGCTTTCAATATGGTGTTAAGGCTTTGTACATTACTTTGGCTGACAAAGGTTGTCTTGTTTATTCATCTATTACTGAAAAAAACCACGGCAATAATACCGAGATCAAAGAGGTATATATTCCAGCGGTTAAAATTTCCCAAGTTATTGATACTACTGGTTGCGGTGATGCTTTTGCTGGTGGTTTAGCTTATGGTTTGCTCACCGCGGCGGCGGGTAACTATGTTAATGCAGCCTACTATGCCAATGTTGTTGGGGCGTTACGAACACAGGGTAAGACTTTTGAGGTATTTAAATCTTTACAAGAGGTAGAGAAGATTATTGCCCGGGTCTATAGCTATTAACCTATTGGTGTTACAACCTAAAATCGTCATCGTCGCAGGATCAGCAGTTCTAAGAAAAACTCTATTGTGTGTTAATTTCCAAAAATACCTTTTAGTCCAGCAAACATCGAAAAACTACTGGTGAGAGCGATGATGGTGCCGACCAATAAGGCGTACCAGCCTTTGATGCGATAATGATCTGGTAATGCTTTGCGCGCTAGTAGAAAAAGGAAGCCGAGCACAATGGGAAGTAATAAGGCATTCATCACCTCAACTGCAACATTGAGATTTACTAACTGAATTCCAGATGAAACCAAAACACTTCCCAAAAGTAAGATTACAAAATAAATACCGTAAAACCATGGTGCCTCTCGAGGCTTGTCTTGCAGTGAGCGGCGCCAGCCGATAAGTTCTCCGACGCTCCAAGCTGCTGTTAATAACACTACGATAGTGGCAATTAGTGATGCTCCGAGCATCCCCAATGCGAACATAACGCGGCCAATATTATCTCCAAGAAAAGGGGTAATAGCAGCACTGATTTGCTCGATATTTTTAAGTGAAGCGGCAGTTGTTGCCAAACCAAATTCGTGTCCTTTGCCAATAGTTGCTGCCAGTGCAATGATAATTGCAGACATGACAACTTGGGTAATTACAGCGCCAATTGCAGTTTCAATGCGCGAAAACTTTAGATGTTTGATTTTTAATTTCTTATCAGCAATAGCTGATTGTTGGTAAAAAATCATCCATGGCATAATCACTGCTCCGATATTGGCTGCGGCAAAATATAAGTAGTTGTTGTTTTGCAATGGTATATTACTGATGCTTTGAATCATCGCGCCGCTGGAAGGATGAGCTTGCCACGCGATAACCAAATAGACTAGTTCGAAAGCACCACAAGCTAAGGCAATTTTTTCGACGGAAGTGTAACTCTTAGTAAATACTAATAAAATCAAGAAGGTGATAGTAAGAATCATGCTGATTGACGGACTGATTCCAAATAAATTACCGACGCCCACAATGCCGCTGAGTTCCGCTATTAATGCACCGATGCAACAAATCAATAAAGTCCCAACAGAAAACCATGCCCAAAATTTTCCGAAATGTTGTAGGATAAGTTCGCCATATCCTTTGCCGGTAACTAATCCCAAGCGGATGGTGAGTTCTTGCACAATATATAAAATTGGGATTAGTACTAGTTGTAGCAATAGTAACTGATACCCCCACACAGCGCCGCTTTGAGCCGCAGTGATGATGCTGCCGGCGTCAGTATCGGCAAGCATGACGATCGATCCTGGACCAATCACCTGCATCAAGAGGCTGATTTTAGAATGACCGTGATTAGTGGTTTTATTTTTTTTGTGATCTGGATCTAAAATAAGATTGGAAGTGTGATTCTTCATGTTTGCTATGTGTGCTTACTGTGGTTGAGTTCACTAGATACTTTTCGCTAATGATATACCCTTCGCACTTCACTTTTAGGCTTTGTTGCCGCCATCACTCGCAATCCTCAGGTACGTAAATGTACATTCCGGTTGCTCGCTCGGCGGCGCCTTGCCTAAAAGCGAATTGCTCGGGT